>Ga0065709_1029314_pt1 | contig 34384 bp, 29 predicted proteins | sample Hoacrofraction14_2_FD_59096 | JGI IMG/M metagenome (GOLD analysis project Ga0065709, IMG submission 59096) | Hoatzin crop microbial communities from Cojedes, Venezuela, sample from fiber fraction 14 v1 | ecosystem: Host-associated > Birds > Digestive system > Esophagus > Crop | place: Venezuela...
GAGAGCCACGGAATGGGCTACGGCGACAAGACGCTCGCAAAGCGCGAAGACTACCACGACGCACACATTGAGCGCAACCAGCACAACGTGAAGGTGCTCAAGAACCACCCCAGCATCGTCGTTTGGAGCCTGGGCAACGAGGCCGGATACGGCAAGAACTTCGAGGATGCCTACGACTGGGTGAAGGCCTACGACCCGAGCCGCCCCGTGCAGTATGAGCAGGCAGGACAGAACGGCAAGACCGACATCTTCTGCCCCATGTACTACGACTACGGCAACTGCGAGAAATATGCTCAGAACGACAACCAAAGACCGCTCATCCAGTGCGAATACGCCCACGCCATGGGCAACAGCCTCGGCGGATTCAAGGAGTATTGGGACCTGACTCGCAAATATCCCAAGTACCAGGGCGGCTACATCTGGGACTTCATTGACCAGGGCCTGCGCAGCACCAGCAAGGTGACGGGCAAGCAAATCTGGGCCTACGGCGGCGACTTCGGCCGCTTCCCCGCCAGCGACAACAACTTCAACTGCAACGGCGTCATCGCCAGCGACCGCACCATCACGCCGCAGTCGCTCGAAGTGCAATACTACTACCAGAACATCTGGGCAACGCTTGCCGACAAAGCCAGCGGCACCGTCGCCATCTACAACGAAAACTTCTTCACCACCCTCAACAACATCACCCTCAACTGGACCATCGAGGCCGAGGGCAAGAAGATTGACAGCGGCAGCACCGACCTCAGCAAGCTCAACATTGCGCCGCAAACCACCAAGAACGTGAAGATTGCAGCCATCGGCAAGGCCATCAAGAACAAGAAACTGGCCGGCAAGGAAGTGGTTTGCAACATCTCCTTCACCCTCAACGAGGCACAGCCGCTGCTCAGCAAAGGCGCCGAAGTGGCACACGAGCAGTTCGTGCTCACCAACTATGACTGGGCGAAGAACACGGCCGCCGAGACCGCCAAAGACGCTGTGGAGAAGGAAGAGCACACCGCCTACGTGAAATTCTCCGCCAACGGCACCGACATCACCTTCGACCGCAGCACCGGCTTCATCGCCTACATCGACGTGGACGGCACCGCCCTCTTCCAAGACGGCTACCAACTGCGCCCCGACTTCTGGCGCGCACCCACCGACAACGACTTCGGCGCCAGCTTCCAGCGCAGATTCAAGGCATGGCGCCAGCCCTCGCTCCACCTCGAAAGCATGGACATTGAGCAAAACGGACAGGGCTACACCGTGAAGACCGTGCACAAAGTGGGCAACCTCGCCACCATGAACCTCACCTACACGCTCTCGCCCGACGGCAGCGTGCTCGTCAACGAGGACATGAAGGCCAACGCCGACAACGGCGACAAGCCACAGCTCCTGCGCTACGGCATGGAAATGCAACTGCAGAAACAGTTCAGCAACATCGAGTTCTACGGCAAAGGCCCGCAGGAGAACTACATCGACCGCAACAATTTCGCCCGCATCGGCACCTACAGCCAGACCGTTGGCGAGCAATACTGGGGCTACGTCCGTCCGCAAGAAAGCGGCAACAAGACCCAGGTGCGCTGGTGGCGCCAGACCAACGCCGCTGGCAAGGGCCTTGAGTTCCGCGGCGCCGAGCCCATGGAATGCCAGTCCCTGCCCTACCTCACCAGCGACCTCACCACCGGCGACAACAAGGCTCAGCACCACTCCGGCGACCTCGTGGAGCGCGACTTCGTGAGCACCCACATCGCCAAGCGCCAAATGGGCATTGGCTGCGTCAACTCCTGGGGCGCATGGCCGCGGAAAGAATACCAAATGCCTTTCCAAGACTACCAGTTCCAGTTCCTCATCAAGCCGGTGAAATAATCCCACGCAGGCCTTCGCCCAGCACAACCCAGATGCTGAGCGAAGGCCTTACACTCACTCTCCCTCAAAACGAAATGAATCAAAGAGAACTCGTGTCAGTCATCATGCCCACCTACAACTCGGGCGTGTACCTGTCTGATAGCATAGAAAGCGTTCTGGACCAAACCTACGGCAACCTGGAACTGCTCATCACCGACGACTGCTCGTCGGACGAGCAGACCCAGCAAATTCTGCAATACTACCAGCAGAAGGACCCGCGCGTCAAGGTTTTCCTGTTCGACGAGAACCAAGGTCCAGCCGTTGCCCGCAACCATGCCATTGAGCAGGCACAAGGGCGCTACATCGCTTTCTGCGACAGCGACGACCGCTGGCTGCCCGAAAAGCTGGAAAAGCAAGTCAGCCTCCTCAGCCAGAACAACTACTGCCTCGTGTTCTCCTCCTACCTCAAATGCGACGCCAAGGGCAACCCCTGCGGCATCGTCATGGCGCCCACATCCATTTCGCTCAGCGGACTGAAGCGCGACAACAAAATCGGCTGCCTCACCGCCATCTACGACACCAAGCCCTACGGCAAATTCTACATGCCCACCATCCGCAAGCGCCAAGACTGGGCACTCTTCCTCAACATCCTGAAGAAGTGCCGCACCGCCTACGCGCTGCAAGAGCCATTGGCACTCTACCGCAAGACGCCCGAATCCATTTCGCGCAAGAAATTTGCCCTGCTCAAATACAACGCGCAAGTCTATCAAACCGTCTTCGGCTACTCCAAAGCCAAGTCCTACGCCTACCTCTACGGCATTTTCCTGCCCTCCTACTTCACCAAACTGCTCAGCAACAAACTGGTGAGCATGGCGCACAAAGACGAATTTTCCCAAAACCAAACAAGCAATCCGCAATGAAAACGAAGCACATCCTTATCGCCGCAGTTGCAGCGCTCGCCATCGGCGGCACCGCCACGCTCATGCCCGAAGACCTCTCTTCGGCCACAACCAGCCTGCTCGATTCCACCAAAAAGAAATACAAACTCGTGTGGGAGGAAAACTTCGACAGCCCCACCCTCGACACATCGAAGTGGTCGAAAAGGCAACGCACTACGGCCAACTGGGCCAAGCACATGACCGACCTCGACGAGCTGTTTGAAATCAAGGACAGCCGCTTGCGCCTCTACTGCAAGCGCAACAACGGCATTGCCAAAAACGACACCGCAAAATACCTCACCGCTGGCGTCACCACCTATAACAAGATGACTTTCACCTACGGCAAAGTGGAAGTGCGCGCCCGCGTCAAGGCCGCAAAAGGATGCCAACCCGCTATTTGGCTAGCAGGGAACTCACGACGCCAATACGGAACGCCTGGCTATGTGGAACTCGATATCATGGAACACGTAGGGCACAATCAGTTTGTGTATCAGACTGCACATAACTATTACATTGACATTCTCAACAACCGCAAAGACCCGCCCTATCAGACCAAAGCGGCTGTCAATCCCGAAGAATATAATGTCTATGCAGTAGAAGTCCTTCCCAAGAAAGTGATTTTCAGCGTAAACGGACAAACGACCATGACTTACCCACGCATCAAAAAACATGGGCAAGGTCAATTCCCCTACGGAACAGACGATTTGTTCATTATCATCAACACCAACGCCGGCAGCACCTGGGCAGGCCACGCAGACCCCTCGCAGCTCCCCGCCTACATTGACATCGACTGGGTGAAAGTCTATAGCATCTAATATCTAAACCCTATTCTTTAAATTACATGGCATGAACCTCAGAAAGATTTTCACAATAACCTTATTATTAGTTTGTCTTATTGGCCTACTTTCTGCTCGCAAGCATGAAAGTCTTTTCGCATTATCTTCAAATTCGAATTATTTAAAAGAGCGGAATCAAGATTATACGCTTGTCTGGGAGGATAATTTCGACAGCAACACACTCGACACATCAAAATGGTCGAAGCAACCGCGTACAACTGCAAACTGGGCCAAGCACATGACCGACCTCGACGAGCTATTTGAAATCAAGGATAGCCGCCTGCGCCTCTACTGCAGATCCAATAACGGTCTCTTGCCAAACGATACAGCAACGTATCTTACAGCAGGTGTGATAACATACAAAAAATTCACCTTCACCTACGGGAAAGTAGAAGTTCGTGCCAAAATTAAGGGTGCGCAAGGTTGCCAACCCGCTATTTGGATTGGGGGAAACTCTAAAAAACCTTATGGTGGAACAGAGTATCAAGAAATTGACGTAATGGAACATGTTAATAACAACAATTACGTTTATCAAACTGTACACAACTATTATATAGACATTCTTCAGCAGCGCAACAACCCACCTTATCAAACTAAAGCTGCAATTAATACAAATGAATATAATACTTATGCTGTAGAAATTCTACCTGAGAAACTACTTTTTAGTGTAAACGGAATAAACACCCTGACTTACCCAAAACTTGAAGAACAAGTGGAAGGACAATATCCATTCGGTACAGACGAAATGTTTCTTATTCTGAGTACTTGCGCTGGCAGCACCTGGGCAGGCAAGGTGGACCCCTCGCAGCTCCCCGCCTACATTGACATCGATTGGGTGAAAGTCTATAGCATCTGAACGAAGTGAAGCGACTGGCCATCATCATCGTCACACACAATTCCGAATCCGACATCTACGAATGCCTGGATTCGGTCTTTCAGTATAGCGACCTGCCGAAAAGCGAACTGGAAGTAATTGTCGTGGACAATGCCAGCGACCACGCCGAAAGCATGTTCGCACGGCTGCGGAAGCAGTATGGTGATGCCGTCACGCTCACCAAAAATACCCACAACGGCGGCTACGGACAGGGCAATAACGTGGGCATCCGCCTGGCAACCGCGCCTGTCATCCTCATCATGAACCCCGACGTGCGCCTCATGGAGCCCGTCTTCGCCAAGGCGCTGCAAGCATTCGACGCCGACGCCAGCCTCTGCGTCTATGGCATGAAGCAGATGCGCTCCGCCACCCAGCCCAGCCGCAGTTCGTTCAGCGCCACCTACATGATGAACGGCTACCTCTCCACCCTGCTCGATGCCTTCTGCACGCGCCTCGACTGCTACTTGCCGCAGCGCATGTACATCTCCGGCGCCTGCTTTTTCCTGCGCAAGCAACCGTTCGAAGCCATCGGCATGTTCGACGAAAGCAACTTCATGTATGGAGAAGAAGACGACATCCGCGTCCGCTTCATGCGCCAAATCCCCCACTGCCGCATCCGCTACGACAAGTGCCTGCACTACATCCACCTGCCCAAGAAGACGAAGCCCACCCTCGCCTACCAGCAGAAACTGCTCGACGCCGCCATCCGCAACAACCTCAAGCACGGCCATCCCGCCAAGGCGACCATCAAGAACCGCCTGCGCAACGCCAACCTGCTCTATGCCCGCGAATGCCTCAAGGGCGGCGAATCCGAATACAAGCAAATGCTACGGGATTACAGAAAATTCCTGCAAGAAAAACTCAAAACCACCATCGAATGAGCCGCGTAGAAGTTCTCATGTCGTGCATGCACGAGAAAGATTGGAGCCTGGTGCAGACCTCAAACGTCTGCTCCGACATCGTGCTGGTCAACCAGTGTGACCGCGACGAGAAGCAAGCATTCACGTTCACCGACCAGCAAGGCCAGCAGCACCAAGGCCAGTTCGTCTGCTCCACGCGCCGCGGACTGTCCGTGAGCCGCAACACCGCCATCGAGCACGCGCAAAGCGAGTTCTGCCTCATTGCCGACGACGACGAACTTTTCACAAGCGACTATGACGAGCAAATCGCCAAGACTTTCGACCAGCACAGCGACTGCGACGTCATTGCATTCCACATAGATGGTTCCACCATGCGCACGCCCAGCCAGGCCTGCCGTATAGGATATTTGAAGGCGCTCCGCATCTCGAGCCTGCAAATTGCCTTCCGCCGCGAAAGCATCGTGAAGGCAGGCATTCGCTTCGACGAGCAAATGGGCAGCGGAACAGGGCACGGCGCCGGCGAGGAGGAGAAATTCCTCTACGACTGCCTGCGCAAGGGACTGCGCATCCACTACGTGCCAATCACCATTGCCACGCTGCAAGACCGCAATCCCTCGCAATGGTTCAAGGGATTCGATGCCCGCTATTTCTTCAACCGCGGATGGGCCACGCGCCGTTTCATGGGATGGCCCATGGCTACGCTCTATTCCTTCTACTTTACTTTCGCCAAGCGAAAGCGCTTCCAGGGACAAATGACTGCCATATCTGCACTGAAGTTGATGCTAAAAGGAATTCGGCACAAAGAATATCCCAAAGACCTGCAACTCTAAATGGACCTTATGCCTGATTTGGGAGTTTCACCAACTCGCCGCATTTAGACAGAAATTCCTTTGAGTAGTTATTCATCAAACCGCCCAAGGAAGTAAAGGTGAGTTCTCCAAAATAGATTTTCCCGCCAATATTATAAAGGTCGACCCGCACACAGGGAAAATCGTCAGCCAAAATCTCGGCATCATCAAGCATCTGTCCCCAGTTCTCTGGGCAATGTATGACAGCACCCTGCTTATGTTCGGTGCTGCACACAATATATTCTGGATGCGGTTGCCAATCCCTGTCATAGACCATGCGGCTAAACCCATGCTTGTCGCGGTTCGTACAAACCAAACAATAATATGCGCGCCCGTTAAAACACCAAATTTTATAGTCAATGATGGAGGTTGAGACTGCTGCTGACGCATCATCGTTGTGCAGGATTTCCTCCGCAATCAGCCGAGGCTTGATGCGCGGATAGTGCGTGCTGCCCTCCAAATAGCCATACGGGTGCTTCAGTTGCTGGGAAAAATAGTCTATGAGCGCCTGCCTGTCAGCTTTCTTTTTGTCTGTTACCACTTTGATGTCCCCGCTGCCATGCACCGTTTTCAGCACAAAAGCATCGGGCAGCGCCTCCCAATCGATGTCTTCCGCGCGGTCATACACCCCATATAACTTCACCAGCATATCGGAAAGTCCCTTCTCCTCTACGTACTTCCGAACTGCATATTTATCAGCGCAAGCACTCCAAAGTGAGGTGTCGGAGCGCAGCGAAAGCCACAAAATCTTTTCGTTGAGGTCTTTCGGACTTTCCAAGTCCAACCGCTTATGGAAACGGACGTAATAGCGAATCTTCACCAACGTTTCGGGATAATTCTTCCCCAACCACTGAGCGGATGAGATGAGCGGGGCGCAAAGTTTGGACAAGTATTTATTCTTTGAGATATGCATTTTGTTAATATTTAGTTATTCTTTAAAGGAAGGGCATCGTTTTCGAAAAGGAAGACCTTCGTTTTTGAAAAGGAAGGGCATCGTTTTCGGAAAGGAAGGTTATCGTTTTATGACGTTGCGGTTGCGCCACCATTTTTTCTTGATGCAGAGGGGGTGGAGGAACTTCCGCGCAAAGGTGGTGGTGAGGAGGTGGCAGGCCATGGGCAGTTGCCGCGCTGCTTTGGCTGGGAGGAAACGGGCAAGCAGGCGCGAGGCCTTCACTTGCAGGCGCAGGACTTTGCCCCAGAAGGGCGTGCGCTGCAGGAGGATGTTGACGAAGCCGCTGGCATAGTCCCAGTCCACGCCGTCAGTGAAGACGCGGTTGTAGATGGTGAGCACGCCGCGGTAGAGGTCGTGGTCGTAGCGGTGCTGGCAATGGCTTTGCAGGCGCTCGCACGCCAGTTCGGTAGCGTAGAGATTGTTGCGGCGCAGTTCGTCGGAAACGATTTTCTTGGAAACGGATGCGCTGCTGCTGTTGATGCGGTAGCCATAGTCGGGCGCGGCCTGCACGTAGGAGTAGCGCAAACCAGCCAGCAGAGCGGCAACGTTGAAGTCGGCGTCCTGCAGCGCGCGCAGTTGCTCGTTCCATTGCAGTTGCCTGTCGCGCAGGGCGCTGAGGCGGTAGATGTTGTTCCAGACGATGAATGGCAGCGTGCGCCGCGAGAATGCCTTCAGGTCGTTGGAATAGATGGGGTAGCCATAGACGTACTGCTTGGCATCGGGGCGGAACTGCTCCTGCTCGTAGGTGCCAGAAGGGAAGACGAGGAAGTCCATGCCGGGGTTTTGGCGCATGGCCTCCACGCGCTGGCGCAGGCAGTGGGGCGCCACGAAGTCGTCGGAATCGAAGAAAACGATGAACTCGCTCTGGGCCCGCTCCATGCCGATGTTGCGGCAGGTTTGGGCGCCTTTGGGCTGCCGCTCGCGCTGCACCAGCAGAATGCGCTGGTCTGCGGCGGCGTATTTCCGCAGCAGCGAAAGGGTTTCGGCGTCGGAGCCGTCGTCAACGGCAAGCAACTCCCAGTCGGCAAAGTCGTTGCGCACGATGCTGTCAATCATCACGGCAACGAAGTTGGGATGATTGAACACGGGCATGACAATGGAGAGCGCGGGACTATTGTTCGACGGGTTCATTTTTCTTTTCTGTTTGCGACTGGATGTCGGGATAGTAGTAGCAAATGGCGAGAAGCAGGAAGACGAACCACAGGGGATAGACTTCCATGGTGAGAATGAAGAGGAACGCGAGCAGGCCAAACAGAATCTGGTTTGAGGCGCGCGTGTTGACGGCGTAGATTTTTCCTGCCGACGCCAAGAAGATGACGATGAACAGCAGCATCAGCGTGATTCCGCCCGTGATGAGGACCGAACAAATGAAATTGTGCGGGCCGATGGCAAAGGAGCTCATCTGCGTGAGATACCAATCGGCATCGACGTTGCCATAGCCAATGATGGGCGATTCGCCAAATTTCTCCAGCGCTGCCGCCCATAGCGTTGTGCGGTTGGTGAAGGTGATGTCTTTGCCCAAGACGTCCTCAATGATATAGACTGCCGTTTCGTTGTTGTGCAGCCCTTCGCCCTGAAACACCACGAAGAAGTGGAAGAAAAGGTAGAAGATGAAGAAGCCGATGATGCCCACGCGCTGAAAGACTTTGAACGGCACGAGGCAGAATACGGCAAAGAGGATGACGCAGGAGAGGGAGGTCATGGAGCCGACCAGCGCCAGTTCGATGATTGAAGCGAGGAAGAGGCCAACGACGTTGATAATCCATTTGCGGGTATAGCGCACGCACAGCAAGTTGACCACAATGCCGGCGAGCATGCGGCCGCCCATCTGGTTGTAGTTGCCGCCCAGGATGAAGGCGTCACCAGTGTCTTCGGCCGCAAACATCCAGTCGGGAAACAGAATCATCAGTCCCAGGTTGAAATAGATGCAGAGGGAGAAGGCGATGGCCGCGCCAAAGAGAATGTATTTCAGGTTGTCGCGGTAGTAACTGAAGAGCATCAGCATGAAGAGGCCCTCCATGGTGCGGTAGATGCCGTTCTTGATGTCGGTGCCATGCACGAAGGTGAACATCAGGAACAGGAAGTAGTAGATGAGGACGAGCAGGCCAAAGCGGGTCATTTCGTGGCGCCGCATCCACAGGCCCGACATGAAAAGGAATCCAAGGATGGTGAGACCGAGCGAGAGGTAGGATATCGGCTGCAGAAAGCCAAACACCGTGAAGCTCACGGTGGTCTGGATGACAAGCATGAAGCTCATCAGGAACTGCAGCGGATAGAGTTTGCTCAGGTCTATTTGCATGGTTTCTTCGGTGCCTTGTTGAGGTCGCAGTGCTGGCCCAGTTCAAGGAGGAATTCGAGAGTGTAGCCGTCATCGTATCCGCCAGAGGAGGTGAAAGTCATTTCGCCGAAATAGATTTTGCCCGCCACTTCGTAGAGGTCGAGGCGCAGTTGCGGAAAGCCTTTCGACAGCGTGGCCGCCACTTCCAGCATGCGCGCCAGGTTTTGCGGGCGCGGCACGGACTTTTCGGTGATGCGGTAGTGCGGCACATCGGCCAGATGCTCGGCGTGCTGCACCCAATCGGTGTCGTAGAGCATGTCCTCCGCATATCCGTCATGACGGTTTAGACCCACCCAAATCCACAAGGGGGTTCCGTCGAAGCACCAGATTTTGTAGTCGATGAGCGAGGTGGAACCGCAGGGCTGCGTGGAGACATCGAGAAGTTCCTCGGCAATGACGCAGGGCTTGATTTGGCGGTAGTGGGGCTCAGCGGTCAGCACGCCAAATGACTGTTTGAACAATGGCGCGAAATGGCGCACGCACTGCTCGAAACTGGTCTGCGACTTGTCGGTGCAAATGAAGACGTCGCCGCTGCCATTGTTCATTTTCATGACGAACTGGTTGGGCAGCGATGCCCAGTCCACGTCCTCCACCCTATCCCACTTGCCATAGAGTTTCACGAGCGTGTCGCCCAGTCCGCAGGCTTCCACGTATTCGCGGACGCGGTATTTGTCGGCCAGGCGCACCCACTCGGTGGTGTCGCTGCGGAACTTCAGCCAGTTGATTTTTTCGTTGATGTCCTGCGGATGGTCCAGGTCCATCTCTTTCTTGAAGGCGCGGCGATAGTGGAGTTTCGCCAAACGCTCAGGCGAAATGCGCCCCAGGACCTCAAAATAGTTCTGGCGCACACATTGTTTTAGATGTTGCAAAAGATAACCCATTTTATTGTTTCATTTGTTTCTTGCCAATCATTTCCTTAATGGCTTCGCGCTCCGTGGACTCGCACGCAAACCGCCACATCACGCCAAGCGTGACCAGCACGGCGGCCACGAGGGTGAGCACAAAGCGGAATTTCATTTCGGGCAGACGCACCATGAGGAAACACACGGCCAGCAAGGCGGCCAGCGGCGCCAAGATGCGCAGAAACACATGCTGCGCGAAGTGGGTGATGGAGAGGTCGGCGGTGTATTTCAGGAACGGAAGGCGAATTATGGCGCAGACGATTTCCATGATGAGGTAGGTCCACATCACCGCCGCCACGGGCAGTCCCTGGCGGAGGCACAGCCACGCCAGCGGCAATGTCAGCACTTTGGTCGTATTCACCGCGAGCGAGTAGTTGCGGATTCGCCCAATGGCCTGATTGGCCGTGCCGAGTCCTATGGTCAGTTGGTCGCAAACGCCTGCAATGAGAATGAACCGGCAAAACATGATGGTGTGCTCTGGCACTTCTTGCAGCCAAAAGGCCAGGATGGAAGGCATTTCGAACACGAGCGGAATGGAAATCATGGCGAGCAGCAGGAAGGAGTATTTGCTGGTCAATTCTGCCAGCGCCAGCATCCTTTCGCGGTTTCCCGCCCCTTCGGCCTTCACAATCTGCGGACTCATCGCATTGAGGATGGACTGCGAAACGAAACTGACTGCGCCCGACACCTGCATGGCAATGCCGTAGGCGGAGTTGATGATGGTTCCGAAAAAGCGGTTGAGGATGACGGAAACGCCCTGCGTGCGCACCAAGATGCAGCCCACGCTGTAGGTGGTCCACCCCGCAAAGCCGAGGATTTTGCCCATCACGGCCTTGTCGAAATCGCGAAGGCGCGGCACGAGCGTGCATTCGCGGTAATGGAACCGCGCGTAGAGCGACAGGACAAGGAAATTGAACACCTGGACGGTCAGCATCATCCAGGCGTAGGTCATCAGTTTGTCGCTGCCCACATGGGCGAGCATCAGCACCAAAGAGAACTTCAGCACACCGTCGAGCACATCGACAATGGAAATGTAAATAATGTTTTCGCGGGCAATGAACAGCGCGCGGAAAGGCGCTGCCAGAAAGGTCATCAGCAGAATGAGCACCACCACGACATAGACTTTCTTGGCCACATCGATGCGCGCGGCGTCAATGTTCAGGAATCCATTGAACAGAAACGGGCCGAGGCAAAACAAAATGACGAGCAGCGCCAGCCCAATAATCAGATGGAGCCACAAACTGTTGGCAAAGACCTTGCGCACTTCGTCAAGGTTGCCCTTGCCGTGGGAGAAAGAAAGGTGGCGCTGGGTGGTGACGACCAAGGCGCCAGAAATGAATCCCAGCATGGCCACTACGCCGCCAACGAGCGTGTAGATGCCGTAGTCGGACTTGCCCAGGGCGTCCAGTACAAGGCGTGTGGAGTAGAACGAAAGACAAACATTGATGATTGTCCTCGTATATTGCGCGAAAGTGTTCAGCAGCACACGCTTTGCCGGTTCCATCTCACTCCTCCGATTTAAACGGTCGCAGAATATCGTCTTTCAGAATGTAGAGAATGGTGCCAAATGTAGCGAGAATCAGCATGCCGATGACAAACAGCATGCGCTTGGGACCTGCTGGGCGGAACGGCACCGAGGCGCGCTGCAGCAGCGTGAAGGCCGGCGTGCGCTCCTGCACCTTGGCATTGGCGGCCTGCATCTGCGACTGCATGGCGGTGTAGGTGTTGAACTTCACCTGCATGTCGTTCTCCAACTCATCGCGGTGGGAGATGTAGCTCTGCAGAATCACGTTCTGGTGAGCATCCACGAAGCGACTGTACTCATGGATGGCGGCCTCGTAGTCTTTCTTGGCCTCCTCTGTGAGTTGCGCGTAGTGTTCGTAGTCCACATGGGCTTTCTGCGTACGATATTCCGTAATGAACTTCTGCAAGCGGCTGCGCAGCGAGTCGCAGAGCGTGGCGCAAACCAAGGGGTCTTGGTCGGTGACGGAAATGGAAATCACCACCGTCTTCTTGTCCACGGCGCAACTGATGCTGTGCTTAATGCCTTGTGCCACCAAGTCTTGCTCCTCGGTCAGCATGAAAGGGTCAACCTTTCCCTTTGCCGAAGCGGCACTGGCAGGGCGCGGCGCGGGCTTGGGCATCAGTTTCTTGATTTGGCGCTTCACCCAATTGATGGGCACTTTGTAGTAAGTGTCCTTTTGGTGGTGGCGAAGGTAGTCGTAGTAGGTGGTCTGCACGGTGCCATCCAACGTCTTCACGGGGATGTCGAACAGGCTGACAATGAAGTCGTTCGACTCAAAGACATCGGGATACATCAGCGGGGAAATGGCATCGGTCGATGTCACATTGCCCAAATCGAAACCAAACTGCGATGCAATCGACGAAAGCGCGCCTGCACCGCCCGACGAGTTGTCGAGCTCGGGCGCCAACTTCACGGTGCTCACGTAATAGCGCGGCACGGGAACGATGGCCAAGCACGCCAGGACGAAAACGATGGGCCAAACCCAGTAAAAGAGTTTGCGCCGCTCTATGACTTTCCTAAAGATTTTCTTCAGGTCGATGATATCGCGCTTTTCTTCCATTTCCTTTTACTTCAAGATGTTTGCCACCGTGATAATCATCGTTGCAATGCTGGCAGCAGAGGTTCCGATGCTCATGGTTTCAGCAGTGGACAGTTTGTTTCGGGCCTTCTTCGAAGGAACCACAATCTCGCAGCCAGGCTCAATTTCCGAACTGCTGTGGTGGTTGAGCAGTTTCACAGCGCCGCTCATGTAGATGGCATAGACGCGCTTCTTGCGGGCGCTGTCGCCATAGCCGCCGGCGCGCTTGATGTAGTAGTTCAGCGACTTGCCCTTGCGGTAGTTCATGGAGGTGGGGTACATCACGTCGCCGCTCACCTTCACGGTATTGGAATACTGCGGAATGACCACGCGGTCGCCCTCGCGCAGCGTCACGTTGTCGGGACCGTCGGGGTTCTCCACTGCCGCCTGCAGGTCAATGGCCACGGGATAAGTGTTGCCCAGGTCCATTTTCATGGAAAGCAGCGTGTCGGCGCGGTTCAGGTCGAAGTTCTTGTTTTCGCTCTGCAAACTTTCCTCATAAAGGGCAATCTGCTGGGCACGCAGCGACGACTCGCGCTGCAGGCGCTCTTCCTGCGTCATCACGCGCTCCAATCGGGCGCCTTTGGGATAGGCCAAGGAAGTGAATCCGCCTGCCGCCTTCACCAGGTCGGTGAGTTTGTATTGCTTCGAAGTCATGGCGTAGGTGCCGCTAAAGTTCACCGCGCCATCGATGGAAACGTTCTGCTGCTCGGCATAGACAGGGCTCTTGCGCACCACAACTTCATCAAACGGCTGCAGATAGAACGCATCTTCGCCGTCCATCACGAAACCGTCTTTCAGGGAGAACGTGTAGGTTTCGGTGAGTTGGTTGCTGTCGCTCGTAGCATTGGGGTCGTTCACGCGGCGGAAGACGTCAATCTTGGAGTAGGACGCCGCTTCGGTAGGACCGCCTGCCTGCAGCACGAGGTCCTCAATCGTGGTGTTGGCCGCATAGGCGTAGGTGCCAGGATAGTTCACTTCGCCCGAAATCTTCAGGGTCTGCTCGCCCAGCAGGTCGAGTTGGCTGGGAATGTAGAGCACGTCGTTCTTGCGCAGCGAAATGTCGGCCACGGTGCCGTTCATGATGCCGCCGATGTCCACGCTCAGCGCCTCAAGCGTCTTGTCCGATTTCTCGCGGTGCATCACGGCGCGGCTGGTAAAGGCTTCTTCGCGCAGTCCGTCGGCCGCGTTCACCAATTCGCGCACGGTGGTGATGTTGCCGCCAATCTGGTACATGCCAGGATGATAGACGGCGCCGCGCACTTCCACCATGTTGGAGAAGCGCGGAATGACGCTGTCCACAAACACCGAGTCGCCATCGGCCACGTTGAAGGCTTTCATGTCGAACTCGTCAATGGTATGGATGGAGTATTCGCTGCCATTCTTGCGAATCAGGCGGACATTCTTCTTGAAGGCATTGCCTGCAAAGCCGCCAGCGTAGTCAATGAGGGTGCTCACGCTTTCCAAAGCGCGCATCTCGTAGAACATCGGGCGCTTCACTTTGCCGCGCACGCAGACGAGGCAATCGTAGGCGCCGACCACAATCACGTCGTTGTCCTGCAGGTGAACGTCGCCCTGCGAATTGCCATTCACCAGGTAGTCATAGACATCGACCACGGCAATCTCACGGCCGCTGCGATAGACTTTGATGTTGCGGAGCGTACCAATGTCGTTGATGCCGCCTGCCGCGTAGAGGGCATTGAAGGCGGAGGAGAGGGAGGAAAGGGTGTAAGTGCCTGGCACTTTCACTTCGCCCACCACCTGCACCTGAATGCTGCGGTTCTCGCCCAAGGAAAGGCTGACGGAGGAACCGGCATAGCGGCTGCCCAAAACGCTGCGCAGTTTCTGCGTGGCGCTCGAAACGGTCAGGCCCGCCAGTTTCACGGGTCCCACGCCGTCAATCACCACCACGCCGTCGGGGCTGATGGTTTGCTCGAACGACGCCTGCGAAGCGCCCCAAATGTCAATGATGACCACATCGCCAGCGCCAAGGCGGTAGTTGGGCGGCGTGGCCATGTTGGAGTTGGGTTCAAAACTCAGGTAGGGATTGTTGAAGATATTGCGGCCGAACACCTCGTTGGAGTTGTTCACCAAGTTGCGATAGTAGGCGATGGAGTCGATGTCCAAGAAACCGATTTCATCGTTCATCATGGCGCGGCGCTCATTGTTTGTATAGCCCTTGTCGCCATATTTGCCGCGGTTCTGCCCCTGAATCATGTAGTTTTCCTGGGTCTGCCGCTGCTCGCCGTCGAGTTGGCGCTGATTGGCGCGGCGCGTTCTGTTCACGCCCGAAGTCTCGCCCGTCAGGTCCACTGCGCCCAACTGCTCTTGCTGCTGCTGATATTTCTTGCGAATGCGGCGAAGTTGCTGTGCTGTAACGCCTTTGCGAAGCAGTTGGTCAACGATTTTCTCCTGGCTGCTTCCCTTGGCTTGTTGCTCTTGCACAAAACGAATCACTTGGTCATCGCTCATGGTTTGAGCAGTGGCCAAAGTGAATGCAAAAACAAAAGAAACAAATAACAGAATCTTTTTTATCATATTCGTGCGAGTTTTCAGATTTTCTTTCCGCCTCCAATCGAAATCAGCGTCTGGAAAATGATTCGGGCATCCATGCGCAACGTGCGGTGCCGCAAATAATAAAGGTCCATGTCCAGCCGCTTCATCATCTTCTCCATCGTGTCAGTATATCCATTATATATTGTAGCATCGCTGGTCACGCCGGGCTGAATGGCGTAAAGCAGCTGATAGTCGGGGTTCTGCTCCATGATTTGGTCAATGTAGAACTTGCGCTCCGGGCGGTAGCCCACGAAAGACATGTCGCCTTTCAGCACGTTCCACAACTGCGGCAGTTCGTCTAAGTGGTGCTCGCGCAGGAATTTTCCCACTTTCGTCAAGCGGTCATCGTCCACTTGGGCAAGCATCGGGTGGTCGTTCTCAGCGCCCACAATCATCGTTCTGAACTTGTATATCTTAAACGGCTTGCCGCCTTTGCCTATGCGCTCTTGCGAAAATATCGCAGGTCCTTTCGAAGTGCTTTTCTGGACGATGTAAATAATCAGGAACGCCCAGGAAAGCAACAGCAATCCCAACGAGGAGCCCAAGATGTCGCAGAAGCGCTTCACCCCTCGTTGCAGCGCATTCATATTGTCGATGGATATATTGTTTGACGGAGTAGAATCTTTCATACTATTGATTTTACTTTAATTAACGTAAATCAACATGCTTTTAGTATGCAAATTTAGTTTGTTTTTTTCATTTTAGGGCGGTTTTTGCGCTTTTTCTTGCGCTGGGCGGCAGTTCAGGCGGTTTTTGGGGCATTTTTGGCGGTGAAATGGCGGTTTTTTGCACGAAATTGCTGACCAAAAGCGGCAGGTTTCGGGGCGGAAACACGGCAGGTTTCGGGGCGAAAAAGACCTTCGCTGCTGTTGGGGAGCGAAGGCCTTTTAAGCTTATTTCACGTTTTCGGGGCAGTTTTGCTGCGCAGTTTTCAGTAGCAAGGTCCGAAATTTTGGGGGCAAAACTGCCGTGGCTGCGGCTCAGAGTTTCACCTTGAGCACCACGCCGCCAAGGGCAGGCAGGGTGAGGTCCACGAGGCCGTCGGGCTGCAGGTTGAGTTCCACGGCCTGACCGGTGAGCAGGTCCTTGGCCAGGTGCTCGGTCTTGTCGGTGGGAATGTGCAGGTAGTCGAAGGCGTGGGCAGGGATGCGCAGGCGAGTGTGGGCGCCACGCTCGTCGAAGTTCGCCACCACGATGATGAGGTCCTTGCCCTGCTGGCGCAGGAAGGCGTACTGCCGGTAGGTGTTCATCATGCTGTTGTCGGCCTGCGCATACATCAGGTCGAAGAAAGCGCCTTCGCGAATGGCCTTTTCGTCGTTGCAAAGGGTGAGCACGCGCTGGTAGTAGTCGCGCAGTTGTTGCTCATTTTCAGTGAGTTTGCCGTTGAATTTGCCGCCATTCCGCCAGCGCGCCACGGTCGGCACGGTCCAATAGTCGAAGATGGTGGTGCGGCCGTCGTCGCCGCTGAATCCTTGCTGTCCGTCAGCGGGCTCGCCCAGTTCCTGGCCAAAATAGACCATGAAGGGATTGGTGCGCATGAGGGCGGAAACAAGCAGGGCGGGCTTGCCTTTCTCGCCGCTGCCGGCAAAGAATCGCGACGCAATGCGCTGCTCGTCATGGTTCTCCAAGAAGTTGAGAATATGGTCGTTAATGTCGTCAACAGACTGCCAGCACGAGGTGATGGCGGTGGCAGCCTGACCGCCCACCACGGCGCGGAGGGTGTCGTAGAGGCCCACTTTGTCGTAGAGGTAGTCGAATCCGCCGCGGCGAATGTAGTCGCGGTAGGCGCCGGGGTTGTAGATTTCGGCGATGAACTGCACGCCGGGGTGCTGCTCCTTCACCTGCGCAATGGCCCAATGCCAGAACTCGCAGGGCACCATTTCCGCCATGTCGCAGCGGAAAGCGTCGACATCCTTTCCTGCCCAGAACTGCAAGATATCCAGCATCTTGCGCCAAGTGTCGGGCACGGGGTCGAAGTGGAGCGAGCCGTCGGCGTAGTCCTTGCCATAGTTCAGTTTGGCGGTCTCATACCAGTCGTTCACGCTGGGGCTTTGGTTGAAGCAATCGTTGCCCGTGGCCTTGGCCGGCATCTCCACGTAGGCCACGCCGGCGGAGTCAGTCAGGGGAAACTGCGGGGCGAACTGCTGATTGGGGATGTAGTAGAAATTGTTGTTGGGCGAGAAGCGCTGCGTGCGGTCGTCATCGGCGCCAAGGTCCACAACGCCAGCGGGTTTCGCGTCGCTGTGGTAGTGGCGGGCCACGTGGTTCGGCACGAAGTCAATGACCACTTTCAGGCCGGCCTTGTGGGTGCGGCGCACCAGGTTCTCAAACTCTTTCATGCGCTGCGGCACTTGCTGCGCCAGGTCGGGGTCCACGTCGTAGTAGTCCTTGATGGCGTAGGGGCTGCCAGCGCGGCCTTTCACCACCGCGGGGTGGTCGCGCTCAATGCCGAAAGCAGTGTAGTCGGCCTGCGTGGCATGCTCAATGATGCCGGTGTACCACACGTGGGTGGCGCCCAGTTCCTTGATTTCCGCCAGGGCCTTCTGCGTGAAGTCGGCCATCTTGCCGCAGCCGTTCTGCTGCGCACTGCCCCACTCCGCGCAGTCCTTGCTATTGGCGCCGAAAAGGCGCGTCATCACTTGATAGATTATCGGTTTCACAGTTTTCGATTTCTTTTGCGCAAACGTTGCGCCGGGGATGAGCAAGAAAAGCAAAAGCAAGCAAAAGGCACCGTACAGATGCCTTTGCTTGCTCGTTCTTCCAGTGTTTCCTTGCATAAGGAATGGTCTATTTCTCAGGCGATTAAGCCTCAATGCCGTGGCAAGTTACGGCCTCGTTGCCCTTGGCAATCTTGGCAATCATGCCCTGCAGGGCCTTGCCCGGACCGCACTCCGTGAAGTCGGTGGCGCCGTCGGCAATCATGTTCTGCACCTCCTTCGTCCAGCGAACCGATGCGGTGAGCTGTGCAATGAGGTTGGCCTTAATCTCGCTCGGGTCGGTGTGAGGCAGCGCGTCAACGTTCTGATAAACAGGGCACTTCGGCGTGTGGAACTCGGTTGCCTCAATGGCGGCCTGCAGTTCGTCCTTAGCGGGCTGCATGAGGGGCGAATGGAAGGCGCCGCCCACCTTGAGGGGCAGAGCGCGCTTGGCGCCAGCGGCCTTCAGCTTCTCGCAAGCGGCGTTCACGGCGTCAATGTTGCCCGAAATCACCACCTGGCCAGGGCAGTTGTAGTTGGCGGCAACCACCACATTGCCTTCGGTGGACACCTCTTTGCAAACCTGCTCAATCACTTCGTCGGGCAGCGCAATGATGGCGGCCATGGTGCTGGGAGCGGCTTCGCAAGCCTTCTGCATGGCCTGAGCGCGGGCGCTCACCAGCTTCAGTCCGTCCTCAAAACTCAGCGCGCCAGCGGCAACGAGGGCGGAAAACTCGCCCAGCGAGTGGCCAGCAGTCATGTCCGGCTGAAACTTGTCGCCCATGCAAATGGCGGAAATCACGCTATGGAGAAACACGGCGGGCTGCGTCACCTTCGTCTGGCGCAGGTCCTCGTCCGTTCCTTCAAACATCACTTTGGTGATGGGGAAACCCAGAATCTCGTCTGCCTTGTCAAACAATTCCTTGGCCTGCGCATTGCTGTCGTACAGGTCTTTGCCCATGCCCGAGAACTGGGCACCTTGTCCAGGAAATACAAATGCTTTCATCTCTTTTGATTTTATTTTTTTTGTATTAAAATGGTTTCTTTATGCAAAAATAGCAACTTTCCGCCGAAACGCCAAACTTTTCTCCACCTTTTCGCCCCAAACCCGCCACTCGCGCACGCAATATACATATAAATAGGTACGCGCGTGCGCGAAGGTGCCCCACCCCATTCGCCCCGCAGGCCTGAAAAATCCCCTTTGCTCTGCCGAATTTTCGCCCCGCAGGTTCTCCTGTTCGCGCAGCAAAGGCGGAACGACTGCAGTGGTTTTGCAAAACGACCGCAGTCGTTTTTGAAAACGACCGCAGTCGTTTCTGAAAACGACCGCAGTCGTTTCTGAAAAGGAAGCGCTTCTTTTTCCAAAAGGAAGGGCGTCGTTTTCGGAAAGGATGCCCTTCGTTTTCGGAAAGGATGCCCTTCGTTTCTGCGTGGTGGCTTGGCGAAAACGAAACTCCGCGGCAGAGGCACGGGGCTTCTGCCGCGGAGTTTTGCGTTTGCTGTCAATGAGTTTTGGGTTTGCTGTCAATGAATTTTGGGAGGGGTGCCGAGAATTTTGGAAAGGGCTGCGCCTTAAATCAGGGACAGGATTTCGGCGACGGCATCGGCCGTGGGCGTGGCGTCGAGGTCGAGCCAGTGAATTTCGGGGTCGCGCTGGAACCAGGTGAGTTGCTTCTTGGCATAGACGCGCGTGTTTTTCTTGATGCGCTCCACGGCCATCGGCAGTTCCCATTCGCCGCTGAGTACGCGGAAAAGTTCCTTGTAGCCCACGGTGTTGAGGGCATTCAGTTGGCGCAGGGGATAGAGTTCGCGGGCCTCGTCGAGAAATCCTTCGGCCATCATCTGGTCCACTCGCCGGTTGATGCGGTCGAAAAGGCTGGCGCGGGGTCGGTTGAGCCCCACTTTCACGATGCGGAACGGGCGCTCCTTGTGCGTGGCGGTGCGGAAGGAAGTGTAGGTCTGCCCCGTCTGGTAGCAGATTTCGAGTGCATGGACCACGCGCTGTGTGTTGTGCAAATCTACCTGCGCGTAGTATTCGGGGTCGAGCAACCGCAGTTCCTGCCGCAGGGCGTCGAGCCCTTCCTGCTCCAGCCGCTGGCGTATGTGCTGGCGCGTCTCGGCCGTGATGGTGGGGATGTCGTCAATGCCTTTGCACACGGCGTCAATATACATCATGCTTCCGCCGCTGAGCAGCGCAACGGACTGGGAATGAAATAGTTTCGGGAGAAGATTGAGAACGTCGGCTTCGTACTGCGCGGCGCTGTAGTAGGCGTCGGGGGGAAGGATTTGCACGAAATGGTGGGTGACCTGAGCGAGTTCTTCGGGCGTAGGCGCGGCGGTGCCGATGCGCATCTGCTGGTAGATTTGGCGGCTGTCGGCAGAGACGATATCGCACGACAAGCGCTTAGCCAGTTGCAGGCTAAGCGCTGTTTTTCCCACGGCGGTGGGGCCCAGAAGCACGAGGAGCGTGTTCATGCCAAGGCGTTAAGAATTAACAATTAACAATTAACAATTAACAATTAATAATTGCACGTGCGGTGGCATAGCGGATTGTTTTTCTTCGGCAGGGGAAATTAGAGGTCGCCGAAGGGGTTGTCGCTGATGTCAAGTCCCTCAAGGTCAATGTCTTCGTCGCTGATGCCCTCGGAGAAGTCGTCGTCAAGGTCGAGCGAGGCGTTGGCAGCGGTGATGGGGTCTTTGGCAAAGAGGGCGTCGTAGTCGATGGTCTGCTCGGGCGGCGTGCCTTTCTTGCGCGAAACGGTGGGTTCGGCAACGGATTTGCCGGTGATGATTTCGGTGAGCTGAATGAAGAATGAGCGGCCGCCGAGGGGGTCGAAAGTGTAGAGCAGTTGCTGCTTTTCGTCCTCGAGGAAGTCGCTGAGCCGCGTGTCCTCCATGGTGTAGGAGTCCTTGTCGGGGTCAGTTTCCATCTCCTCGCGCGTAATCATCTGCCCGTGGTCCCACCCGTCTTCGCAGATGGTGAACGAGGCGAGTTTCTCGTCCTCGTAGTTGCACGACTTGATGATGGCGTTGTGGAAGTCGAGGAACGTTGCTTCGGGGTCGATTTTTATTTCGCGCATGAAGTCGTCCACTTCGTCGGAAACGATGAGAAATCGGTAAATCATGAGGCGTTTGCGGTTAATTGAACAGGTGTTTTAGCGGATGATGCCGCGCTTGGTGGAGGAGGACACGAAGTCAATGATGTACTGCACTTCCTTGCCCACGGGGATTTCGTACTTTATTTGCTCAATGGCCTCTTGCACAGTGAGATGGCTCTGGTAGATGAGGCGGTAGGCGTTGTGGATGTTCTCGATGATTTTGGGGTCGAACTGGCGGCGGCGCAGTCCCACGATGTTCAGTCCGGCGTAGGTGATGGGCTCTTTGCCGGCGATGATGAACGGGGGGATGTTCTGGCTGGTGCGGCATCCGCCCTGCACCATGGTGTATCCGCCGATGCGGCAGAACTGGTGGACGAGGACGACGGCGGAGATGATGGCGTTGTCGTCAACCACGACTTCGCCGCCCAGCTTGGTGCTGTTGCCCATGATGATGCCGCTGCCAAACTCGCAGTCGTGGGCGATGTGGGCATTTTCCATGATGAGGTTGTTGCTGCCCACGGTGGTTTTGCCCTTGGAGGCGGTGCCGCGATTAATGGTCACGTTCTCGCGGATGCGGTTGTTGTCGCCGATTTCGGCGGTGGTCTCTTCGCCGCGGAACTTCAGGTCTTGGGGCACAGCGCCGATGACTGCGCCGGGGAAGATGGTGTTTCCGCTGCCGAGGCGCGTGCCGTTGAGCAGCGTGACGCTGTTCATGAGGACGTTGTTGTCGCCGATTTCCACGTTTTTGTCAATGTAGCAGAACGCGCCGATTTCGCAGTTCTCGCCTATTTTTGCTTCTGGGTCAATGTATGCCAGAGGACTGATTTTTGCCATATTCTGAGTGTTTGATGTTCTTCTTTCTGAAAAGTTTTCGCGCCGCTGCGCAATGGCAGGCGGGGGTCACTTGTTTTTCACGATTTGCGCCGTGAATTCTGCTTCGGCCACCACGGTTTCGCCCACGAAAATGAGGCCTCGCATGGTGGAAATGCCGCGGCGCACGGGCTCCATGAGCCTCACCTTGAAGATGAGGGTGTCGCCTGGCACGACTTTCTTGCGGAATTTCACGTTGTCGATTTTCATGAAATAGGTGGACCAGCGCTCGGGGTCGGGCACCATGTTGAGCACGAGCAGGCCGCCAGCTTGCGCCATGGCTTCGATGAGCAGCACGCCCGGCATGACGGGCTCTTGGGGGAAGTGGCCCACGAAGAAGGGCTCGTTGCTCGTCACGTTCTTCACGCCCACGATGCAGTCTTCGTCGATGTCGATGATTTTGTCCACGAGCTGCATGGGATAGCGGTGGGGCAGCAGCTGGCGGATGCGGTTCACGTCCATGATGGGCGCCTCGTCGGGGTCGTAGTGCGGGCACTGAATTTCGTGCTTGCGAATGTCTTTTCGGATGAGGCGCGCGAACTTATTATTAATGGTGTGGCCAGGTTTCGTGGCAATGACGCGTCCGCGGATGGACTTGCCCACGAGCGCAAGGTCGCCGAGGATGTCGAGCAGCTTGTGGCGCGCGGTCTCGTTTTCCCACGTCAGCGGCTTGCGCTGGATGTAGCCCAGCTGGGTAGCGTCCATGTGGGGGATGCCGATTTGGTCGGCCAGCGCGTCGAAGCGCTCCTGCGACAGCGGGTCTTCGTAGATGACGATGGCGTTGTCGAGGTCGCCGCCCTTGATGAGCCCCATCTGCAGCAGCGGCTCAATTTCGCGCACAAAGACGAAGGTGCGCGCGCTGGCCACTTCGGTGGGGAAGTCGCTCATGTGGGCCAGCGATGCAAACTGGCTGGCGAGGGTTTTGCCGTTGAAGGCAATCATGACGTCGGCGCAGAACTCGTCGTCGGGCAGCAGGATGAGGTGCTCGCCGTTTTCGCCGGTGATTTCCATCTTGTGCTTCACCACGTATTCCTCGCGGCTGGCCTCCTGCTCCACGATGCCCACGAGCTGAATTTCCTGAATGAAAGGCAGTGCGCTGCCGTCGAGGATAGGCATTTCGGGGCCGTCGAGCTGGATGAGGCAGTTGTCGATGCGCGATGCATAGAGCGCCGCCATGGCGTGCTCAATGGTGCTCACCTTCACGTCGCCTTTCACCAGCACCGTGCCGCGCTGCGTGTCGCCCACGAGTTCGGCAATGCAGTCCACCACAGGCTGTCCCTCCAGGTCCACGCGCTGAATTTTATATCCGTGACCCGCGGGCGCCGGACAGAACGTTGCCGTCAGGTTCTGACCCGTGTGCAGGCCTTTTCCTTTCAGCGTAAAACTCTCTTTAAGTGTTGTTTGCTTCTGCATATCAACGATTTATGTTTTCCTTCGGCAAAGCGGCATCAGCCGTTCTTCGCCTGTTTCAGTTCTTCAATTTCCTTTTTCAGGCGCTGCACTTCCTGCACCAGTTCGGGCAGGTTCTTGGCAGCAGCGGCCTGGCGGGTGAACACTTTGTGGTCGATGGCAGGCGTGCCGAGCAGCACTGCCCCACCCTTGCGCGCCAGGTTTCCGCCTGGCACACCGGCCTGAGCGCCCACATGCGTGCGGTCGCCCACCGTGATGTGGCCTGCAATGCCCACTTGTCCGCCAAACATGCACCATTCGCCCACTTTCGCGCTGCCGGCAACGCCCGTCTGGCTCGACATCACCGTGTTGGCGCCTACCTCCACGTTGTGGGCAATCTGCACCAGATTGTCGAGTTTCACGCCCTTGTGCACAATCGTGCTGCCCATGGTGGAGCGGTCCACGCAGCTGTTGGCGCCGATTTCCACGTCGTCTTCGATGGTCACGATGCCTATCTGCGGAATCTTCTCATAGCCCTCCGGCGTTGGCGCAAAACCGAAACCGTCGGCGCCAATCACCGTGCCGGCATGCAGCACCACGCGGTTGCCGATGACGCAGTCGTGGTAAATCGTCACATTGGCGTAGATAGTGCAATCCTCGCCCACCTGCGCATTGTCCTCAATCACCGCGTTGGCATGGATGCGCGTGCCGCGGCCAATCTTCACGTTCTCGCCAATGACCACAAACGGACCAATGGCGCAGCCTTCGCCAATGCTTGCACTAGCGGCCACAAACGCCTTGTCGCTCACGCCGCCCTGCTCCTTCGGCTTCATGCTCTCGTAGAGCGAAAGCAGCTTGGCAACCGTTTCATACACATTGTCCACGCGAACCAACGTGGCGCCAACGGGCTCCTTCGGCACAAAATCCTTGCCCACCAGCACCACACTCGCGCGTGTACCATATATATAATGTTCGTACTTAGGATTGCTCAGAAAGCAAATCGACCCCTCGGCCGCCTGTTCAATTTTCGAAAAAGTAGTCACAACAGCATCCTTGTCGCCATCAACCGTTCCGCCCGTGTATGCTGCTATTTGCTCTGCAGTGAAATTCATACTTTCATGGTTATTTTTGCAAAGTTAAGCGAACTCCGCCGAAAAAACAAAAATTCCGACATCTTTTTCAAAACTTTTGCCGTCCGCAAAGTTTTCGTGCCATTTTCCGCCCACTTTCAGACCATTTCAAAGCACAAAAAGGACAAACTCCTCATCGCTTCTTCCGGAAAAAATCGAGCAGCAACTGCGCGCACTCGTCCTTCAGCACCCCCGCCACCACCTTGCACTTGGGGTGGAGCGCGCGCGGCGCAAACACCTGATAGCCACGCTTAGGGTCGTCAGCGCCATAGACCACGCGCATCGCCTGGCTCCAGCCCAGCGCGCCGGCACACATCGCGCACGGCTCCAGCGTCACATAGAGCGTGCACACATCCAGATACTTGTTCTGCAGCGTCTGCTCCGCCGCCGTAATGGCCTGCATCTCAGCATGCGCCGTCACGTCACCAAGCGTCTGCGTCAAGTTATGCCCACGCCCAACAATCCGCTCACCAGCCGCCACCACAGCGCCAATCGGCACCTCGCCAGCCGCCAAGGCCAGCCGCGCCTCCTTCAGCGCCTCACGCATCATGCGCTCATCCACAAGCGCCTGCTCCTCATTCGTCATAGATTACAATTCCTATTTTCTTGCAAAAATAAACTTTTTCCCGTAATTTTGCAACGCTTTCCACCACAAAATCAATATTTCCGCCACTACAACCATGGACAACTACACGCACATACACCTCCAAACCATCGACTCCACCAACGCCTACGCCCACCAACTCCTGGCCCAGGGCGAGACACGCAACCTGCTCATCGACACCGACTCACAAACCGCCGGGCGCGGCCAGAAAGGCAACACCTGGGAATGCGAAGACAACGCCAACCTCGCCTTCACCATCGTCTGCCACCCCACCTTCCTGCCCCCAAACCGCCAGTTCGCCCTCTCCCAAGCCATGGCCCTCGCCGTCTGCGAAACACTCAGCCCATGGAACAGCGAATTCACCGTGAAATGGCCCAACGACATCTACTGGCGCGACCTCAAAGTGAGCGGCACACTCATAGAATGCGACCTCGCCGCAGGCAAAATCAGCAACTGCATCATCGGCACCGGCGTCAACGTCAACCAGCAACACTTCCTGAGCGACGCACCCAACCCCGTCTCCCTCCGCCAAATCACCGGCCACGACACCCCCCTCCAGCCCCTCCTCCACGCCATCGCCCGCGCCTTCTTCACCCGCTACGACGCCCTCGAGCGCGGAGGCGACGACGCCCTCACCGCCCTCCACAACGCCTACCTCCGCCACCTCTACCGCCGCACAGGCCTCCACCCCTACGCCGACGCCACAGGCGAGTTCTGGGCAGAGACCGACCGCATCGAGCCCACCGGCCACCTCTGGCTCCGCACCTCCACCGGCGCCCTCCGCCGCTACGAATTCAAAGAAGTGAAATTCCTCATCTGAGGTGGCGCAAAACCTCCACAAAGGAAGTAAAATCTCTCATTTGAAGAAGAGGTATTCCGCCCCAGAAGCACTCCCCTTCCCCAGCGCTCACAAAAAACGAAGGGCATCGTTTTCCAAAAGGAAGACCTTCGTTTTCGAAAAGGAAGGGCATCGTTTTTGCAAACGAAGACCTTCGTTTTGAAAATGCCTGACCACGCCTGTATCAACAGTTCATACAGGCGCGGCAACATTTTCAAACATTTTTCCTAACCATATCGCAGTCTTTCGCAAAAAAACATTATCTTTGCAAATGTTAACGCCGAATCTATATGACACACCTAAAAATACTTTTTGTGCGTTTCTCCAACCGCATACGCGAATACGAAGTCACCAAGTTTCGCGGGGCCGTCATTGCGTCGCTGGAGAACAAGGACGTATTGTTCCACAACCACCAAGGCGAGGGGTTCCGGTATGCCTATCCGCTCATCCAGTACAAGCGCATCAATGGGCAGGCCGCCATCCTTTGCATAGGCGACGGGGCAGATGCCATCAAGAATTTCTTGCAGAGCGAAAAAATCACCCTCTGCATTGGCCAACGGGAGGAAGAGTTGGAGGTAGAACTGCTGCAAGAATCATTCGTGCCCATACAATTTTCTGAGAATCCCCACGAATACCAGATTCAGCGCTGGTTGCCTTTCAACGCGGAGAACTACGCTACTTTTCTGCGTGCAGACGGGCTGGCGGAGCAGGTGAGCATGCTGGAGCGCATCCTCACGGGCAACATTCTTTCGGCATTGAAGGGATTGGGCATCCGCGCTGAGCAGCAAATCAAATGTTCCGTCAAGGCTTTGACGAAGCCGCAAATCGTGCAATACAAGCAGACAAAACTGATGAGCATTGACGCCATCTTCCGGTCCAACCTCGTGCTTCCCGATTTCATCGGCCTGGGCAAGCACGTGAGCGTTGGTTTCGGAACAGTGAGACAACAATATTAACAACATAACAACAATTAGGCCTATGAATAGTTATTTATACGGCGCAGCCGTGCAAGGCATCCAAAGTTTTATCTTCCAGACGAACGAACTGGCGGATATAGTTGGTGCCAGCGAGTTGGTGCAAGATGTCTGCACCAAGATGTTTAAAGAACTTGTGGGAAACAGCGATGAAATCATCGTTCAAGCCGCAGGAAACATCAAGTGCATCTTCCACAACGAGGATGCCTGCCGCAAGGCGGTAAGGGAATTTCCCAAGAAAGTGATGGAAGCCGCGCCAGGCATTACGGTCAGTCAGGCGGTAGTGGAATATAGCGGCAACTTCAAAGACGCTGTCGATGAATTGGAGAAACGGCTGCGCGCCCAGCGCAACAAGCCTGCCAAAAGCCTGACGGTTGGCCTGATGGGCATCGAGCGCAGCAGGAAAACCGGATTGCCTGCAGTAGAAAGAGAAAGGAAGGATAGTGTGCTTGACGAAGGGACAAAAAAGAAGAAGGAGAAGAACCAAACGATTGAGATTTGCCAAAAGAGTTTTGGAGTTTCCGACTTGCCTGCTCACGAAACCCCATTCGACATTAAAGACATGACATGGCGCAACGACTGGATTGCAATCATCCACGCCGATGGCAATGGGCTGGGCGAGATTGTGCGAGCAATCGGAAGCGACGCAGAAAAGCTGAAAACGTTTTCCGCCAACTTGGAAAAGGCCACGCAGGCAGCGGCAGCGAAAACGTTTGCGACCATTCAAGAGGACTACAGCATCAACGGAAAATGGGGCAGCAAGCGCATCCCATTGCGCCCCGTAGTGCTTTCCGGCGATGACATGACCATCATTTGCCGAGGCGATATCGCTTTCGACTACGCCAAGGAATTCCTCAAAAACTTTGAGGCGGAAACGAAAAATATCGCGACCGACAAGGACGGCAACGCCTATTCCCTCACTGCCTGCGCGGGCATTGCCTACATCAAGTCCTCCTATCCGTTCTACTACGGCTATCAACTGGCAGAAGCGCTCTGCACGCGCGCCAAGAAAGACGCCAAGTTGGATAGGATGAAGGAGGCCAATGGCGGGAATGCGCCTTCGTGCCTGATGTTCCACAAGGTGCAAAGCAGTTTCGTGGAAGACTACGACGAAATTGTGAAGAAGGAACTGACGGCAAACGATGAGCATCGCTTCGACTTCGGCCCCTACTACCTGACTAAACAGAACGAACGCTGGACCATTGAGAGATTAGAGAAGAATGTCAAGACTTTGGCGGGAATGGGCGACTCCAAGGAAGGCAACGCCGTGAAGAGCGCTTTGCGCAAATGGATGACTGCCATGCACGACGACCACAACGCTGCCGACCAACTGAAAGAGCGTGCCAAATCAATTATCCAAGGACAAAATCTGAGGGACATATTTAACGATGCCACGACTTTCACCAACAGCAAGAGTCCTGCATACGACATTCTATCACTAACATCCGTAACCTATCAAGACACGAAAGGAGACAAGAAATGAGTACAATCAAATATCAAGTGGAGTTTTTCTCCCAATGGCATTGCGGTTCAGGCCTTTCTGCCGGCGCCGATGTCGATGCCTTAGTCATCAAAGACAAGAATGGTTTGCCGTTCATCCCCGGCAAAACCATCAAGGGCCTCGTGAGAGAAGCCGTTGAAAACTACCTGCAATTCACTGGAAAATCCGATGAATTATTCGAAGAAACTTTTGGATTCTTCCAGGACAGCGAAAACTTTTCGCAAGGGCAAGCATTCTTCTCCAACGCCACCTTGTCGAAAGAAGAGCAAGATGCCATCGTGCAGGAGAAACTGCAGGACTATATATATAATAAGGTGACATCTACTGCAATCGACGAAAATGGAATTGCGGAAGACCACAGCCTGCGCGCCATGGAAACGGTCGTTCCATGCACGCTGCATGGCACCATAGAGGATGTGCCGGAAGATATGGCAGAAATCATTACAAAAAGCCTCGGACTCATCAAGCGGCTGGGACAAAAGCGCAACCGCGGACTGGGACGATGCGAATTCAGAACAGAGAAAGGAGGCAACCAATGAAGACATTGCAATTTCAGTGCACGCTGCTCACAGATGTGATTCTGAACACGAAGGCAGCAAGTGAGGGCAACAATACGACGCTCGACTTCATCCCTGGAAACAACTTCCTGGGCATTGTAGCAAAGCATTATGACAAATTCTCCGAGGCAGAGCAAATAGAGGTTTTCCACAGCGGGAAAGTGCGCTTCGGCGATGCCCACCCCGTGGCAGCAGGGCATGAGGGCATCCGCTCAGTACGCGTGCCATTCTCCATGTTCCACCCTAAGATGAAAAAAGCAACGGAGGAATGCTACATCCATCATTTCTACAATGAAGATGAAGACGAAGACAATCCGTTGCAGTTGAAGCAGTGCAGGACAGGTTTCTATGCATTTGAGCAGCAAAAAGGATTTTTGGCAGCAACCAAGCGTTCATTCGCCATCAAGTCGGCTTACGACCGCGAGCAGCGCCGCTCGCAAGACGAGCAAATGTATGGCTACGAGTCGCTCGACGCCGGCCTCTCCTTCCTCTTCGAAGTGGAATGTGACTCCGATGCCATTGCGGACAAAATTAAGAGCATGCTCGTAGGTACGCGCCGCATCGGCCGTTCCAGAACGGCGCAATATGGTCTGGTCAAAATCGAAGAAAAGCCCTTTGCCAACCACAAGGGCAACACGCAGCCTTTCTCTATTGGAAAAGACCAGTATATCGCCATCTATGCTGACAGTCGCCTGATTTTCCTTGACGAGAACGATGCTTGCACATTCCAGCCTACGCCTAAGCAGTTGGGCATCAAGGACGAGAAAGCGGAAATCGATTGGAGGAAGAGTCAAGTGCGCACATTCCAATACGCGCCATGGAACTTCCAGCGCCAATGCCGCGACACCGACCGCTGCGGTTTGGAAAAAGGCAGCGTGCTGGTGGTGAAGACGTCAGTCCCTGTTTCAGCAGAAAGGGCTTGCGTAGGTTCATACCAAAACGAAGGTTTTGGCAAAGTCATCTACAACCCCGAATTCCTGCAGGCAAAGGACGGCACAAATGGCGAAGCACGCTATCGGTTGCAAGACGAAACCAAGCCCGAACCCAAAGACAAGTCCACTGTGACGTCATGCAACACGCCATTGCTTACGTTCATGAGAAGCCGAAAAAAGACAGAGGAAGCCGACTCGGAGATTTTGAAGTGCGTAAATGCATTCAAGACCACCAATAAGTCACTCTTTTCTGGCGATAAGTTCGCATCTCAGTGGGGTACCATCCGCAGCATTGCCATGCGAGAAACAGACCCTGCAGAACTGATGAAAAAACTCTTCGGCAATCCTAAGGAGAAAGACGGAGAAATGGAAGGTTATCTCACCCATGGTACCGCAAAAGACAAGTGGGCAGACCGAAACAGGTTGAATACTCTGAAAGAGTTTGCAGAGAATAACGAATCAAATCTCAGAAAGGCGCTCATCAACTTGGCATCTGAAATGGCAAAAATTAAAAACGAAAAGAAATGAAAAAGACAAAACAAACAAACTATAAGCATCGCATCATCGCGAGAATCACGATAGAAGCGAAATCGCCTTTGGCAATCGGCACGGGCAGCAATGACCTCCTGACAGACGCTCCCGTCGCAACCGACGTGAACGGACTTCCTTTTATCCCCGGCACTGCGCTGGCAGGTATCCTTCGCCACGCGCTGGGCAAAGAAGGGGATAACAAAAATGACAAAAACATCTTTGGATTTCAAGACAATGACAAAGGCCACGGTTCGGAAATCATCTTCACCGATGCCGTTATGGTTGGCAAAGACGGCCCCATTGATGGACTGACCACCAAAGACCTTGCTCAAGACAAATTCCTCGTGCATTATCTTGAGATGCCCATCCGCCAGCATGTGAAAATCAATGAGTTTGGCACAGCAGAAGACGGCGCGAAATTCGACAACCAGGTGGTCTATGCCGGCACTCGCTTCTTGTTCGAAATCGAACTCTGCCATGACGGCAACCCTGAAAAGCAGCAGCAATTTGACGAAGCGCTCCGCCAACTCCGAAGCACATCGCTCCGCATTGGCGGTGGCACGCGCAAAGGATATGGCGAAATCGAAGTCGTTTCTTGCAAAAAGCGCAGCCTCGACCTGACCAAGGAAGACGACTTGAACGCCTACTTAGCAAAATCGTCAAAACTGACCTGCGAACTTCCAGGCATGGTTGATTTCTGCGAAACGGCTGAGGCGGCAAACTGGGCAACCTACGAACTGGAACTCCACCCCGACGACTTTTTCTTGTTCGGTTCTGGCATGGGCGACGACGCGGCCGACATGACGCCCGTTACCGAAGAAAAGGTGACATGGGAAAGCGGCGGTCCCGAATTCAAAGGGCAGAAAACACTCATCCCCGCCTCGTCCATCAAGGGCGCGCTGGCGCACCGCACGGCTTTTCATTGGAACAAACTGAACAAGTTGTTCGTGGGCAATGAAAACGCGAAGACAGGCGATGACAACCCCGCCGTGAAAGCCATCTTCGGCTCGTCGGGCAACGGACAGACCTCTGCCGAAATCACGCGTGGCCGCATCCTCCTCTCCGACATTTTTGCCGAGAAGAAGCAGGAAAAAATTGTCAACCACGTGGCCATCGACCGCTTCACTGGCGGCGCCATAGAAGGTGCGCTCTTCACAGAGAAAGTGACCTACGGCAAAGACCAGACTTTCGCCATGAACATTCTCGTGGAAGAGAAAGCATTTGAGGACGATAGCACCATCAAAGCCGCATTTGAGCAGACGCTCAAAGACATCTGCACCGGCATGCTGCCACTTGGCGGAGGCGTGAACAGAGGAAACGGAATTTTTAACGGAAAAGTAAAACTTAACGGAACAGAATTATGATTACCATAAAAAAAGGACACTATGAAGGCTGGCTCTGGAAAAGCGATGCCAAAGAGCCCGAAGTCGTAAGTAAAGACGCTGAAAGTGAGTTCGCCTTCGACGACAACACGAACCCCTTCACCATCGAAGGGCAATTGTGGGACGAAGTGAACATGATTTCCTACAGCATCAAATATGTGGATGGTCATCACATCGTGAAGACCTACGAAGTGACAGAAGACGAACTCAAGGGCAACGACTACGTCACAGTGAAGCATTTCCTCGCACATCCTCGCCTGAGCGACAATAAAAAAGTGACGATGCTGCAATACTGGAAAGAAGAACCCGATGCGTTTTGCAACGGTTTCCCCACCCTGCAGCCCGAGAAATTAGTTTTTGTTGGATTTGAAAAATAAAATACCATGGCTTTAAAATCAGTTTTCAATTTTGCGCCCTTGAATAAGGACGTATATTATCCCAAATGGGCGGACGCTGCATCCCAAGATATTCCTTTTGAGGATGGTGAAGATGGTACAATTCAGTTTGAGATGACGAACGTATCACCATTGTTTATTCGTGACGGAAAGAAAGACGACCCCATGCCTTTCCACATAGAAGAAAAAAATGGAGATTGGCGTTTCCTGATTCCTGCAACTTCAATCAAAGGAATGCTACGCTCAACGATGGAAGTTTTTGCCTTTGCAAAATTAACCCAATTCCAAGACAGATACTTTGGATGGCGAGATTTTGAGAAAGAAAACTACAAAACGAAAGTGGAAGATGCGGAATGTGGATGGATGTACAAGGAGGGCGATAAATACATGCTTACCCTTTGTATAGACAAGTTTGAGAAAATCAAGATGCAGGACTTACCTTCTACACTCACGCCCCGAGGCAGAACGAGTTACCAAAGGAACGAGTCTTTAGGCTGGTATCCTCTGTATGAGGGCAAACGAATTGTATGTACTGGACAGATGAATGGCAAGTTGCATGAATACCTTTTTGCCAATTATGAAGAAACGTATGAACCCGAAGAACTCCCCAAGGATGTTGTCACGAAATTCTTAACCATTTATGAAAACACGCCAGATTTCGACAAGTATCTGACGCGCCTTAACAAAGGGGGGAAAGTGGCCGTTTTTGTCCTTTTGGATTCGTATAATGAGGTAGAATTAATGGGATTGCCCCGACAACTGAGATTGCCCTACAAGAAAGGAGTAAAAGACCTTGTACTTGACTGGCAAAGTCAAAAAGACCTACCCGATTTATGTGAAACTATCTTTGGTTATCTGAGTAGCAAAAGCGGAAACAAAAGAGGAAGAGTTCAAGTTGGATTTGCCAAAACTGCAACTATCCGAAAAGAGACTGCACTATCGAAAACCGTCTCGGGAGTTCTGGCAACGCCGAAGGCTTCGTACTACCCCCTCTATTTACAGCAGGACCCTTCTGCTCACAAATATTTGACTTATGATAATGCCCACAGCATAGCGGGTCGGAAATTCTATCGCGTCAGAGAAAAATCGGTCACAGAACGTCTCGCATTCAATGCTAGGAACAACGATGTTAACACCTCGTTCAGACCATTAGTTCCTGGGCAGACTTTCACCTGCAAGATAAATGTTCATAATCTAAAACCTGTTGAAACAGGAGCACTACTGTCAGCCTTGTTACTACACAAGACTAAAGGTGCTTATCACAACTTGGGATTAGCAAAGGGTTATGGATACGGCAAAATGGAAATTCACAATGTTCGTCTTCAAGGTCTCAAAAAAACTGTAGAAGAATATCTTGCCGCGTTCGAAAAAGAGATGAATCAATTTCTTGGCAACGGAAAAAAGTGGAATGAAAAAATTGAAGTGCTTTATCTTCTCCAGATTTTGTCAGAACATAAACCTTCACCAGACTTAGGCGTTATGGACATGAATCAAAGAGAGTTCCGTAATGCCAAGAGGAATAGCAGCTTCGACACACTCCAAGAAAGCAACCAAGTTGTCTGCCCATCGTTCCTAAAACAATAAGCGCCATGTCAAAAATCCTCATCTCTTTCCTCGGCACTGGGCCCAGGAAACCAGCAGAAAGCGGAGATGTGAAGGACGACAGAATTCCCCGGAAGTACCGCACCGCCAACTATCATGTTGGCGGTGAGGACTTGGGGGAATTCTCCTTCGTTTCGCTGGCACTGCACAAGAAATTCCAGTTCGACAAAATTTTCCTCATCGGAACCGCCCACTCCATGTGGGAGGAAGTGTACAACCAGTTCCGCAGCATGAGCGACGGCGATTACGACCAGGACAATCCCGACGATGTTTACTATGAACTGCTCGAGGCTTGCGATGCCAACGACCACACCGCTCCGCTGGCCATCCCCCACAAGGAGCAGGTGGAGGCAG
>Ga0065709_1029315_pt1 | contig 34335 bp, 31 predicted proteins | sample Hoacrofraction14_2_FD_59096 | JGI IMG/M metagenome (GOLD analysis project Ga0065709, IMG submission 59096) | Hoatzin crop microbial communities from Cojedes, Venezuela, sample from fiber fraction 14 v1 | ecosystem: Host-associated > Birds > Digestive system > Esophagus > Crop | place: Venezuela...
TGCTCCAGCTGCACCGCCTTGTCGCCCTCCAGCCAGGCGACCTTCTCCTCCATGTCGCGCAGCCTGAAGTGGTCCTTCCTCAAGCGGTCCTTCCTCTCGTCGTCCGCGAGGAAGAGCAGCCCTTCGTAATGCCCGCCCGACGCGGCCTCTCGGATCAGCTCATGGAGCCCCCCGTCGAAGACGAGCACGCCCAGCCCGAAGCTGAACGGGAACTCGACGGTGTACGGGTATTCCGCCTTTATCTCCTCCCAGAGCCGCTTCGGCCCCATCTCCCTGCCGAGGAGCCTGTCCTCCCCTATGTCGTGGAAGAAAATGGCGCCGCCCCCGGCGACCTTCCCGCGCCACGTCTCGAAGTCGTGCCGCACCTCCTCGTAGTCGTGCGACCCGTCTATGTGCAGCAAGTCTATGCTCCCGTCCGCGAACGAATCAGCCGCGCTGTCGAAGTCCGTCCGCAGCACGTGCGCGTCCGTCCCGCCGTAGCAGCTTTCGAGGACACTCATGAACGCCCCGTAGACGTCCTCCCTGTAGTCTCCCTCCGTGTATGCGTCGCCCTTCCATGTGTCGACCGCGTAAAATGACGGCCCCGCCGCCCCGTCCTTCACCGCCTGCAGGAACGCGAAAGAGGAACAGCCGTAGTAGCTGCCCAGCTCGACGATCGTCCCCGGCCGCACGTTCCTGACGTAGTCGTAGGCGAACGCCCTGTGCCCCGACCAAGGCGACGAGCTCAGGAGCTCGAAGTTGAGGGCGTCGCACTCGAACTCCGGCGAGTAGTACTTCCAGCAGCCCATGCTTCAGCCCTCCTTCCTTTCGCGTCCGCAGGCATCCGCCGCATCGGTTATGAACCCTTCCATAGCGTTGTTGAAAATCCCGTAAATGAGCTTCCCGTGCGTCGTATTGACGAAGTGCGCCGCCGCGTTCGCCCAGCACTGCTCCGTCTGCCCGAGGACTTCCGCGCCCTCGCCGACGCCCAGCGTCATGAAGTAGTCGCCCTCGCGCACCTCCGGCCAGGTGAACGCGAAACACACGTCGTTCGACCCCGCCTCAAGGCGCACCGCGCCCGGTCCCGAGGTCATCGTGTTCTCCCCGAACACCTCCATGCCGTACTTGTCGCGTATCTGGTAGCCGACGATCGCGCTTTCCATTTCCCGTGCGCACTCGACCCTTAGCCTCACGCGCACTCTCGCGCCCGCCTCGCATTCCTCAATGAAAGGGACGCCGCCGACGCTCCAGGAAAAGCCCGTTGCCACGGCCTCCATGCGCCCGGAAAGCTGCCCCGCCTCCGGCCGCCTCAGATCCGCCATGAGAAGGCTCTCATATCCTTCCGCGTCGTCCCTTGGCTGCGTCCCCGCGCCTTCAAAAAATGCTCTGTCCAAGCCGTTCTTGTCAAAGCCTCTCGAAATCCCGCCGGCCTCGCTGGCTTCGCCGACTCCAGCCGCGCCTGCGCCGTCCGTCACTCCGGCCGACGCACGCTGCTCGTCCTTTGACCCGCCTTCGATTCCGCCGGCATATCCGGCATTCGATCCGCGTGCCGCCTCATTTTCTCCATTCGCTCCGCCGCTCGGATCTTCCGCCGCGTTGCCCGCCTTGCGCTTACTTCCCGCGGCCCGCCCACTGGCGGCCGCGCCTGCGACGTCCGTCAGTCCCGCGGCCTCGCCCTTCCCCTGCCTTATCCTCAGGTACTCGGTCACCGCCGCGTCGGCCGGCCCGTCGAAGGCGATCCGCCCGGCGTCCATCACCACGATCCGCCTGCAGAACTTCGTCAGCGCGTTGAGGTCGTGCGACACGATGAGCACCGTCGCGTTCTCGGCCATCTCCCTGATCTTCCTGTAGCACTTCTGCTGGAACACCGCGTCGCCGACGCTCAGCGCTTCGTCTATGAGCAGCACGTCAGGCTCCGCCGCCACCGACGCCGCGAACGCCAGCCTCACGAACATGCCCGACGAATACGTCTTCACGGGCCGCCCTATGAAGTCGCCGATGTCCGCGAACCTCACTATTTCATCGAGCTTCGCGTCCACCTCGGCGCGGCCCATGCCCATCAGAAGGCCCGTCAGGTAAATGTTCTCGATCCCCGTGTACTCGGGGTTGAAGCCCGCCCCCAGCTCCAGCATCGCCGCGACGCGGCCTTCGACACGCGCCGTCCCCGCGCTCGGCCGCACGACGCCCGCCAGAATCTTCAGGAGGGTCGACTTCCCCGACCCGTTAAGCCCGATCACGCCGACGCACTCGCCGCGCCCCACGGACAGGTCCACGCCCTTAAGGGCCTCGAAATCCTCGTGCCTCTTCTTCCCTGTAAATGAAAAGGCCTCGAGTACCTTGTCCCGCTTCCGCTTATAAACCGCGTAGCTCTTAACGAGCCCCATGGCCTCTATCGCCCCGCTCATGCCCGCACCTCGTCCGCGAAGAAGTTAGAAAAGCTCTTCCCCGAAACTAGAAAGGCCTCAATGTCCTTCTCCCGCTTCCGCTCATAAACCGCGCAGCTCTTCACGAGCCCCTCAATCTCTATCGCCCCGCCCATGCTCACACCTCGTCCGCGAAGAAGGGCGAAAGGCGCTTGAAGGCCGCCCGACCCACAATCCAAACCACTGCGGCGAATGCCCAGAAAGCCGCCGCCTCAAGCGGCCTCTCAAAAGGCCCCGTCCCCTCAAGGAGGCAGCCCCGGCAGCCGTTCACGAAGTACCGCGCGGGGTTCATCGACAGCACGCGCCTCACCCCCTCGTCCGTCAGCGCGGCCTCGTCCCACAATACAGGCGTCGCCCAGAAGCCGATCTGCACGGCCACCGTAAGGAGCTGCACCGTGTCCTTAAAGAACACGGCCGCGGCAGAAAGGAGCCACGAAAGCCCCAGCGCGAGCGCGCCCGCCGCCGCGTCGTAGTACAGGATCCAAAGCGCGGAAATCCCTGGAAACCGCCCGTAGGCGGCTGCCATCACGAGCAGCAGACATAAAAAGAAAGCGTGCACGAAGTACGCTGAAACGAGCTTTACCACGGGCAGGCATCCGACGTCGAACCTTATCTTCTTGACCAGGTAGCTGTACTCTATGAGGCACCCGCAGCCCGCCGTCACGGCGTCCGCGAAGAAGACCCACGGCACGTAGGCCGCCGCGAACCAGAGGATGTAAGGCGCGCCCTCAACCGGCGCGTTCCTAAATCCCTTCTGGAACACCACCCAGAACACCAGCAGCGTCACCAGCGGCATGACATACGCCCACACCGCCCCGAAGAGCGAGTTCGCGTACCGCTGCCGGATGTCATTTTTCGCCAATGCCATTACCTTTTTAATCTTTGACTCCAAAAACCGCCCCTCCACGAAATACCTCAGAAACGATATCTAAAGCTCCCAAAACTCAATCGTACCGTTCCATGTAGACGAATTTCTCGCCATTGCAGTAAAGCGCCGCCTTGTCGCGCAGCCTCACCTTTGTATTTGCCTTAATCTTTTTGCCGTTGACCGAAACCGAGTCGCGCTTACCAACGCGGACTGCACAATATTTGCCTCTATCCCTTACAACGCAGAACTGTATTTTTTCGAATAAATCCACAACGCAGCCGCATTTATCCGCATCGCTTCCCACGCAGTACAGCTCCTTATCAATCGGGAACTTCTCATTCGTATTTATCCGCAGCAGCACAGGCGGGCGTTCGAAACCGTCAGCGTCCACATCATGCCTTCGCTTAAGCCCCGCGGCCCAATCGAAGATCAGCTTTCCCGAAGTGAAAACCAAGGCCGCCGCAGCCGCATAGACGATTATGTAAATAAACGCCGATCGCGTCCGCCCTTGTTCCTGCCCCTTTTCTTCCGATGCCTCTATGCCTTGAAGCTTCAGCATTTCCACAAGGTTAGAGGCGGCCACTGCCGTGCCCAGGTGCTCATCGGCTCCCATGTAAACACCCACGAGCCGTCCTTCCTCGTTAAGCACTGGAGCGCCTATCAAGGTTTCATCGTCGTAGCCTCCGTCCGTGAAAAAGGCTATTTTAAACCTCCTGTCCTTTTCATCGGCCGTTTTTGCAACTTCTCCATAAAAGACCGCCGCGCTGTCCGAATCATAAATATCCGCTTCGTCGCTCGCTTTGCCGAACCCGGCGACCCTCACCGAATCGAGCGCATCAAGGCCGCCGGCGATCTTAAGCGCTCCCTCAGGCTCCCTGACGCCCGAGCACTTCAGCACGATAAGCTCGCGCTGCGGGCTTTCGATTTCTATCGGTTCCGCGGCTGCCCTTATGTCGCCTCCGAATACGATTTCATAGCGCTCATCTACCTTGATTTTTCCTAATGCCTCCTCGCTGCCTTCCTTGATTTCTGCCTCCCATTCATCGATTTCCGCTTCTGTAAATGCAGCGCTCCTTGCGCTTGCCACGTACACTTCCGATTGATTCGTTGAAATAAAGCATCCGGTCGAATGCCGCGACTGAAGCACTTTCCCTTCATAGGACAATTCAGCCCGTATCCTGACGACGCTGCCGTCTATGAACTCACGTTCCGCTTCGCCTGCGCTGCCGCTCTCCGGCTCTTCCGCGGCAGCAGCAGTCCCTGCAAATGCAATGGCCGAAGTCCGCTGTCCCGCAAGAAAGACAAGCGTCAGCGAAAGCGCTGCAAAAAGCCACAGTGCATTGCATTTTCGGAATATCCTCATAGCAGCTTCTCCTGTTTTATCGATGAATCATATGCCCCTGTGCGCTGACTTTTGCCGCAGAGGATCAGGCGTCGCTTAGGATGCGCTTAAAGAATCAGCAGCCTGCTCCCGTTGCCTACTCCGCATTCCCTCAAGGTGCTGCCGTCCTTAAGCACGCGGCCTTGTTCATACGAACAAAGCGCGAAGCCTGCGCCCCTGCCTTCTCCGTCCTCGCCGATTTCATCGCACAGGATTTTGACCATATCCTCTTTGACTGAACGGATTTCCGCGTTTTCATCAAGCTTAAAATCAAAGGTGCGGTTCAGAGCCGGCACGTATACATCAACAAGTATCACTTATCCCTCCCTGCTTCGCCGCCGTCCGCATCCTTCTCCCTGCCGCGCCTGATTCTGACCAAGGGCACGGCTATTTTTTCAATTTCATGCCGCCCGTTCACCTCGGGAAGCATACCTATGCCTGCCCCGAAGACCTTCACCTGATCCCTGTAAGGGATGTAAGAAAAATTGAGCGGGCTGTCCCCCACGCTTCCTCCAAAATGGATTCCCGTCTGGTAGCCTGAAAATGCCTTGTACGCATCATACATTCCGAGGTTCACCTTACTCTTGGAATTAACTATTCCAGCGAAATATATATTGTGAAGCTCGCCCTTTAAAAAGAGCGTCGTGAAGAAGCCGTCCATATTTTTTTCGGACGCATTTATTGCCTCCAGGAAAGCCTGCATATCTGCTATGCATATTATTATTGGGGGCATATGCGACATCTCGTCGTATATTTCGCCTGCCTCGTAGCCCCTTCTCACAAGGTCTTTCTTCAAGCCATTCCTCTCTTGGAACGTCGGAGTCAATTCGCCATCGCAATATTCATAAAGCCGCTCAGTATCGTTGATTACCTTCACGCCGTCGATTTCTTCAAACGCGGCGAAGCCTTCATTTTTCAGATCGACGACGGTTATATTTATCCCCTTGCTGACGGCAGAAAGCACCAGCGCTTTCATGAAGTTCTTTCTTCCAGTGCGCACGTTCCCGGAAATCAGATAGCAATAGAAATCCCTTAGATCAAGCGAGTAAACGCCCGCGCTGTCAAAGTCGAAGCCCACTGGAATCTTTCTCGGCCGGCAGAGTACTGCTTTCACTTCCTCTATCTCGGCAAAAGTGCCCCACTCAAGATTTTCGGGAATCGCAGGCACAGGCCGAGCTTTCTTTCCCGCCCAGCTTTCATTCATTTTTTTGCATTCCGCGGCTATTGCTTCCATCCTCGAAAAATCATCCGAGGCATCCCTTGATACCGCTGCCTGATATTCAAGTATCCTTTCACCGGCCTTGAACAAGCCCCTGCCTTTGACTCCGCTTTCGGGAAGAGTTTCGACCCGCATAGTGCGCATGACCTCTGCGTAGGCGAATTTATCCTTCATCTGGAGCGACAGTACCGTCCCCATGTTCTCGGATATCCTTACCGGAAGATCGTTCATGCCAAATGAATTGGCCGAGATGACCAGGAATATCCCTAGGCCTATTCCCTCCTTCGAAAGCCTTATTATCGTGTCGCTGTACTCATTAGCCGTCTTCTCGCTGAAGGCGGCATAATTGTCTATCACTATGACGACCGCGGGGACTGCTTTCTTGTCATTCCTCAGGTACTGGCTGAAATTGCCGCCGCTGAAAAGTTTTTTCCTCTCAGCCTCTATGCCGTTCAGCATCCTGAAGAATCTTCTTATCTTGTCCGTGTCGCCGTCGTACATGATGTCGCCTACGGCGGCGCAGCCGCTGAACGCAGACAGCATCTTGCTGCTGAAGTCAAAGACGTATATGTGCGCGTAGTCGGGCGGATAGCACGTGACGAGCGAATACAGCATGGTCTGGATGAGCGTGCTTTTTCCGCACGCGCTGACCCCGACGACCGCCATGTGACCGCAGTCAGGATAAGAAACCGTCACTGGAAACTGAGCCTGGTTCTGCGGATCGTCGGCCTTTCCGACAACGATGTCTATCCGCCATTCACCATCGGCTTCCTTCCATCCGCCGTTCCCGAACTTCCTTTTCGAATAATCCTCTATATCGTCAAGGCAAAGCTTTTCCGGCAGGACAGGAAGCCAAAGCATACGGCTCCCTGCATAATGGTTTTTCTCAGCAGCCTCTGCCAAATAGTCCCTCACGGCTTCAAGCTGCGTCGTCTGAGTCCCGCTCTGAATTTTTCCCGCGCCGGACTTTAACTTTCGCTTCAAAGCCCTCTCCCTTCCCGTAAGGGAAAGCAACACAGCCGAAGAGCTGAGCCCTCCTTCATCGGCTTTTGTGTACGGCGCTCCGCTCCACCCCGACTGAAAGAGTTCGTAGACCTCGTCATTCCCCACCTGAAGGTATCCCCTGCCGGCCTGAGTGATATACGCGGCGTCGCCCTTGTGCAGCATGTCCATACTGTCCTGCCTGTCTTGTACCCTAAGACAGAGCCTGAACTTCGAATTGCTCCAGATGTTGTCGTCCACAGTCCCAGCGGGCTTTTGAGTAGCGAGTATAAGATGCACCCCTAAGCTTCGCCCGACCTGAGCGACGCTTATAAGCTCCTTCATGAACTCAGGCTCTTCTTTTTTGAGCTCCGCAAATTCATCGATCACTATAAAAAGGTGCGGGATCGCCTCTTCCACGGTCCGGCTCTTGTACAGTTTCGTGTAGCTGTTGATATTATTTACGCCATTTGCCCCGAACACCCGCTGCCTTCGCCTGTTCTCGCTTTTAATCGACACCATTGCGCGGTTGACCTGACTGCCGGAAAGGTTGGAAATTCGGCCTGCCAAGTGCGGAAGCCCGCTGAAAAGATTAGCCATTCCGCCGCCCTTATAGTCGATTATGAAAAATGCAACATCGTCCGGACTGTAATTCACCGCGAGCGAAAGCAAAAAGGTCTGCAGCGTCTCGCTCTTTCCCGAGCCTGTAGTCCCGGCGACTAGGCCGTGCGGCCCATGGTACTTTTCATGCACGTCAAGAAAGCAGGGTGCCCCGCCGGTTCTTTCACCTAGCATTCCTGCTATGTGCTCATAAGTCCTGTTTTTAATCCATCTCTCGGCGACATGGAAGTCCTCCAAATCGTGGACGCCGTACATCTCAAAAAAGGTAAGGCTAGAAGGGATTTCGCCCGCCGCCTCCTCTTCTTTGACCTCGATATTTGAAAGCCTCCTCGCAAAAGTTTCCAAGGTCAGCGGCTCGATATCGTCGAATTTTATATCGCGCCTCGACGTACTTCCCTGAAGCATATCGTATGTCCCGGAGAACGCTTCCGTTTTTTCAGCTACTTTTGAACAGTTATTGGGCAAATCCTCATACGTTTCCGCGATGATTACGACGCTGAGCCCATACTCCTCCTTCGGATTCAAGATATACTTTGCCAAAAGCTCATTTTCAGCGAGGCTTAGGTCCGTAATGAACACCACATACCAGGGATGCGGACTGCCTTGTTTCCCGCTGCCGCTTTCTTCCTCGCGTTTGCGGAACACTTTTGCCAGCTCATAGCAAACGTCGCCCGCCTCTGATTTGTTCGAAGCGATGTAGCGCATCCGCTTATCGTCGGACCATACGTGCGGAAGCCACCTTGCGAACTCAAGGCGGCCGCGGTCGTCATGCAGCTCTTCGTTGTAGAAGAAGGCCATTTTAAGGTCGGTGTAGCAATTGTTCGCGGCAATCTGCGCGCACAGCGCACTTGCGATATCGAACGCGCCGCTCTTTCCTTTCCCGCCCACTAATCCGACCATGCGGTCCTCATGCAGGTCAATGGCCACCGGGACTTGATAAAGCGTCCTGTAATTTTCCTTTATGTAAGCGGGCTTGTCCTTTAACGAGTCCTCCACGACCGAAAACTTCTCTTTGGGGATTTCCACCTTCACCTGAAAATCTATATCCCCAAGCCCGAGTCTGTAATCCATGAAGTCAGCGTGCGTCACGTTCCGGCTCCAAAGCACGGGCGTGCCGCAGCCAAAGGCAGAGCACGCTTCGGCCGATGGATGTATTTTTCCCATGGCCTCCTTGTTTTCGCGGTACATGCGGCGGATTTCTTCGGTTTTCTCGACTAGGTACCTGCTGTACGAGTCAAACCTCCTTGACTCGTTCTCGGCCTCGCGTTTTCGCTGAAACCGTATATTGATTAACGCCCAGAGCACGCCTATGCCGGCGGAAGAAATCGCCATGAGCATTCCCGAATACATAAAAAGCCCCGTGTTCGTCCCGGACATTTTTGACGCGAACACCATCATTAGGCAGCCGAGGAGCATGGGCAAAGCCATGGTGAACGAAGGTCCTATCGTAAGCAGGAGAGGCTGCCTTTGTTCAAACATCGGAGCGGGCGGCTCTTCTATTTCTACCGTGCATTCATTCAGCTTCTCAATATTCCTCGGAGCCCTGTGGAAAAGAAGCTTGCCCGCCTCTTCATCGGCATTTGCCTGCGCGGGAGCAGGCTCTGCCTCTGCGCGTTCCGCAGCTTCGCCCAGCTTCACGCTGACGCCATAGTGCCTGTCGTCAACGGCAAGTATTTCTCCCAGGAAAACTATGTGCAGCCCGATTACATTTATGTAATCCCCGAACTGGAGAGTCTCCTTGCCAGTCACGAACTTTTCATTCACATAAAGCCCGTTAAGGGATTTATTTTCAATAGACCAATTGGCGCCATCCCGCCGCAGGGCCGCATGAAGCGTCGAAACCATTTGGCTGTTGTCGAAGCAGATATCGCTGTCGGCATCTCTTCCGATTTTCACCAAAGAGAGCTGCGACAGCGAGTATTTCTTCATGGGAGCCATCACTTCCCTTTTTTCGAGGACGAAAACCATTATTTCATCGCCCTTTGCCGTAACGATCCTTATGACGGCTCCATTTTCAACTGCCGCGGCAGCAGCCTTCTCCAAACCTATGTAATAAGCATCCGTTGAATGCAGGTTCCACCTTGAACCCACTACGTCCAGCGACAGCTCCAAATCGGATTTCAGCGCGAAATCCTCCTTGTCGAGTTTAATTGCGTAATCAGAGTCGTCCAGCGGAGGCAGCAAATATTCGCGGTATGCATGTTTTGAATAAATTGACAGCTGCAGGCTCATCGTATCCCCCCTCTGCTTTCCGACACAATTCCAGTTGTCTTAGCCGCCTATTAAGTTGACCGTCACGGCCGCGTCCGCGAACAGCAGCACATCCCCCTGCAATATGCGGACCGGGTTTTCGCCCAGCTGCCTGCGCTGCATCTTTCTGGACAGTACCGTTCCTCCTGCGGACTTCAGATCGCAGGCATAGAGCAGCCCGCCCCTGTTCATAAGCGCGCACTGCCTCGGAGAGACTCCTTCATCTTCAAGTATCAGGTTGTTTCCTCTGTCATGGCCGATGGTGTACAGCTCGCCTACGTCGGCGATGAACTTCTTTACCGAAAAATCCGTCCGCACGACGAGCTGCAGCTTAACGGTTTCCCCGCTGTCTTTTGCTTCTTTTCCTGTAGCCGCTTCACTCTCAAAGAGGACCTCATACGGCTTGTCCTGCAGTACCTCGTCGGGCCTGTCATAATTCTTTAGCTTCTGCAGCAATTCATCATCGCGCCTGAGCCTCGCATATACGCTTTCAAGCTCCCTTCTGCTGCTCCTTTCGCGGAATTTCCTGACCATCACGAACGCCATGGCTGCTATGATCCCGATCGAAACCACGGCGATTAAAGCATCAGACACTGGCAGGCTCTCAATTATCCTATTCATTCCGGCCTACCCTCACTGAAAACTCGTGCGTTCCAAGCCTTAGTTCATCCCCCGTGCGGAGCGTCCGCCCGCCTTTTACGGCCTCTCCATTGACCCATGTCCCGTTGACGGATTCAGCGTCTTCGACTATTGCTTCGCCGTTCCTCGAAAGGATTTGGCAGTGTATTCTTGAAATGTATCGGTCTCCCTTTATGGCTATTCCGCAGAGACGGGAGCTCCGTCCTATCTTCACGGCAGCTGAGGTATCTATCTCAAACTTTTCTGCCGGCTTCCCCTTGCGCTCCAGAACCAGCAGCGGAGCTTCCCTGCGCGGCGCGTGATCCTGCATTTTTGCGGGCTGCTTTCCTTGTCCGGACAAAAACATGCTCCGGGTTCCGTCGTCAGCCGTTTTATCCATAGGCGAATTATCTTCTTTCGCCTTGTCATCCTCGTCGCCGAGGCCAAAGTCATACTCAAAGCGGCTCCTTCTCTTTCGGATCGCAAAAATAGCCGCGCCTGCCAATGCGGCCAAAAGGGCTCCGACGACAGCGGCGAAAGCCATCACCGGCAGCCCCAGGATTCGCTTTTCATACTCTGCCTGGATATCGAGCGGCCTTTCGACCTCGAATCCCAGCCTTTCATACGCTTCTACCGAGCGTTTGCTTTCGATTCCCGTGCTCGCCATGACAACGGTGCATTGAAGTTCCGTTATCCTGACGGCTCTGTCGGTTTCCCAGCCTGCTTCCGCATAGGCAAGATATACGATATCGTCCGCCTTTTCGCTTACGACCGATATCTCATCCGACGCCTCAATTTCTATCTTTATCTCTTCAAATCGATCGATTGATTCGAACCGCCCATAAATGGCAAGCTTTCCCGTGCCGTCCGTCACTACGAAGCCGCCGTCTTGGTTCTCTATGTCATACCCGTCACGGGTATCCAAAGTCACCCTGACGCTCCCGCCCGTGCTTAAGGGATAAGTGTATGACTTGTAAGTCGCATACCCGCACGCACTGGCCAAATACAAAAAGGCCGCAAGCACAAAAAGAAACACCCAGCTTTTTCTGCAGTGTTTTTTTGTCGGAGCAGCCATATTTCACTATCCCCCTTGGATTAAGAGCGTCAAGGGAGGATTTCACTCCTCCCTCGACTGATTCTGCAATCTGCTTTACTTATTCCCTCATGATATGACCGAGCTGGAAAGGGAACCAGCCGCAGCCACGTTCGTATTTTCGGCCGAGCTGTACTTCGTCGCGATGGATACCAAATTCTCCGTCTCTTTCTCTAGCTTCGAAGTAAGCACTGCTATGTCGGACTCAAGCCCGCGGAACTTCGCGATGTACGCGGTCGCGGCCTCGCCGCTCCAGACGTCGCCGCTTATGCTGGTGATAAGCTGAAGCATATCGGACGCATACTGTTTGACCGATGAGTTTTTCGTCTGAAAATCCGCCGCGGTGCTCTGAAGCTCCTCTGGTGTAACCTTCAAAGTGATAGCCATATAATCCTCCTCTTGTCTATTATTGGCTGCCGGCGCTTAATGCCGGCACTCTATTTACCTGCCTGAAGCGATCGCCTGATTTTCAGCCTCGGTGGTCTCATATTTTGAAATTATGGCCGAGAGCGTCGCGACATAATTGGAAACCTCTTTAATAAATGTATCCACCGCATTCATGTTTTGCACGAACGTGGAATGAAACGCAGCCTTAGTGTCCCCCTCCCACTTCGCGCTCATAGCCGCTTCCGCCGATTCGTACTGGCCTTTCAGTGAATTCAGCTGGGCGTTCAGCTGCTCAAGCTCGTCCTTCTTCTGCGCGAGCGTGCCGCTTGTAACAATCATTTCAGCCATCTCTCTACCTCCTCTTTTATGCTGCTTACTTTAGCTTCTATACAAATTGGCTCCGCGCCAACTGTAAAACCTCTTAAAATGAATACGACGCCTGTGCTCTCTCGTCTATGGATCCGCTTGCCTTCTGTCGGCTCTCTATAGCTTGGAGATTTGGTCTTCGCCTTCTTCGTATATCTGGCCCACCGTCGCCAGCGCGCCGCCCAGTGAAGTTATGGCGTTGCAGTCGAGGTCGAGCAGCACGGCGGTCTCAGATGCATGGATTCTCCTTAAAAACGAATGTTGGAAGAACACAAGTATTTTATTAACCTCCGCAAAATCAGCGGCAATTGCAGACAGCTCCCTACCTATCCCGATCAGCCTGTCAGACGCGTCATACAGTGCCTTGACGCCGACATCCAGTTCCACTTCAGTTTCCGTTTCTCCCGTTCCGCCGCTTTGGATCAAATCGTCAAGACCGCCCGAAAGCCCGTCCACCGCACTTTCTATAAAATGCGGCTCACCTTCCACGAAGCTCCCATCGCCGTTGAGCACTACGTTTGCCGTATGGTGGCGATTACTCATGCGGAACCCCCCCAAAGGTCCGTCAACGGTCTTAAAATCACTGTCGAGTATGTCCGTCGTCTCCGCGAATCTCACTGCAGAGCCGGGCACAGGATCAAAGATTACTCCAACCAGGCTCCACTGTACGTGATCAACCAAATGCCCCCTTTCCTGGCATTCCTTTTTGTGCATTGCATAGTACTCGCTGGAGTTGCCGGGACCGTCCAAGTTGTATATTCGGTCTATTTTCATCCCCTCAGGCGCCGTTAGGCCGGCGTGGGAGGCAAGGTTTCCCCCAAGGGAGTGCCCACTAGTTGTGAAAGACTTGAACCGTTTTCCGTACTTTTTGCAAACCTCCTCCATGTACTCTTCCGCATCGGCCTGCTGCACCGTCAGCGCGGTATTCGCGAGCCCAAAGTCGGAAGTAATCCAGTCCTTGTGCTTCTGTTCAGTGTCGTAGCCCTCGCTACCCCTGAACCCCACGATCGCGTTGCCTCCCCCCGTGTCTATGACGCAGGCATACATCCCAGACTTGGAATCATACCTGTCGACCACCTTCCAATCGGAAATGTCTATATCATTTTCCTCACAGAGATTTATAAGATTATCTAGCGTTTCCTTTTGATTCTTGTCCTTACCTTTCAAATCTCCCTGTAGGGTTTCTTTCATTTCCGCAATTGCGTCGCCAACATTCTTATATTTTTTAGTGTCAATGTCCAAATAGGCGACTTGTGTGGATATGAGTATTTCGGCATCCGTGTAAATTGACTCGCTCATCCTATCTTCTCCAATGCCGCCTTATATTCATGTTCAAAATAATCGTACTCGGCATCCAAAACTCTGTCTTTGTACGAAGTGACCAAGACCCCTGTGTAGTCACCAGCGCTTTCAATTCTCCAGAATTCACCGGTGTCTAAATGCGGATGGCGCGTCGCATATTCAATGATGTTCCTCATTTTTGACTCATCGACAACACTAAACTCGAAGGATCCGTAAAACCTTTCCGGCATGCAGCTTACTAACCTTTCCAGTTCTTCGTACACCTTTTCTGGCTCTTCCGATCCATTGTAAAAAATGTAAAGATCTATGTTGTTGTCACCGCCGTCCACTATCTGTTCCTCGTTCGGCAGCTTATTGTTACCAGATCCTACAACGCGGCTGTCGAACGGAGTGGACGGAAAAACATAAAGGAAACCATCAAGCTCCGTTCCGCTCATCGCGTCTTCGACCACATCAGCGGCAAACCGCTTAAGGCCGTAGCTGTCAAGGAGTCCGGCGTAACCTCCAAAGTCCGTTTCGGCGTTAACGCTTCCTGAAAAGACCAAGTCGGGGTAATCGACCGAATACGCCTCGAAGTTCTTGGATTCAGAAGTGATCCTCGAAGTATACAGATCCAAGACTACGAATTCCTCGTCGTACTTTTCCGCGAGCAGCTGCTCGACATCTCTTTCCCAGATAGTTTCACCGCCAAGCATTCCGCATCCCCCCACTGCCATGACTGCAGACATTAATAAAATCCAAAGAAACATATCCGTTCTTCACCCCAAAATTGAATGCAAAATCCAGGAGTCTATTAAAATGTTACTGCCCAATTCTTCAAGCATATCCACCATCGTGGCGGCATGCGCGTTGAGCTTGTCTACGGCATAGTCGTACCTCTTCATGAACTCCTCGGAATTTTTTCCCTTCCATGCTCTCCGAAGCATCTCAGCCTCATTGGCAAGATCCACATCCACTATATTTTTTGTGCGCTTCGAAAGTTCATCGAGCCGCGATAAAATCTGTATCAATAGATTCTTCAATTCCATATCTGTAGGCATTTTATTCTTCCTTCCAAATTTCGTCAAAGAACCTTTTCAGTCTGTTATCTTCTGAGAATAAGTGCTCTCGTTGAAATGCCGCTCCAAATCGGACGGCATCCGTCCTCTCACGATATCACGTCGCTCGAAAGGCAGCCGGTTGCTTCTACGTTCGCGGCTTCCGCGGCTCTGTAGAGGCCTGCCATCTCCAGAAGGATGTTCGGCTTTCTGTCTACCAGCTCCACGGCCGCGTCGAAAGTCTTTCTTAGCTTTCTGTACTTTTCCTGGTGCGTCTCGTTGCCCGTTCCTTCCCAATACTCCAGAGAGCCTTCGACGCTCTTGTCCATTGTATTTAAGTTTTCCTTCAGAAGCGCGATCCTGCCAGAAACCTCCGCGGCAGTGCCTTCCAGCTCTTCGGGCGCGACCTTCAGCGTTATTCCCATGGCACGTCACTCCAAAACATATGCCGCCTTTATGACGGCGTCCGCCAAACCGGCTCTCTTTAGATATTCCTGCTTCGCGCTGACCTCGAATTCCACGAACGCTTCAAGCTCGGAGCACGCATCTTTAAGGTCCGCCATTGCCTCCTGGACTTCGAGCCTGTAGGCCTCGCTCGCTTCTCCGGTCCACATGGTTTCCAGCCTTTCGAAGTCCTCCTCGATTTCTTTGATCAGCTGCCTCACGGCTAAAAGGCCGGCGAACATGTCATTGCTGCATTTGCCAAGCTTGTGCGTGTCTATCTTGATCTTTGTTGTTCCCATAGTCCCCCCCATGTGCAACAATCCGACGGCAAAGTCGGGTACAGCCGGCCATAGTGTCGGATGTTCACACACGTGCCCTAATCCGAGCTTCAAAGGCTGCGTCCAATTACCTCTATATTCAAACACAAAAGGTGGCGTTTGTTTCACTCACCCCCCCCTGGGTTGCATAAGATATTCTATCTTTACATTCGCTGGCTTGTCAACACATTTTATGCCCCAAACCTCATTTGCTTCAAAAACCATTCGGCTCTAAGCGTCGCTTTTTCCCGCTAACCGTATCCTTTCCCCAACTGCTTCGCCTCATCATCAAAATCCAAATAGGCGACCTGCGTGGATATGAGTATTTCGGCATCCGTGTAATTCGACTCGCTCATCCTATCTTCTCCAAAGCCACCTTGTATTTCTGTTCGAAATAATCGAACTCGGCATCCAAGACTTTGTCTTGGTATGATTTGCTCAAAACTCTAACGCAAGCCTCTTCTTCAATTTCCAAAAAGCCGTCTGTATTTAAACGAGAATGCCGTGTCGCATATTCAACTATTTTCTTCATCGTCGCCTCGTCAGCCACATTAAACTTAAAAGTTCCGTGAAACTTATCAGGCATACAGCCCACAAGTCGCTTCAGCTCTTCAAACACCTTTTCTGGCTCTTCCGATCCGTTGTAAAAAATGTAAAGCCCGATGTTGTTGTCACCATTGCCTACTATCTGCGCCTCACTCGGCAGCTTGTTGTCCGTTAAGCCCACAACGCGGCTGTCGAACGGAGTAGACGGAAAAACATAAAGGAAGCCGTCCAGCTCCGTGCTGCTCATCGCATTCTCTACCACATCGGCAGCAAACCTTTTAAGCCCGTAGCTGTCCCGCAAGCCGCCAAAGCCTCCAATGCCTTTATTGGCATTGACGCTGCCTGAAAATACCAAATCGGGATAATCGACTGAATAAGCCTCGAAGCGTTTGGCTTTTGAAGTATTCGGCGAGGTATACATGTCCAAGACTACGAATTCCTCGTCGTACTTCTCGGCGAGCAGCCGCTCGACATCGCTTTCCCTGATAGTTTCACCGCCAAGCATTCCGCACCCCCCCATTGCCATGACTGCCGCCATTAGTAAGACCCAAAAAAACATATCGCACCTCGCATCAATTAACTCGGAGCAAAAATAACCGCGTCCAATCCTACATGCAGCGTCAACTCGCCAAATATAGTTCCATACACCTTTTGAAAATATCGGCGTCTGCGGCGAGCTTATCCATGACGCGCCCGTATTGCCTGCGGAGCCCTGGGAAAATTGCCGCGCCCGGAGCTGACGTAACTGACAGACTCCTGCGCCATTATTCTTTGTGCGTCCTTTACGTGAAGCTCAGGCCGCGCATAAACCCCGCTCTTATTAAGCACCTTTTTCTTTCATGTTCTAGATTATATATGCCGTCGGACGGATCTCAAAGTCTTTTGTATTAACTCGTTAACTTTTATATATAAATGCGTAATTTGCTAGCATTTATCTGGTTCTCGCCAATGATTGCCGTGCATCGCGGAGGGCACGCCAGCCGTCCGGAAGCCGTGCACACTTGATTTCCGCCGTTCAAACACGGCTGACGCCAGGCACGCTTTCCCGCAAAACGAGGCCGCGCCGAGGCGCCTCGGCGCGGCCTTCTCCTAAGCTAAGGACGCAAATATCTGCTATTGTCCCATAAGTATGCGCAGATAATCCTGCCGCTGGTCCGTCACAGCGTGTATGGTCACCATCTTTTTCTCGCGGTCCACCTTATAAAATACAAGGTCTTTGCTTAGAATCAGTACCTTATAGCCCTGACGTTTCAGCACCATATATCTAGGCTCCGTCCCGATATCGGGATTTTCGGCCAGCAGATTGATCGACGCCTCAAAGAGAAAAGGAAACCGCCCCTCCGCGGTTCCCTTTATCCAATGCGTCTTTAATCGTTAAAAGCCCTTACTCCTCGTCGTCGGCGCCGTCCGCGCTGATGGAGTCTGCCTTGTAAATGAATTTCACCGAGCTTTCCATGTCGGCCGAGGCACCGCTGAAGGTGCGGTAGTCTTCCGCCGCTTCCTTAAGCGCCCTTATCTTGTCGGTGAGCGATTCGAGGTCGTCCTCGTAGAAGCTTACTATTTTCTGGATGGCCTCTTCGTTGAACTTCGTGCAGCCGTCGGCGAGCTCGATGCTGCCCGCCTCGATCTCCTCAAGGCCTTCGGAGAGCTCCGAAGCGCCCGAGGCGAGCGCCGATGCGCCGTCCTTTAAGGCCGCCGAATTGCCGGCGAGCGTCGACGCGCCCGAGGCAAGCTTGGAGGCGCCGTCCGCGAGGGTGTCCGCCCCGCCGGAGAGCGTCGAGGCCCCGCCTGAGAGCTGGCCCGCGCCCGAGAGCAGCGAGGCGGCTCCGTCATTCAGCGACGCGGTCCCGTTCTTTAAGGAAGTCAGCCCCGAGGCAAGCGTCGAAGCGCCGCTCGTCAGCTCGCCCGACTTGGAGTCGAGCTGGCCGGCGCCGCTTGCGAGCTGCGAAGCGCCGCTTGAAATCTGCGATACGCCGCTTGAGAGCTGAGAGGCGGAGCTGCTCAAGGTATCGCTGCTGCCGTTGATCGTATCAAGCGCGGAGGAAAGCGACGAAGCGCCTGCCGAAGCCTGCGCAAGGCCGCTCGAAAGCGCCTCGGTGCCTTCGGAGAGCTGGTTGATCCCGCTCGAGAGCGAGGACGCGCCCGCGGACGCCTGCGAAATCGCGCTCTTTAAGGCATCAAGCGACTCGGAAGCGGAGGAGAGGGAGGTGTTGACCTGCCCCGCGACCGCCTGGGCTCCCGCCTGTGCGCCCGCCGCCGCGGCCGACTGGGCGGCTGCCGTCGCCGCGGAAGAGGCCGACTGCGTGAAGAGGGCTTCCGCCTGCTCCTGCGTGTATCCCGCGGCCACGAGCACCGCGACCGCCTGCGCGACGTTCGCATCCTGAAGCACCGCGGAGGCGTCGACCGTGCCGACCGCCGACTGTGCCTGCGCGGCAATCGCCGCGAGCTGCTCGTCGCTAAGCGAAACCTCGGGGATGTCGAAGGCTTCGACCGAGGAGTCAATCTGGCCGAGCGCGGAGGCGAGCGAGGCGGCTCCGTTCTTCGCGCCGCCCTCGGAGGTGTATCCGTCGGCTAGGGCCGCCGCGGCGTCCGCCGCCGTTGAAAGCGAGGAAGAGAGGGATTCAGCGCCCGCGGCTGCCTGCGACACGCCGCCGGTGTACTGCGAAATGCCCTGCGCGAGCGCGGCGGCTCCGCTCTCGGCCGTAGCCGCTCCGCTTGCGAGCTGCGAGGCGCCGCTGCTGACCGACGAGACGCCGCTTGTGTACTCGCCTATGCCGCTTGCAAGAGCTGAAGCCCCGCTCTCCGCCGAAGCCGCGCCGCTTGCGACCTGCGAGGCGCCGGAGGCGAGCTGCGAGGCGCCGCTTAAGGCGGACTCGATGCCCGACTTCAAGGTGCCCGCCCCGTTAGCAAGGGCCGAAGCGCCGCTTGAGACCTGCGCGGCCCCGTCATTTACCGAATCGACGCCCGCGGTGTAGGTATCGATGCCGTCCGCGAGGTCGCCCGCGCCGGCGGTCAGAGTACCCGCGCCTTCGCTTGCCGCCTCAAGCGCTTCGCTGAGCTTCTTCGCGCCGTCCTCCAGCTCGTCGCCGCTTTCCTTGAGCGTCTCGACGGCCTCGTCGAGCTTGTCGAGCGCGTCCTCGGCGTCGCCCTCGTCGGTGTCGCCGGTCAGAAGGTCTGAAAATACTACGGTCATGCAGGTGCCGACCTCGAAGTTCTCCGCGTCCATGGTTATCTCAACGGATTCGGGGATCTCAAAGTCGGAAAGCTTCTCCCCCGCCCCGTCGGAAAGCTCGGAGGCCTTGTCCTTTATGCTGTCAGCGGTCCCTGCGAGCGAATCGGCAAGTCCCGGGAAGGCGACGCCCACGACGATGGTGTTCTTGCCCTCGGAGACGACCCTGCCGTTGTCTATTTTCACGTTCGATACGTCCTCGTTCTTCAAGAGGAGCGCGGTGACCGCGGTGAAGGGCACGTATACGTCGCCCGACTTGACGTTGTTCGTGTAGTCGATGCGGATCTTGACTTCGCCGCTCTTGCCGGCGATTTCATCGGGCGAGACCTCCTTGCCGTCGAGGTAATAGGTAAATGCAGCGGTCACAGGGGCTTCCTTGCCGCTCTCTCCCTGATAGTAGACGTCGCCCCCGTCCGTGGACCAGGTGAGCTTGTCGCCGTCCTGCTCGTATGTCGCGTCGCCCTGGATCTCGCCTATGTCGGTCAGAGTGGTCTCGTCCTCGATCGTCGTCTCGCCGTCGGGGTTCTTCAGCCAGTTGCTGACCGTGATGTGCTTGACTTCGCCCGAAGCGTCCGTGAACACGTACACCGTCTCCGCCTTTTCGGCCGTCTCGGCGTCCGCTCCCGCGACGTCGGAGATCGCGTCGGTCAAAAGCTCCTCCTCCGACTTTTCATTTTCAGAATCGGAGTCGCCTTCAGAGTCTCCGCTTTCATCGGAAAATGAATCGCTTTCGGTATCATTTTCAGATGAGGCTTCCGCCGCGGACGAGGCGGTCGAGGCCGTACTCGAAGCCGCCAGGGCTCCCTGGGCGCACATCGAGGCCGCGATCGTGCCGACGAGGACCGTTCCTATTATTCTTTCAAGGGTCGTTCTTTTCATGTTATCCTCCTTTACTTTTTATCTTTCTTCGGCAGGAAGCCCATCGAGGTCCTGACGATAATCGGGTCGCAGAGCATGAACACCGCGGGCAGCACCAGGATGACGACGGCCATCGAGATCAGCGCGCCGCGGGCCATCAGTATGCAGAGGGACGAGATCATGCTAATGTTCGAGTAGACGCCCACGCCGAAGGTCGCGGCGAAGAACGTCAGCGCCGACACTATGACGCTCGTTATCGAGGTCGAGTGCGCGATCCTTATCGACTCCTCCTTGCCCTTGCCGAGCTGCCGCTCCTTCTGGTAGCGGCTCGTCATCAGTATCGCGTAGTCGACGGTGGAGCCGAGCTGGATCGTGCCGATGACGATCGAGGCGACGAACGGGAGCACGGTGCCCGTGAAGCCCGGTATGCCCATATTTATGAAAATGGCGAACTCGATCACGCACACCAGCAGGAACGGAAGGCTTATCGACCTGAACACGAAGAAAATGATCGCGAAAATGAAGCCGATCGATACCCAGTTGACGACTTTGAAGTCGCGGTCGGTGATGGTGATGAGGTCCTTCGTCAGCGGCGCCTCGCCTATGAGCATCCCGCCCTCGTCGTACTTGTCGAGGATGGCGTTGAGCTCCGTTATCTGGTTATTTACCTCGTCGGAAGCCGTCTTGTACTCACTCATGACGAGGATGAGCTGGTAGTTGTCCGACAGCAGCGCGTCGGTGATCTCGTCGGGGAGCATTTCCCGCGGGATCGCCGAACCGACGAGCGAGTCGATGCCGAGGACGGACTTGACGCCGTCGACCGCCTTCATCTCGTCGCACATCTTCGAAACCTCCGAAGATGAGACGTCCGAGTCGACGAGCAGCATGTGCGTGACGCGGAGGCCGAAGGTGTCGGAGAGCTTCTGGTTCGCCTGCACCGACGGCAGGCTCTCGGGCAGCGACTTGTCGAGCTCGTAGTAGACGCTCGTGTGCGTGTACCCCCAGGCGGCCGGTATCCAGGCTATGCAGAAAATGATAAGTATCAGCTTGTAGTGCTTCGCGACGAAGGCCGGCAGCCCCTTGAAGTTCGGCAGTATCGGGCGGTGGTGGGTCTTTTCGATGAGCGGGTCGGCGATCAGGATCATCGAAGGAAGGATGGTCACGCAGCCAAGGACGCCGAGGAGCACGCCCTTCGCCATGACGAGGCCGATGTCGAGGCCGAGAGTGAAGCTCATGAAGCACAGGGCGATGAAGCCCGCTATCGTCGTTATTGAAGAGCCCACGACCGACTGCAGAGTGTTGCCGATGGCGTGCGCCATGGCGCGGTTCTTGTCGCCCGGGAAGCGCTCTTTATTTTCCTGATAGCTGTGCCACAGGAAGATGGAATAGTCCATCGTCACGCCCAGCTGCAGCACCGCCGCGAGAGCCTTCGTGATGTAGGAAATCTCGCCGAAGAAAATGTTCGTCCCGAGGTTGTACATTATGCACATGCCTATCGACAGCAGGAAGAAGACGGGCGCGAGGAAGGTGTCCATCGTCAGCGCGAGAACGACAAAGGCGAGCGCGACCGCGAGCAGCACGTAGATTGGCTCTTCGGACTCGGAGAGGTTCTTCGTGTCGACGACCGTGCCCGAGATTCCCGCGAGGTAGCAGTTCTCGTCGGCTATCTCCCTTATCTTAGCGACCGCCTCCATCGCCTCGTCGGTGGAGCTGGTCGTGTCGTAGGTGATTATCATCAGCGTCGCGCCGTCCTTGACGAAGGCGTCGACGACCTCGTCGGGCAGCACCTCGATCGGGACCGTGAGGGACGCGAAGCTGTCGTACCAGATCGCCTGCTTGACGTTGTCGACCTGCTCTATCTCCCCGCGGAGCTTCGAGACCGCTTCGTTGTCCATGTTCTCGACGACCATCATCGACACGGCTCCCGTGCCGAACTCGTCCATCAGTATGTCCTGCCCCTTCATCGTCTCGATGTCCTTCGGCAGGTAGGTGAGGATGTCGTAGTTGACCCTCGTCCCGAGGTAGCCGAATATCGCCGGTATGAGCAGGAGGACCGAAAGCACGAGGATCACGAAGCGCGACTTGACAACCGCTTTCCCGAACTTGACCATCGTTAAACCTCCTTAAAGCCATAATTCCGGCGCACCTTTGCAGTGCGCCGTGACGTCCTTAAAGATAGCGAAAGGGCCTGCATATTGACATATGCAAACCCTTGAATGTGTTCAAATTCGGCGACACTTTTCGCTTTGTGTAGCCTAACGCGGCTTATGTCCGCTTCTGGAAAAGCAGGCATAAGCATTCCGCTTTCCCCGCCTCAATTCAGCGGCGATGCATTTCCCGCAAGCCGCCTGGAACTTCTCCGCTCCGCTTCGGCCGCGCAATTCTTGAAATCCGCCGGATCTCATGCGCCGCCGCTCCATCTGCGGCAGCTTTAGACTCCCACCGATGCGGGTAAATCCCCTGGATTTGCCCGTATCGCTTCACTTCGGCAGGAAAGCGTCGAGCGCGGGATTGTCGATGGCGAAGCCCTCCTCTTTGTCCTCAGGAAGCCCGCCCGCAAGGCGAAGGACCGCGAGGGCTTCCTCCTGCGTGACGCCGAGCTCATTTGCAAGCTCGTCGACCGTCGGCGCGGACCCGAGCTCCTCGGTCAGGTGCTTGATCGCCTTGTCCGCGAGCTCGACCTTCTTGACGAGCTCCTCGTCCTCGCTTCGCGCGCCCTTCTCGGCCGCGACAGCCTCGGATAGCTGGGCCTCGATCGCCTCGCGCATAATCTCGTCCGCGCTCCGCGCCACGACCGCGTCGAACTCCGTGTCCTCCGCGTCCATCCGGGCGATTCCGTTCATCAGCCCCAGGTAGGCCTCCTGCTTAAGGTCCTCAAGCGGCAGCGTGCCGTCGTCGCAGCCTTCGGCCAGCTCATCGGCGAGCGGCATGTACTCTTCAAAGAGCGCGTTCTTCTTCCACTTTTCCATAGCTTGAAAATGTCCCGGTCACTTGTCCGACTTCTCGGCGAGGACGCTCGCGCAGTGCCCGCACTTGACGGCCGCGACGGGGATCTCCATCTTGCAGTACGGGCATTCCTTGGTCGTGGGGGCTTCTTCCTTCTTCTTCGAGAACTTATCGCTCATGTGGTTGAAGGCCTTGACGACCAGGAAGATGCAGAACGCGACTATCAGGAAGTTGATGACCTTCGTGATGAACACGCCGTAGTTGAGCGTCGCGGCTCCTGCCGCCTGCGCCTCGGCGAGCGTGGCATAGGCCTTGCCGTTTAAGGCCACGAACCAGTTCGTGAAGTCGAGCCCGCCCATGACGAGCGTGATGAGCGGCATCAGGATGTCGTCGACTATCGACGTAACGATCGCTCCGAACGCCGCGCCGATGATGACGCCGACCGCCATGTCCATGACGTTGCCGCGCATGATGAATTCCTTGAATTCGCCGATAAATCCCTTTTTCTTCTCCGGTTCGCTCATTGCTCCTCCTTCGGCGGCCTCATTTAGCCGCGCCATTTTGAAAATGAAAACCTTCCGCGGTTTTGCTGTTGAATGCAGCTTTGCCGCGGCGCAAAGCGGATACCGCCTCCGCTTTTTGAGTACGGTTCAAAGTGCTTTATCCGCACGGTCGGATCCCGTCCAGCGGTCTTGCTCCGCGGCGGACGCTCCTGCCGCGCTTTCCACGCGCTGACGTCCCTTGCCTAAGCCGTCAAAATTCCGCTTAGACCGCGGCGGACGCGCCTTGAACGTTCCCGCCCGAGCCGCTTAAGCCGCGGCGGCAGGACCTGCCGTCAGCGGAAGAGGCTGTAGTAAGCCCCTAAACTGTACGCGCCTGCGATGGCCGCATACATAATCCTTATTCCGATGAAAACCAAGACGGCGGAAGCGGCCTCGATCAGCATCAGCTCTATCGCCTTCTTGTCGGGTTCCTTGGCGAGCCGATCCGAAAGCACCATGCACGTCGAAACCGCCCAGACGATTAAGGTGAACACGGCGACAATTATGGTGAGCGTCCTCGAGAAGAAGCCCGTAACGAAGATAAGCACGAGTCCCGGCAGGCAGTAGAGCTTGCACACGGAAAGCTCGGTGAGAACGTCCACGTACTTGTTCTCGACCGGGTGGAAAAGGACGGTGAGGCCCGCCTTCGCGGCTGCGTTGGCGCAGATCATCAGCATCATCGACAAGGCCATGAGAAGCCTCAAGCCGAAGGAAATGCCCGTCTTGGCGTAACCGATAGGCGGATGTATGAGGACGAGAAGGAAGGCGAGCACGGCGTAAAGGCCGATGAAGAGCAGCGCGCTCGTCTTGTCCTCTGCCTTGATGCTCTTTGAATTGGTGACCGGGGTTTTCCAGCCGCCCTTTAAGAGTTCGAGCGGAACCTTAAAGAGGGCCGCCGCGTCGGCGGAGGACTTGGCTGCGCCGTTCGCGCTTGCGCCGCGGCTTCCCGCCTGTGCAGAGTTCTGTCCTGCATTGCCCGGAGCGGCGTTCTGGCCGAAGCCGCCTTCGTACTGGCCGGAGCCGCCGTTCTGGCTGAAGCCCTGAGCGCCGTTCGTGCCTTGGCCGTACTGGTTCTGGCCGTACTGATTCTGGCCGTACTGGCTCTGGCCGAACTGATTCTGATTATACTGGTTCTGGCCGGCATTGTCCGCGCCGGATGCGGCCTCGGCTGCCTTAAAGCCCGCGCAGTCGCACCTGCCGTTTACAAGCGTCTTGCCGCAGTAAATACAAAAATTACCCATAAATGCCCCCTCCATTCGGCAGCAGGCTCCGGCTAAGAACCGCCGGAGAACGAATCACACTTAGATAATATTACCACATAAGAGCCGCCGATGCACCCTCAACCTATGCAATTTGGATAAAGGAGCTCCCGCCCTTCCGCGTCCTTGATGCTGACCGCGTCGAAAATCTCCTGCGTGAGCGCGTCGGCCCCGTCCCTGGCCTCAGCCTTGATATAGCACCTGGCGACGTAGGGCATGCGCTGCGGGCTGCCGATCCTCTCTCCGTCCTCGTAGAAAAGCTTGCTGTAAATGACCTCGGGCCGGTCAAAGGCCGCCCGCGCCGCGGACTGGTCAGCGATGATTCCGTCCCTCCCGTGAAAATAAAGCACTGCCGCGGTGCAGTTCCCGAACGGATTGCACGCGTCTAAAAGTCCATCCACCTTTTCGTCGTCGAATGCAGAGGCAAGAAGCAGCTCTTCTACGCTTATGCCGTCGGCGTACTCAAGGAGCTCGTGCTCATAGCCGAGGAAGCGCGCGGCTATCTCGCCTACCAGGATGCCCCCGTCATTTCCCGCAAAGAACTGCATGCACAAGGGGCCTTCTTTCTGGAGGGTCTTTGAGACGTACTTTTCAAGCGCCTCCTTGGCGGGCGCATAGACGCTTTCTATAGCCTTCGAGGGATAGACGTTCCTCGTGCTAAGGGGGATTTCCTTCGGGTCGTGCGAGGTCTTCTCGCGGTCGGCGATGCCGAGGATGCGGACTTTCCCGTGGCGCACCCACGCCTGAAGATTGAACTCACGGCCCGCCGCGTACTCTTCCGCGAGGATCCGCTTCTGCGACGAACCCGCCGCGGCGGCGGCGAAGCGTTCCCTGATTTCGTCCGCGCTTTCCACGATCGAAAGGCCGCGCGAACCGTAGAGGTCGATCGGCTTTACTACCATCGGAAATGCAAGGCCTTCGAGGTCGGAATCCGAAAATCCCTCGGAGAGCGCCGCGCTCTTCGGAGTGCCGATCGAAAGCTCTTCGAGAGTGCGGTTCGTCACGGCCTTGTCGCGGTAGTAGGGGAGCTGCGAGGGCTTCAAGTGGCAGGGCAGCCCTGAGGCGTCGGCTATTTTCACCATGCACTCTAAGAGCAGGTCGGAGTAGGCGGTGGTGATGGCTTCGGCATTTTCATTTTTGGCGATTAGAGCGATGGCTGCGATGTCCCTGACGTCCGCGTCGTAGGCCGCCCCGCCCGCCGCTATAGATTCGGTCTTGGCGGGCGCGCCGGGATTGCCGTCGACGACGACCGTCCTAATCCCGTTCTTTTTTGCAAGCCTAACGAGCGGCACGAACTCCTCTAAGCCTCCAAGTATCAAAAGCGTCCTCATACCAAACCTCACTTATGTAATTGCGTAAAATCGGGCATCCGCAATCCGCTGTCTCCGCTTCACTTCGTCCAGTGCCAAACGCGCGCCGCGCACGCAGCTGATGCTTCGGCAAGTACCCCGCCTGCGCCTTACCCGGCTTGCGGGCAAGGCGGTCATCTATGGTTTCCGTGCCGGACTTTTGCACGGCTCAAGGCAGATGACTGCCGCGTCAGTTCAAAAGGCTTGTTGCCTCGTCGGCAGCTCGCGTCCTGCCCCTTCAGCCTCGCCGCCTTCCGGTGTCAGTTCAAAAGGCTTGTTGCCTCGTCGGCAACCCTCTCCATATCCTCAAGGCCGTACCTCTGGTCGCAGGGAAGGGCGAGGATGCCGGAGGCGAAGCGGTGCTCGATAGAATCAAGAGGCGTGTCATTTATGACATTTCCCCAGTACGTCGGGACGTAAATCTTCTTTGCCGCGAGGGCTTTCCTGACGGAAATTCCACCGTCGGTCAAAAGCGGATAGCAAAAGGCTCCGTCAGCTGCCGCAAGCACGAAATCGCCGAGGCCGTTGAAGCGTCCGAGCCTTTCGTGTAAATAATTGAAATTCTCGGTGCGCTTATTCTTGGCGCTTTCATAGTCGATGGCGCCGAGGATTTCCTGCGTTGTGATCGACATTCGCTTTGCCCTTTCGCCGACGTAGGATTCGGCGTTGTCGAGCATTACTCTATAATATGTCGAAGCATCCTCCTCAAGCCGCCCGAAAATGTGGCTAAAGCGGCCGCCCGACTTGTCCGTTTCTTCGGGCATCGAAAGCGCGTCTTCGGTGTATAGATAGGCTCCGTCCGGCACGCCGAAGAACTTCCTCACAGAATAGAGCGTCGCTATGCCTTCGACGGGCTTCCTGAAAAATGCGTGCGTGTTGTCGACAAGCACGTTTTTGTATTTTGCGGAGAGCTGCTTTAAAGTGCCGTCGGGGATAAGCCCGTAGGAGTTGACGACGTAGAGAAAGTCCCCGTCTTTAAATTCGCCGGGGTCGGGAAGCGTCGTCTCGTCAGGGGTAAAATCCTCTTTTATAGAATAATATTCCTGCGGTATGCCAGCGTCCTCAACAGCCTCGAAGACCGAGGCGCAAAGGAAACGGGGCATAAACGCGCGCCCGCAGCCCCTCTGCTTTAAGAACCAGGCCGCCGCCGTCCGAGCGAGGTTGAATTTGTAAAGGCCGGGATAATATTCCCGGCCCGCAAGGCGTTCAAACTCAAAGTAACCGCCGATTTCTTTCATAAATGCTTCCTCATGGCTGCCGATTATAGAGCGCGGCAGGTTAAAGGTCAAAGCTCCTTTTTCCGTCCTGCACAGTTACAGGGCTCACGTGCCGCCGTCCGCGAACTCGAGCATGTTATAGGTCAAAGCTCCTTTTTCCGTCCTACGGCAGGAGCAATTCTCACGCTCCGTCCGCGAAGCGGGCAGGTTATAGGTCACAGTTCCTTTTTCCTAATGACGTAATGCGGCATCTTCTTGGACTCGTCGAGGATGTGTATGAGGTATTCCCCGAGGATGCCGACCGAGAAGAGCGTCAATCCCGTCGAAGCCAGCATGACGAGCACGAGGGTCGTGAAGCCCTGCACCGACGTTCCAACGACGAAATACCTGATGAAGTAGACGAGCCCAAGCACGACGCTTATGAACAGCGCGAAGAGGCCGATATTCCTGACCACAATCAGCGGGAAAGCCGAGTGCGTCGTAATATCGTACAAGAGCTCGTGAACCAGTTCCTTGAAGCTGTATCCGCTCTTGCCGTAGGCGCGCGCGTCGTGCCTTACGTCGACGTTTATGATCCTGTTGGAGTTCATCACGAGCAGGTTGCCGATCTGCGGAAGGTGGATCGAGGTGTCCTTTATCGCGTCGACGATGAAGCGCCTCATCAGCCTAAAGGAGGTAATCTCAAGGTCGGGGTCTTTTTTGAGCATGGCTGAGGTCGCGGAAACCGATATCCTCGTGCCGATGCGCCTTATAAGGCCGTGCTTCCTGTTCTGGTACCTCGCGAGGATGACGTCGACGTCGTCGCGCTCGTCCATCACCTTGATGAGCTTTGGTATCTCTTCAGGCGGATGCTGGAGGTCATCGTCCATCGTTATGACGAAATCGCCCGACACATAGTGGAAGCCGCAGAGGATGGCGGGATGCTGGCCGAAGTTGCGGGCCATCTGGAATATCTTGACGCGCTCGTCCTTTGCGTGAAGCCCCTCTAGGACGCTCCAGGAATTGTCCTTCGAGCCGTCGTCGACGAGCAGGAGCTCAAAATCCCGCTTGAGCTCCTCGTCAAAGACCTTCTTAAGCCTTTCGTACAATTCGCCTACCGTGTGCTCGGAATTGTAGACCGGCACGACTACTGAATAAAGACTCATACAAAAACCCTTATCCAACGGATACCCATTGAGACTTTACAGTTACTTGACAATGATAACATACGCGTTTGCCGATTTCAATTCACAGCAAGTAAAAGGTGTTCTACTAAGACCGACAATTTGAACAGACTGATCACTGCCGCACATCTGCTGACTTTCCCCGCGCACAGGACGGTCTCACCTCGTTCGGGACGATGCGATCGAACGTGGCTGACTTTCCCCTCGCACAGGAACGGTCCGCAGCTGCTGCGGACCGTTCCTTGAGTGAGGTAACGCTTATGCGTGGAGTTCTTGAACGGGTTTGTCTTCAACCTGTCCGGAGCTTATCAGTCGTTCTCACGCCTCCTGCGGAGTACGAGCACGGCGCTCATGAGAGCCGCCGCGGCACCGGCCGTTGCAATCCAGAGCCCTGCGTTCGAAACGTCGCCGGTCTGAACCGTCCTGCCAGGCGTCGGAGTCGGCGTATCGGTCGGCTTCGTGGTCGGCGTGGGAGTCGGTGTCGGCGTATCGGTCGGGGTCGGAGCGAACGTCGGAGTCGGCGTGAAGGTCGGGGTCGGCGACGGAATGAATTCAATCTTCGCCTTGGCGACCGCGTCGAGGTTCCAATCCGATGCGACTTCGTCCCACTGCGGGATCTGTACGATCGACGGAAGAGCTACGTAGCTTTCAGAGCCCGAATACTCAACCAGGTAATAGCCCTGCATAAGGTCCAGGAAAGAAGCAACTCCTTCGGAATTGACTGTCTTGGAAACGTAAGGCGCTACAGAGTTCTCATCGACAATGGCAACAAGCCTTTCAGCCATGCTCTCAAGCTCTTCCGCGGTGCTGCAGGCTCCGATCTCGCTGGCGTCGATACTGGCGAAATCCACTGTCGAAACGTAATTATCGTTCCACGGGTCAAAAACCGCGACCTGCCAGATGGAGACCGTCATCCCTTCCACCGGCGTCTTGTCCTCTCCGTAGAGGCAATAGGCGGTCAGAGAACCGTCCGACGCGGCCTTTGCGCTTTCGGCTTTAAAGGTCAGGCAGCAAAGAGCCACGGCAAGCAGCAACATGGCGGCTATCAACTTCCTGCCCATTCTTTCTGCTCCTATCTTCTTCATATGCATATCCGTATGCCCTTCCCGCGTTCTTGTCAGGACTTCCGTGAGCTTCGTTCAAAAGAATATCTGGAAAATACTGATTTTCAGCTTCTCTTGTCCGAGTTCTCGGCTTCCCTCCTGCGCGCACGTTTCTTACGCCTGTGTCTCAGGATCAGCAGCAATATCAGAAGGATTACAAGCGTCGCGCCTATCGCTATCAAGGCCAATAGCAGGTAGCTTGTATTCCAGGTCTGGACCGGAGTCTTCTCCGCTTCCTCCTCGACTTCCTTTTCGTACGGAACCCTGTGTCCTCTCACGAGAAGCCTGTGGGTGTTGATGCCGTAAGGAGTGCAGGTGACCAGCGTTACTAAATCCTCGCCCTCTACGCTTTCGAGCTCTTTCAGGTCTGTCGGCAGTACCGTCACGATCTGATCGACCTCGTAGGCCAGGACGTCATCCAGGATGTAGAGGTAAAACTGGTCGCCGACTTCCATCTGGTCGAGGTCGGTGAAGAGCGACTTCCCGGGAACTCCCCTGTGTGCGGCGAGCGCACAGTGCGTGCCTTCTCCGCCGACCGGCAGGTGCGTTCCGTACATGTGGCCCGCTCCCTTCGAGAGGGAATGGTCGCCCGTTCCATGCATTATCGGGATCCTCTCGCCAAGCTTCGGGATGTAGATGTAACCCATGATGCCGTCGCCGTCGAGGTTCAAACAGCTCATATAGGATTCATCGCTCTCGGAGATGTCAGTGGTGTTCGAGGAATAATCGAGAGTGAGCGAGGGGATCAGCGTCTCATTGTACTTGTGCGCCTTCTCCCATTCATCGGAAAGATCCTTCTTGGCGGCTTTCTCGATGTAGGTGCTCATCAAAAGATTGTCCCGATAAGCGTTCCATGCATTTGAGATAAAGGGGTAAAGGACTGCCGTAAGCCCTCCCAGAAATCCCAGAACCATCAGGAACCTGAGTAAGAACTTTCCGACCTTCTTCATTTAAATCCCCTTAACGACTAGTTACTAAAGCTTTGCCTCATGCGGCGGGAGCTTCCGCCGCCCGCCGCACGGGCCAAGCTATCGTGTTAACTTAACTTTGCTTATCACTCTAAGCCTTGTCTAACGATTCAGCCTGTCGTGATCATCGTCTGATTTCTCAGGCAGCGTGCTTCTTGGAAACGATGTAGGCAGCGCCGCAGGCAAGCATCAGGATCATGCCGCCGGCAACAACGACGTACACGCCGATTCCGCCAGTGGTCGGAAGAGCGCCAAGCGAGGTATCCTGAACGGTCAGGTTAAAGAGACGATCCTCAATACCTCGATCAATATAAGCAGCCGAAGAGTTATTGATTACAGCGTTGTACTCGCCCTTGTTCTCGCCAGCATTGAAGGTAACCGTGAAGTCAGCGACCTTCGAATATCCGTCCGGAGCAGCAGTTTCGGAGAAGGTGTAGGCAAGGTCAGCGTCAAGGCCCTTAACGTAGATCTTTCCGTCGTTGCCAGTCACGAACTCGTAAGGAGTCTCGCTCACCGTGCCATCAGCCTGGACGTACTTGCCTTCAGAATTCTTAACCGTGAACTTCGCGCCGGCAAGGGTGGTAGGAGGGGTGCTAGCGGCAACGTTGGCATCGACCTTCACTGCATCGATTTCGCAGGAGTAAACGGTCTCGGTGTCTTCCGGAAGGCTATAGCCATCGGAAAACGGGTTGTTCTTAACAGAACCGGTAACCTTGTTGACATAATCCCTGTCGTCATTCCAGCCAGTGTACTTGACATCATACGTCATAACGACATCAGTGCCGTGAGCGTTAAGCGAAGCCTGCGATGCGAGATAATCGGAATCGAAAACTGCCTCGAAGCCGGAATCCATCGTATCCGTACCCTCAGCCTCTTTTACTGTAACAGTGACATGGTCAGTGACGTCTTCGCCATTAACCGTAATCTTAAGATTGCCGGCATACTTCATATTTGTGTCGAAAGTATCGACGAGCTTGTAAGCAAGGCCCGTGGTGTAGCCGCGGAAGTCCGGATAGACGGTCTTGACGGTGTAGCTGCCGGTGTCGCCAACCGCGACTTCGTAGTCATCAACATCCTTCGTAAGCGTAAGCTCGGTCTTCTTGGCGTTAGCGGTCTCGTTCGCCTCATCGTCGTTGGCCATCAGCATCGGGGTGTAGGCATAGCCTTCGCCCGAAGCGATAACGAGGAAGGAACCGAGGATGCCGTCAGCAATACCAAGCGTCGCAGACTCACCTGCAGCGGTCGCATTTGCAATAGCAGTCTGATTCTTTGCTGCATCTGCAAGAGTGCTCATATAGCCTGCAAGTTCGCTGGTGTTCGACTTGCTGCTGTCGGTAAGTGCCGCGAGAGCTGCCTCAGCATTTTCTCCGAGAGCTGTTTTGGCCCAGTCGGTGAGGACATAGGCACCAGTCTCTGCGTCATACTCAAGTACCTGATAAGCCGAAACTTCATCGCCTGCTTTGAGGTTCTTGACCGTAAGGTCATCACCAGCAGCTGCGAACGCCGGGACAGCGGCTCCGACTACGAGCATGGCTGCGAGCCCGAAGGCCGCCATCTTCTTCAGCATGTTGTGCTTCTTCATGTTGCTCCTCCTTTAACTCTTTTGACGGTGCTTATGCATCCGCCAGGTTTGCCGCAGGCATCGTGGCTTTCGTCCTCCCCGCGCCTGCAGCAGCGGTTTATGTGTTTCACGCTTATCTCCCAAGCGGGAAACTCTTGTTGCTGCACACTTAAGGCTGTGTGCTTCCTGCGGGGAACTAACGCGCCTACGAAGTTAACCTTCAGCGACATTCCCCAGTGAAGTTTCAAACTTATCACCTAAGCAGAAACTCCTGCTGCACACTTAAGGCTGTGTGCTTCCTACGGGGAACTTACGCGCCTCCGATCGTTACCGTCAGCTCCATTCCCCGGAACATCAGCACTCATACGCCGGATCCGCCCGTCCCGGGCAAATCGCATTTTTGCGTATCCAGTACTGCGATCCCCTTACTGCTGCACGCTTTAGGATCCGTGCTTCCTTCGGGTAAGGCACGCACCCGTGAATGTTAATTCAGTGCCATGCCATTACCCTGAGCATTTTCACGCTTAGCACCTAAGCGGATAGCTGCTTCTGCACGCCTTAGGCCTCGTGCTTCCTTCGTGCAAGGTACAAGCCTCCGGCGGTGACCATCAGCGCCATGCCCCAGAACATCAGCACGTATACGCCGGAACCACCCGTCTTGGGCAGCGTGCCCACCTGCGAATCCTGTACTGCTATTCCTACACTCAAGCCATTTGCGTCAATCCAAGCTGTCGCTTTATCAGAGTTCTTTACGTAACTCGTTATATCGGTGGCGTCCGCTTCCGAGCTTCCGGAAATCTTGGTTCCGGCAACCGTGAGCGTGCCGTCAAGGGCAACCGAGAATCGTACAGAATCCATCATCTTGTATCCAGAAGGTGCAGAGGTCTCGACTAAGACGTACTCCTTGCCGTATACGAAGCTGTAGTCAAATTTGAACGATCCGTCCTCGCCGCTAGTCGCGGTTGCAAGCGCACCGTCCGCGGTGGTGCCGTCCGCCGCGTACACCGCGAACTGTGCTCCAGCAAGAGCCGCGCCTCCAGCTCCGGTCTTCTTTCCCGAGAAGTCATAGGTCTTCAGGATATCGACTGCCTTGAACTTCAGGACGATAGGAGCAGCTGAAGTATCAGGATCCGCATTCTTGTCGAAGTAGCTGCCAGTGACGTCCTTGACTTCGGCCTCGATTCCCTCGTCGCTTATCGTCACTATGGTGACCGAGTACGGATTCTCCTTGTTGCTGCTGTCAATCGTCACCTTGAGGTAATGGCCGATCAGCTGATATCCGTCCGGAGCCTTCGTCTCTTTTACGTAGAATACGGTGCTCTCGTTCGTTGTTACGCCGTCCTCTGTCCAGATCTCGCTAAGGACGTAGTCCTTGCCGTCCGAATCCTTGAAGCTGAACGTTCCGTTGGAGCCCGACGTCGCCGTGGAGACGGGATCGCCGCTTATGAGCGCAAGCCTCTCGGAATTAGTCATCGACGACTTTCCGCGGTAGAGTGAGAACGTTGCTCCCGAAAGTCCCGATCCGGATCCATCCTCCTTGGTGAACTCCATCTCGTACTCCTGAGGAGTGGGAGTCGGCGTGTTGGTGTTGGTCGGCGTCGGCGTATTGGTGTACGTCGGCGTCGGGGTGTTGGTAAACTTGTTGACGAAAGAGTAGCCCGTGGTTTCGTTGGTATTCGTCAGCGTCAGATTGCCAGTATTCCCGGCAGCGACCGTGATTGGCTGGCTCACGCCGTTGACCGTCACGGCTGTTATCTTGTAGGAAGTAGTCTTGGTGCTTCCCGAGGTCACCGTGTCAGAGTCTACCGTAATCTCGACCTTGTAAACAGCCGGCTTGTCATCGTCGCCGTAGGTTTTCTGTGTCGCGCCTGAAGTCTCGGCTTTCTCCACGATATAATAGGTGTAGGTTCCTTTCTTACTGAACGCGAGCGCATCGAAACTTATGGCAGAACCGCTGTTCGTCTTAGGTTGCATTACAGAGCCGTCTGTGAAGGTCCAGCCCGAAGTCTGTCCGCTCCAAGTCGGATCAGTGTCAGCCTTCCAAAGCTCGAAGGTATAAGTTCCAAGGCCTTCGGTCGAAGGTGTTCCCGAATCGCCTGCCTGTACGGCTTTAGTTGCGCTGATTTTCAAGCTGACACTCTTCTCGGTCGTGTCGGTCTTGCCGAGATTGAGGTTGCCGTTTGTCGTGATGCCGCCGCCGTGAGTGTTTGAATAGTTGCCCGACACGATGACGTTCGAGTTGGCAATGGCCTTGCTCTGGTCGTCCGTGGTCGCACAAGAAGTCAGGGCCCAGATCTGACGCGTGCCG
>Ga0065709_1029316_pt1 | contig 34256 bp, 21 predicted proteins | sample Hoacrofraction14_2_FD_59096 | JGI IMG/M metagenome (GOLD analysis project Ga0065709, IMG submission 59096) | Hoatzin crop microbial communities from Cojedes, Venezuela, sample from fiber fraction 14 v1 | ecosystem: Host-associated > Birds > Digestive system > Esophagus > Crop | place: Venezuela...
CCAAATATTTTCAAAGAAAAATTCATTTTTATCGCAAAGTTTTCGAGTTTCTTTACAAAAATAAGACACTGTGGACGCGCACACCTTATTATATTATTATAGAGAGAGAAAAACGACTAGATTAAGCGGAGAAAGAAGAATCGGAGAAAACAAGTCGTTTTTCAACAATAATCGCCATAAAAAGAAGAAAAATCGGTATCGTTTACTAAATTTAGCACTATATTTTTCCGTTTTCCGAGGAAAATGTCTACATTTGCATCGAATTACGAACCATTAAAACAAAACTGGAAATGAACGAAAGAAATTTGAACGACATGATCAATGAAGTGGAAGGATACGGCAGAAGCAGAGAATATGAAGTATCCCTCGCCTTCCCCAAACTGATGCGCAAGGTATACGTATGGATGACCCTCGCATTGGTGCTCACCGGTTTCACCGCATACGAAGTGGCTCACAGTCCTAATATCCTGCAGCTGATCTTCAGCAATCAGTTTGTAATGTGGGGGCTTGTAATAGCCGAGCTCGCCATCGTCATCGGTGTTACGGCAGCTATCAACCGCATCTCGCTGACCACGGCCACACTGCTCTTCGCACTTTACTCGATCATAAACGGAGCCCTCTTCTCATCGATATTCCTGGTTTATACCATGTCGTCGATAGCAAAAGTGTTCTTCATCACGGCAGGCACTTTCGGAGCGATGGCATTCATAGGATACACCACCAAGACCGACCTCACGTCGATGGGCAAGTATCTGATGATGGCGCTGATAGGGCTGATCATCGCCACCGTGGTAAACATCTTTCTGAAGAGTTCGGGCTTCGAATATGTGCTCAGCTACATCGGTCTGGCCATCTTCATCGGTCTTACCGCCTACGACTCGCAGAAGATCAAAGAGATGCTCATGGTGCAGCCCGACGTGTCGGAAGGGGCACAGAAAGTGGCCCTCCTCGGAGCCCTCTCGCTCTATCTCGACTTCATCAATATGTTTATCTATCTGCTCCGTATCTTCGGCAACAGAGAATAAGACAAGTGCATGACTCCTAAAGAGATAAGAAACGAAAAACTGGCGCTCAAGATGATAAAAAACCTTGAGCGCCGTCATTTCGAGGCCTACTTCTGCAAGACCTCGGAAGAAGCGAAACAGAAGGTGATCGAGCTGATGCCCGAAGGAAGCAGCGTGGCATGGGGAGGAAGCATGAGTATCAGAGACATCGGGCTCAATACTCTCATCAAGTCGAAGAATTACAAGGTGTTCGACCGCGACGAGGTGACGACTCAGGAGGACAAAATCGCCATGTATCGCAAGGCGTTCGAATGCGACTTCTACCTCTCCAGCGTCAATGCCATCAGCGAAGGCGGGGTGATCGTGAATATCGACGGCAACGGCAACAGGGTGGCGGCAATCACCTGGGGGCCGAAAAGGGTGATTTTCATCGTCGGACTCAACAAGGTGGCGCAGAATGTGGAAGCGGCTCTTGCAAGGGCCAGAAGCATCGCATCGCCGATAAACTGCATGAGATTTGATGTCGACACGCCGTGTCATGCCGACGGAGTATGCCACAACTGCAATTCGCCCGAGAGCATCTGCAACTACGTGCACTTCCTCCGGAATTCCCATCCCGTGAAACGACATATCGTAATCCTCGTCAACGAAGACCTGGGTTACTGATTTTTTATCTTTCCCGTTTACCTTTCCCTCTGAAATGGTATATAGTCTGTGAATGGGCGGCCACCTAACCGACTCAATTCAGACTTAACTATCATTTTAGGGGGGTGGGATGTGGAGGGATTTTTTCGTCAAAATTGAGACTTCTTGATGATGACACCCGTTCTTTTTTTTGAGTGCACTCAAAATAAATTCTGACTGCACTCAAAAAAAGTGGTGCTATTCAGACAATTATTTTGCAGTTTGGACAAGGTTCATAGTTAAAGAGTGGAAAACTGCCGATTTTCTGATTACTTTTTAATACATTTGCAAAAATTAATAACTACAAACAATATTAAAGAGTATGAAGTACAGTTGGAAAATTCTATTTGCGGCGTTGATGCTGGCAATGGTAATTGGTTGCGCATCATCAGACGATGATGAAAACAGCTCCACAAGCATCAACAAGACTGAAGTTATCGCCAAGCTTGTCCAAGACATGGTCTACGTCGAAGGCGGAAGGTTTACGATGGGAGGCACCAAAGAGCAAGGCAATCTTCCATGGAAAAGGGAACTGCCAACCCACCAGGTTAAATTATCGCCATACTATATCGGCAAGTATCCCGTAACAGAGGAGCTATGGACTGCTGTAATGGGCACAAACCCTTCTGCCGATTCCTATGAAGGAGGAGCAAACTATCCTGTCAACAATGTGAGTTGGAACGATTGTCAGACGTTCATCAACAAGTTGAATGCTGAAACGGGTCTGACGTTTCGTCTTCCTACCGAAGCTGAGTGGGAATTCGCAGCGCGTGGAGGGATCAACAGCAAAGGATATCGATATGCCGGAGGAAAAAATATCGACAATGTAGGCTGGTATGGAGAAAACAGCGAAAAAAAGCGCCATCCCGTAGGCCAAAAACAAGGTAACGAGCTCGGCCTCTACGACATGAGTGGAAACGTGTGGGAATGGTGCAACAACACAGCCTACACATACCCAGAGAGTGATGACTATCTGCTCAATCCAACTTCAACCGACACAGATACGGCAAAAGTTCTCCGTGGTGGCGGCTACAGTTCTGAAGGCGATTGGTGCCGTGTGTCGTTCCGTCATTGGGACAACTCCTCCAAGTCGTATCCGAACGTAGGTCTGCGCCTTGTACGCACCGACGGCATCACATATCTGCTGTTGTCTCGGGACTATCTCATTTTTGAAGAATTGGGATCAACGGATAACGTAAAAATTGCTGGTAGCGGAAGCTATACGGCAAGCAGCAGCGACGAAAATATTGCCACAGCAAAAATTTCGGGCAGCACGATGACTGTTACAGCCGTCGGCTATGGCACAACCGCGATTACAGTAACCGACAAGAGCACGGAGAGAACTGCTTATGTAGAGATTTATGTAAACGAGTCAGGAGGCGGAGACTCGGGCGATGATGAAGATCCTATAGGAGATAAACCTGTAGAAGGAGAGGTCGCAGATTAAAAATAAATACGCAAAATGAAACATATATCAAACATTTGGAAAACGAGCGTTCTTCTTTTCGCAGCGCTCACATTCGCTTTCGTTTCATGCTCTAGTTCGGACGATGATAATGATAGTGAAGATTCGGTAGACAAGACTGCAATAGCCAACCGCATAGTGCAAAATATGGTGAAGGTGGACGGTGGAACATTCACCATGGGATACGACAGCTACGTCGTCGACGGAGTTGAGCACAAAGCACACTCTTACGACGCGATGCATCAAGTCACTCTCAGTTCATATTACATCTGTAAATATCCGGTTACACAAAAGGAATATGAAGCCATCATGGGAACAAACCCATCAAAATGGGTAGGAGAGAACATACCAGTCAACAAAGTAACCTGGGCAGAATGCCAAAATTTTATCTCCGCCCTCAACAAATTGACTAATCACACTTTCCGACTGCCCACCGAAGCCGAATGGGAATTCGCAGCACGGGGAGGGAACCGCAGCCAAAACTACACATTTGCAGGCAGCAACAATATCAACGAAGTGGCTTGGTACCTGGATAATAGCGATTCCACGCTTCATGCAGTTGGCCTGAAGAAACCCAACGAACTCGGTATATACGACATGACAGGAAATGTATGCGAGTGGTGCAACGATTGGGCTAACAATTATCCGGAAGAGGCAGTGACAAATCCGACAGGGCCCACTACCGGCAACTACCGCATACTTCGAGGAGGGTCCTACTGTTGGGAAACATACCTTTGCGCGGTATACTATCGGCATTGGGAGGACCCCGCTATTCGTTATAACAACATCGGATTCCGTCTTGCATTCACACAGTAAATATTGATTTCTCAAAATACAATCATCATGAGAAAAACAGCAGTCAACATCGCAATCCTATTCGGAATGGCTATTCTTATAATGTCGATCGGTGGATGCACTGAAATCAACGAGTTGCTTGATATCGGGGATTCTTTCGACAGCAAACTGTCTGAAAGGCTAGCTTCATGGAGCACTGAGGAGATAGATGCCGCAACGACAACTGACAGCGCTGATTATCTGACCCAGCAGGAGAAGCAGGTATACCTCTATCTCAATCTCGCGAGACTCTATCCACGGAAGTTCGCCGCCACTTATCTAGAGTCTTACGACGGCCCGAAGGGATACAGCAAGGGCTATGCTTTCGACGAACGGAAGCAGTCTCTCCTCACCGAGCTCTACAGCCGCAATCCCGCCCAGGCGTTGCAACCGGATTATGAACAGTTCCTTGGTGCCGACTGCTTCGCCACCGAAATGGGCCAGTTGGGAAGAACCGGCCACGCTCGTTCCGGCACGTCATGCTCGAAAAATTTCAAAGGCGAATGTTGTGATTATGGAAACTATTCCAATGGCATATACCACGTTCTCGAACTTCTTATCGACTCTGGCGAAAACAATGCGGAACTGGGCCATCGAAGGATTTGTCTCGACAGCAAATACACACTGCTCGGAGCGGCCATCCGATCACATAAGAAATATGGAAAGAATGCTGTGCTGGACTTCAGCTACGAATAAAGAAGATAGCTATCTTCTAAGATATATTGATAACATATCATTAAAACACTAAAACCAACGAATATGAAAAAGGATTATAGACGACATTTAAGGAAAGCACTTGTGCGAGCGATGCTTCCTGCAGTTCTCTGTCTTTTTGGTGCTTTAAATGCACAAGCACAAAATGACACAAATGATCTGATTACCGAAATGTTCAGAAACATGGTATATGTAAAAGGAGGTACGTTTACTATGGGCGGCAGTGATGCTTCGTCATTGCCTGAGCATGAAGTAGAAGTTTCCTCTTTCTATATATCAAAGTATGAGGTAACACAGGATTTATGGGAATACGTTATGGGAAGCGATGCCAATACATCAACCACTAAGGGAGCTAACCTGCCCGTAGACAATTTGTGCTGGGACGAAGCTCAAAAGTTTGTTTCTAAGCTGGCAGAGATCACAGGATATCCTTTACGATTGCCTTACGAGGCCGAATGGGAATTCGCAGCCAGAGGAGGCGTAAAAGGAGCCAATTCGAATGTCGGTCAGACATGCTCCGGGCGAGAGGACTATTCTCAAGACGTTCATGACTACGCATGGATTTACACCAATTCTGAAAGAACGATACATCCTGTAGGCCAGAAAAAGCCAAACCAATTGGGCCTCTACGACATGACGGGCAATGCTGCAGAGTTTTGCTATGATTGGTATGCTGAATACACTTCTGACAAAGCTGTTAATCCGCACGGTCCCTCTGAGGGTACTTACCGCGTCTTCAGAGGAGGCAGTTATATGCACAATAAGCATCAGGCTTATACAACTTACCGCAAGGGGGATTATCCAGACCTAAAATCATATTATGTAGGCTTGCGCCTCGCCATGGAAACTGACGAGTATCTTGTACAACGTAAACTCGTTGTAACTGCCGTTGACGGAACCAGATCTGAGTTTATTCTAAATAACACAGCGAAAGCAAAGGTCTATGGAGAGTTCCTCGTTGTGAAAGCCGAAAACATGGAAGTCGAATTTTTACTCGACCAAGTTAAGAATGTAAGATATGAAAATGTTGTTGATCCGACTGGTATCGCTCCGATATTTTCCGACAGATTGAAAAAAGAAGGAAAAGATATTATTAATCTTAACAATTTACCCAAAGATACCAATCTTTCTGTGTATTCCATCGATGGCAAGCTAATACTACAACAATCGGCCGTCGAAGGCAAATCGTTATCGCTCTCTCTACAGGCCCTGGAAGCAGGTGTATATGTTGTAAAAGCAGATAATATGACCTTTAAAATTGTGAAACGATGAGAAAGACTTTTATACTTTTAACCGTTCTGCTTTCATTGTTTGTATCGACGAATGCTGTTGCCCAGTTCGAACAGCAGAAAGCAATGTTCATATTCCGTACCGACGGATCTATGAATGGTATGTTATACGAAAGCATTGACAGCATAACATATAGCAATATCGGGATTGACAACTTGGAGCATCCATCAATCGTCGTACAAGAAGTGTGGACTCCAGACAGCGTCTACCGCATTCCTCTGGAAGAAATTGATAGTGTAACATTCATCTCTCCCAAACCAGAATTTGCAGATGATGTTTTCCATATTACAGAATCACATCTTCCATACATTATAAAAATTGATTCTTTAGATATATATTTTCGTTATGACACGCCGAGGGATATGCTCCCTTCGTTCGGCCAGGTTATCATTAGTGACACGCGCAAGCATCCCCTTGAAGATGGTTTCGCGGGCCGGGTACAGACAGTCGTCGATGCAGACACCGCCAAGGTTTTTGCCTGCGGAAGCAACTTTAAGATTACAGACATCTTCAAAAGACTTGCCCTTGTAATAGAGGCAAGAATGGACTCAACGCAACAATCTAACAGCAAAATGCGCAAGGCTCCACAACTGGGGGTGAAAAATACCTCCGGCGGATGCAAGTTGTATTGGGACAATACAGATGGCCTCTCCATGAAATTAGAAAACAAAAAAACGGAAAAGAATTTTAATGTAACTGCATCATATCTGCCAAATATTGATTTCACAAAATTCGAGTTCAATATTAACGAGTTCTGGGAAAAGGACAACGGATCAACATCTTATATCAATGTCGAAGGCCACATCACCCACAAAGTTAAGATTAATTCAGAAATAGCATTGGAAGGTGAAGAGGAATTTGAAAGTGCATCAATAGAAGCTGGTATCCCCATTTACGACATAATCAACTTCAAAATAGGAGGATGCCTCTTCATGAAATACAATGGATCTGTTTCTGCAAGCGGTGATGTGGAGTTTAATACAAAAACTCGCTTCGGCGGAAAATGGGACAATGAAGGATGGACATGGACAAGAGATTTCGATTGTGAGATAGATCCCAATGTAAAACTTTCTTTGAAAGGATCTCTCACGACGGGATTAAGAATTTATACCAATATCAATACTATCAGCAGTAAAGTATTAGGTATCCAAGGAGACTTCGACATTGGTGTGAAGTACGATGGAAAGACATTTGTAGACTGGGATAATGTCTATGAGTCATCAAGCGAAAGCACGCTTTACCCCATAATCAAAGACTTTGAGGCAGACATTAGCCCTGCCTTAGATTTCAATTTGAAATCGACTGTCTTTTTCAAGGACTACAAACTATACGGGAAAGACCTTGCTGGTTTCCTGCCGGATTATAAGTTGAAGGCTTATCTGGTCCCTGAATTTAGCAGTGTCAATCTAGCCGGAGGCAGTGACCAAGCAATATTTACGGCCAATGCCTCACGCATCACGATGATGCCTGTAACAATAGGCATGGGCATCTATGACTCTAGCGGAAACTGTGTCATCAAGATGTGGAATGAGTCTACGTACGATGCTAATCTGCAAAAAGATTACAACATGCCCTACACTCTGAAGTCTGACGCACTTACAGAAGGTGCGGTATATAAGGCATATCCCATGATAAAATTTATGGGTAAAGATCTTAAATGCACGCCAGCCGTAGAGACTGAGTATCACCAATTCAGAGCATTGAATACTAACCCGAAAATTGTTGTCGGAGCATCAGATGTTATAACTGTTATCGGTGGAAGTGGAACAAGCAAAGTCTTAGAATATAATCCTGCCATTGCCACCGTTGTATCACAGAGCGCCACGAGTGTAGATGGCACGTCCGCCATTGCCTATAAAGTTCTCGGGGTAAGTGAAGGATATACGACGATGACCATTGTAGATGAAGTCACACAAGAGAAAATCTTCGCCAATGTGACGGTTTCATCTGACGGTAGCACAATCACAGAAGAATTTCCTACAAGCATCTCCATCGTTGAAGGGATGGAGGTTACACTAACATTGCCTAAAGGCAACTGGGCTGTAAGGTCTTATAGCAACAGATTCGATTACGTGAGGGGCGTGAAGAAAAGTCCGAATATAATCATGAAAGCCACTGACAGTGGGGGTGCACATTTCACTGTAATGAATACGGACACCTACGAAACTCATTACGTTGAGGTTTACATATATCCTAATGACAAGGAAGTCATCAGGCTGGCGACATCTGGTTCTCATCTTAGGCTCAACTTTGCAAAACACAACACCTCTCATAGTGCGTGGGTAGACCTTAACTATAACGGACTTAAGGACGAAGGTGAAGACGACTTTACATACGACCCCAGTGCCAGATATATTTTTGACAAGGATGTAGAGTCGCAAAGAATAGCTATTTACGGACCAGTTTATTATCTCTTTGAATGCGCGAACACAGGACTTACGCGCTTAGACTTCAGCGACTTTGGAGGTAGTATCGAAAAAATAAATTGTAACGACAACGCTATCACATCGCTCGACTTAAGTGGTGTCTCCGTAAAAGCTCTTAATTGTAGCAACAACGAGATTGAAACACTGAAGTTGCCGACCGATCAATCACTGACAGAACTTAAAGCTCAAGGCAACAAATTGTCTTCAATAGACCTAAGCAACTTCGCCAATTTGTATGACCTTGATATTTCCAACAATAGTCTGACTGATATCACGTTGCCAACAAATGGTGCCTTGCAATATTTGTATCTTTATGACAACCCTTCAGTGGGAACGCTCGATATTTCGGGATGCAGCAACTTGATATATGTTCACCTCTGGAATTGCGGGCTTTCATCCTTGACATTACCGACGACAGCAGAAGAGTTGGAAGATCTCATTGTTTACGACAACCAACTTACAACCTTAGCATTGCCGAAGTCAGCAGATAAGTTGGATAATCTCAATGTTTACAACAACAAACTTAGCGACATCGAATTACCTTCGGCGCCAAATATGGAATGGCTCGATTTAGGCTGCAACGACTTTGCGGAATTGAATATCCCTGCGTATACCAAACTTGAAATGCTTTGTGTTCAATACAACTCGAGCCTCTCATCCATCGATATATCGCATCTAACATCTCTTCGCACCTTTTTAGCGCAAAGATGCCAACTTAGTTCCATCGATGTCAGCAAGAACACGAAGTTGGAAACGCTTTTACTTGATGGGAATAATCTGTCGTCCCTCGATCTTACTAAAAATCAGAATCTACGTTGTTTTGGTGCTCAAAATAACCTTTTCTGGTCATCAGAGTTGAATAAGATCTATGAACAATTGCCCGACATATCAAAAGAAACCGACGGATCCGGACTTTGGTTCCCAGATAGATTCAAGATGCTACGCATCAACTACAACCGAGGTTACTCATCATCAGATACCTCAATTGCCACCAATAAGGGGTGGATACTCACGACATCGACAGAGGCCAAATCTAAAAAGGTTTCACCAAAGGAAACAAAACGATACATGGATAAATAAAAATCAGCCTCCGCTGGCAGCAACTGTCAGCGGAGTTTTTTGTTCAAGCCAGAATTACATCTCCCGACTCTTTTGCGCCGAAGAACATGATATAGTAGATCGGCATATATACGATGCCATCCTTTGCTAACACCTTTCGTTCGTTGCTCATCACGTATGCCTTGCGAATGCCGTAGTCGGGCGTACTGACGAAGTGCGATAGCGACGAGTGCGTGGTATAGTCTTTGCCCGACTTTATCTCTATTGGAACCACCGATAGCGAGTCGAAGTCGTCGATGAGGAAGTCCACCTCTCCGTTTTTCTTGTTGTCATAGTAGAAGAGCGAGTGTCCGTGAGCCTTCAGCTCTTGCGCCGCCACACTCTCATACACCGACCCGAGATTAACTCCCAGTTTGTCGTTAAGCACGGCATTTATGTTAGTGCCGTAGAGCACACCTGTCAGCAGTCCCACATCGTTGAGATACAGCTTAAGCAAATTTTTCCTTGCCGACTCTATGAGCGGAAACACGGGATTGGCGATAGCCTTCACGTCGAGAGCTATTCCGGAGTCTATCAGATAGTCGAAGTCGTCTTCATAGTCGGCAAATCTCTTGTTCGCGTTGTCCTCGATGTTCCGAAACACCATTCTCTTCTTTTTGTTCTCCATAGCCGAGGGTATCAGTCCGTATATCCGTCGCAGGTGCAATTTGTGCTCCGAGTCGTATTTCGCCGCATCATCGCTGTAGAGTCGTCCGATGTCTTGTTGTTGCCTACGGATGACTGAGATGTTTTGGCTCTCTATGAACACGTTAACGTTGTCCGGCAGTCCTCCCACGAGCAGGTACCTCTTGAACAGTCCGAGCATCGTTGTATGCAGGCTCTCCGTCAGAGCTTCACCCTTGTCGAACTGCTGTCGCATGAAGTCTATCACATCTGTTCCCACGTTGTTAGCCACCAGGAACTCCTCGAAGTCGAGCGGATACATATCCATTATTGAAATGCTTCCCATCGGAATGAACGTCTCACGCCGCAGAGTGATGCCGAGCAGCGAACCGCTCGCGATATAGTGGAAACGCCGGTCGGCATGTAGCGACTTAAGCATTGAGATGAGGTGCGGATATTCCTGTATTTCATCGAGGAAGACAATGGTATCCTCATATCGACCGAGCCTATCACCTGCGATAGCGCTCAGTTGCAGATAGAAGTCGGCACTTAGCTTCACCTGCGCGAAGAAAGCCTCACCGTGCTTGTCGTCGGCGAGATTTATCTCTATGTAGTTACGGAACATCTGCGAACACACATGGCGCACAATGTACGACTTGCCTGTCTGTCTGGCTCCCTCGATCATCAGGATCTTGTCAGACGACCTGAGGTGGCGTTCTATTCTCTGCTGGATCTTTCTGTAAAGCATAACTCCTTGTTCTTTTGCCGCAAAGGTAGTGCTTTTCAGCCTATCTGCCAAACAAAAGTTGCGTTTTCTTATGATTTTTCACCTAAAAAAAGTGCGTTTTCCTATAAAAACAGAGGTTAAAAGAGTGCGTTTTCCTAAAAACCTACTTCTTCTCTTCCTTCGTCGCCTTCATATAGCACTCCCGGCACAACGGTTCATATTCCCCCGTCTCGCCGAGCAATACCCTCTTGTCATTATCCACGATACGATGGCTGAGGTAAGCCAGCGAGCCGCATTTCACGCAGATGGCATGCACCTTGGTGACATCGTCGGCGATAGCGCACAGGGCGGGGATAGGGCCGAAGGGAATTCCCTTGTAATCCATATCCAGTCCGGCGACGATGACACGCACACCCCTGTTGGCCAGTTGGTTGCAGACATCGACGAGGCCCTGGTCGAGAAACTGAGCCTCGTCGATACCCACCACGTCGATATCTGATGACAGCAGGAGGATAGAGGACGACGAGTCGATAGGAGTGCAATGTATGGAGTTACGGTCGTGGCTCACCACATCCTCGTCGGAATAGCGAGTGTCGACCGACGGTTTGAAGATCTCCACTTTCTGATGCGCGAACTGGGCGCGGCGGAGTCTTCTGATCAGTTCCTCCGTTTTTCCGGAGAACATCGATCCGCAGACCACCTCTACCCTGCCCTTACGGCTGTTTTCCTCTATCATCCCTCAAATGATTTATTTCAGTTCTGTTTCCTTAATCTTCTGCATGTCGCCGTAGTCAAGATTCTCACCGCCCATACCCCAGATGAAGGAGTAGTTGTAAGTACCTGCTGCGCAATGTACCGACCATTCGGGAGAGATCACGGCCTGGTCGTTGTGGATCCATACCGGACGAGTCTCCTGCGGTTCACCCATGATATGGAGGATGGTCTGATCCTCGGGCAGATTGAAGTAGTAGTAGCACTCCATACGGCGCAGGTGGGTGTGGGCAGGCATCGTATTCCACACGCTACCGGTCTTCAGCTCCGTAAGACCCATCTGCAACTGACAGGTATGAACGCCAGCCACGCCATCGATGATCAGCTGGTTGATCACGCGGTCGTTGCTTCCGGCCAGCGAACCGGCCTTGATGATGTTAGCCTCTTTCAGAGTCACCTTCTTCACGGGGTAAGCCTTGTGGGCCGTAGTACTGTTCATATAGAATTTCGCCGGTTTCGACGGATTCTTCGAAGTGAAGGTCACGTCATACTCTCCGCGTCCGATATACAGAGCCTCTTTGAATCCCAGGTCGTAAGCCTTGCCGTCGACAGTGACAATGCCGTCACCGCCCACGTTGATGATACCGAGTTCTCTGTTCTCCAGGAAGTGATCAGTCTTGAACGGAGGGATGCTCTCCAGTTTGAGAGGAGTTCCCACGGGCTCGGCACCACCCAACACCATACGGTCGTAGAGCGAATATACCCAGTTCACCTCTCCCGGTGCGAACACCTTTTCCACGAAATACTCCTTGCGGATGCGCTCGGTGTCATAGTGCTTGAAATCAGCAGGATGAGAAGCGTGGCGCACCTCGTAATTGGTCTGTGCCATAGCCGACGAGGCAGCCATGCACACCAATACAGATAACATTAATTTTTTCATTGTCAATATGTTTTTTGTGTAATTAATCCTGTTTTTTGTTTTCAGCCAGGGCCTCGGCAGCAGCCTTCTCGTCGCGGATGATATTGCGGCGGTTGAGAATCATCATCGCGATGGTGATGACGACGAGCACTGCCGGACCGACGTATTTGATATAGCATGTCAGTTTGTAGATCACCCATCCGAGTAGCGACGACGCGAAGTCGAGGGCGCCTCCCTCAAATCCTTCGGGAATCTTCGCTGCGGCATCACCAGTAGCAGCGTAGACGGAAGCGGCGGCCTTGGTGAAGTCGGGGGCCATGTCGGTAACGAAATAGAGTCCGATGGCCAGTGCCACAAGTCCTACGATGAATGTCTTTACCACATTTCCCTTGGTGATAGGCAATACCATGGGGAAGAGGTAGAACATACCGGCGAGCGATGCCAGAGGCAGGAACTGGTTGCCGGGGAGCACTACGGCCAGAAGGATGGCGATGGGGATGAGCAGCAGCGACACTACCAGCGTCGTAGGATGTCCGATGACGAGGGCCGGGCTCATGCCGATGTTTACTTTCTTACCGTTGAATTTCTTGTTTACCACCTCTTTCGTCTTCTCCGAGATCGGCATCAGTCCGTCGATGAAGAGTTTGGTGATTCGGGGGATGAGCTCCATCACGGCACCCATGGTGACACCGAGGAAGAGAATCTTCTTCACATCCATCTGCGCGGCGATACCGATAATCATACCTACGATGACACCGAGCACCAGAGGCTCACCCAGGACGCCGAACTTCCGTTTCAGTCCCTCGGCGTCGATATCCAGTTTCGAGAAACCGGGAATCATATCGAGCAGTTTGTTGATCAGCAGTGCGAAGGGCACGAAACTCTGGCAGAACGGCTGCGGGATGGATATTCCGTCGAGGTTGTCGTAATACTTCTGGAACCCGTCGGCCGTCATGTCGGCCATCACGAGGGTGATGATATAGCAGATGATGGCAGCGAAATATCCCCATACGAGGCTCTCGTCCATCACGAAGTAAGCCACGGCGCCGATGAAGGCGAAATGCCAATAGTTCCACAGGTCGATATTCACCGTTCGGGTGGTTTTGGTGATAAGCATCAGGAAATTGACGCCCAGACAGATGGGGATGATAAGAGCCCCCACGGCCGTATTGTATGCCACGGCGGCGGCTGCGGGCCATCCCATATCGAAGACGCCGAGCTGGAGATTGTAGATCTCCGAGATGCGGGTCAGTGGGTCACCGAAATTATTGGTCAGCAGAGCCGTGACGATGCCGAGCCCGACAAATCCCACTCCCACGTAAAGACCTGACTTGAGAGCCTTGCCGAACTTCAGTCCGATGCATACTCCGATAATAGTAAACAGAATAGGCATCATCACCGATGCGCCCAAACTGATAATGTAACTGAACACTTCCATCTTTTCTTTCAATTAATTTTTAGATAGTTACTAAGTTGCGTGCAAAATTACACATAATTTAATGATTTTCATCGTTTCAAGAATTAAAAAAGCTAAAAAGGGGCAATATATCCTATATTATAATTACGATTCTTTTGAAACAAATACCTATTTTCCTTTGCCGGTGTCGGAAATATTGTGTAATTTTGCACGCTGAAAAGCGTAACAGGAAAAAGAATGAAGACGTCAAAGTCAAAGTCGAAAGCAAAAGCCAAAAAAAGATGGCGCGCCGCCGCCCTGGCGATATTGGCACTGCTGATAGCTCTGCCGGCACTCTATTACTTCCTCCCCCTGCCCGAGAGCAAGGAGGAGCGGAGCAGAGCCATCGTGGAATACAGGAATATGTACTCGGTGAGCATCGAGGGAGAGGACACTCTCTACTTCGACGGCTTCGGCAGCGACTCCACCCTGATAGGACTGCGCCCGGCAAGCGACTCCACCGGCATCTGGCGATATACCGCCGCATCGTGGGTCGACAAATATCCGTTCATGCCGTCATCGTTCGGACGCCTGGCCATCGCATATACTCCCGATAACGGCATCCCCGACACCGACGTCTCCTTAGAGATGCTCAAGACGATAATCAACAGACAGAGCAAACTTGCGGAAAACGAGCTCCGTATTCTTCAGGATTACGAAGACGACATGGAGTATTATGTCAGGGTACACGGCGTGCAGGACGAGGGTTTCGACTATATCTCCAAGCATTCCACCGTCGAGACACAGAAGAAGAATATGAAGCGAAGTGTGCTCAATACCGTCTATCTCATCGCCCTGATGCTGAAAGACGGGGAGAAGAGCATCAGCATCGGCAGAAAGACGGAATACCGGGTGACTTACTTCGACAAGAACGGCGAGAGGCATACCGAGGAGTGCCGCCTGCTCAAGGATATGAGGGATGAGGGATATCAGATTATACAGACCGAGAGCGGGAAGACTCCGAAGGGGGCCGCAAAACAACATCTGCGGCGTCTGCTCTCCGACGATAGCGGCATGGCTGACTTCTGGACCGGCCCCTGGGGTATCGGCAACTCCCGGGGCGACAGTATCTGCGTGGTTCCCGACCCGTATCAGTATAGCGGTGAATACGAGAAGGGCAAAAAACAGGGACGGGGCACTATCACTGATGCCAAAAACCGTTTCATCGCGGGATTCTGGACCAACGATGTATTGACGAGCGGCGTCCGCACCGACTCTCTCGGATACTACGAGGGAAAACTGGATAAGAACGGCGTAGCCCAGGGACATGGCAGTTATACCGGCAGAGACTGTGCTTACTACGAAGGCCACTGGACCGACGACAAGCGGGATGTGTTCGGTTTTTCTCTCTCCAAGGCCAAGGGGATGAGAGTGGGCGAATGGAAAGACGACAAGTACCTCGGGGAGAAGGTGGTGTATACCACCGACAGAATCTTCGGCATCGACATCGCGAAGTATCAGCACGAGGAGAAGAAGGTGGTTACCAAGAAGGTCCGCATCAAGTCGAAGGGAAAGAAAAAGAGATACAAAACGGTGAAACAGACAGTTACCAATGTCTACCCAATCGACTGGAGCCGCCTGCGCATCAGTTATCTCGGGGCTAACAACAACAAGCATGTGCAGGGCAATACCGACTTCCCGGTGTCGTTCGTGTATATCAAGGCGACAGAGGGCAGCTCGATAACAAACAAATATTATCCCAACGACTATGTACAGGCGAGGAAGCACGGACTCAAGGTGGGGTCGTATCATTTCTTCTCCACCCGTACGAGTGCCGCAGCCCAGGCGCATTACTTCCTCAGCTATGCCAAGTTTTCCAGCGGCGACTTCCCTCCGGTGCTCGACGTGGAGCCTACGGGGACTATGATCCGGGAGATCGGGGGCTCGGCGGAACTGATCAAGAGGATTCAGACGTGGTTGGATATCGTGGAGAAGAAGACTGGCGTAAAACCGATATTGTATGTGAGCCAGAACTTCGTAAACAAATATCTTGCCGACGCGAAGAATATCAAGAAGAATTACCTGATATGGATCGCCAGATACGGGGAATACAAACCCGACGTGAAACTTATCTACTGGCAGCTGACTCCCAACGGACGGGTGGCGGGCATCCACGGCGCTGTCGATATCAATGTTTTCAACGGATATAGCAACCAGTTCGAGGAGTTTAAAGATGCTAATTGCATAAAGTAAAATTGTAAAATTGCGCGTTTTACGAATTTATTTTCTATCTTTGCAGCGTAAATATCGTGCAAGTGAAGCATAGCCAAGTTAGCTTGAGCAATGCGGAGTGCAGCCTAGATTATTTAAATTTATACAGCAATGATAGACAAAAGGACATTAGAATTCATCCTTTCCGACCAACAGGAGGAATTAGAAGAAAGAGGCAGGGAGTCGCTGTGCCACAGAATGGAGGAATCACTAGTAGATACGGCAAGCCCCCAGGCGCAGGTCGTTATCGGCGTTCGTCGTAGCGGCAAGTCAACGCTCTGCTATCAGGCGTTGCACAATGCCGGACTGAAATTTGCATACGCTGACTTCGATGATGAAAGACTGTATAACTTGAAAACAGAACAGTTAAACGATGTATTGGAAGTGCTTTACAAGATATATGGTGATTTCAACTCTCTGTTCCTCGACGAAATACAAAACGTAGAGGGATGGCAACTCTTTGTCAACCGGTTGCTTCGAAAGAAGATGCATATTGTCATCACAGGCTCTAATGCCAAACTGCTGAGCGGCGAGTTAGCTACCCACTTGTCGGGCAGGAATAAGGAAATAGCACTGTTTCCTTTCTCTTTCAAAGAATACTGCATACAGAAACAGGTTGACACGGAACGGAAGACAACCAAGTCTGAAGGGTTACGCAGGGCAGCATTCGATGAATACATGAGGCAGGGCGGGTTCCCCGAGATCATAAATATAAAGGACAATAGGTCATACGTGCAAAATCTGGTGAATGATATCCTGCAGCGCGACATAGAACAACGCTATAACATAAAGCACAAAGCGGCATTCGAAGCGCTTGCTCACCACCTTTTGAACAACACTCCGACTATCGTCTCTGCACGAGAATTGGCCAAGACTTTCGACTTCAAATCGGAGCATACAGCAAAGAATTATATCAACTACCTCAAACAGGCGTATATATTGCTCGGCATTCAAAAATATTCCACTAAAAGCAAAGTCAGGATCACTCAGGAAAAAGTTTATGCCATAGATGTGGCTATGATGAACCAGCGCGAGAATGCATTCGCCGGCGAGAACCTGGGACATCGGATCGAAACCGTTGTACTGATACATCTCATGCGCAAATGCAAGATGGAAGGGTTAGATATATATTACCTCAACGAACGAACAGGCGAATGCGATTTTATTGTCTGCAACGGCCGGACGGTAGTACAAGCCATACAAGTGTCATACGATATCTCTGCAGACAAAATCCGGAAACGGGTAGCAGCTGGCTTACTTCTCGCTGCAGAAAGAACCGGCTGCAAAAATCTAATGCTTCTGACCGACCATGAAAACGGCAATATCGAAACTAAAGGATATACAATAAAAATACAACCAGTTTACGAATGGTGTCCAGAATTTAGCTAATCGCGCGTATACGTTCAGTAAGAGTTTAGAAAATTTTCCTCACACCTCCCGCAAAGTCAGGACAAGTCTTTGCGTGCCAGCACTTTCCTCCGCGGGAGGTTTTATAACCCATACTCGGCCTTACCCACTTTTCGTTATTTTTAACTTTTCCGCAGTTGCCGTTTTTGAGATGACAGCAGATAAGTCAAATATTTGATTTGCAGAATCTTATCCGTATCGTTACGCCCAAAAATCATCTCTTCTCGATGGTAACACCGAACACAAATTTATTTAGTAAGCCATCTCCATTTCTTTCATCTTTATATAAATATTTGATTATCAGCAATTTGCAAAATTTGGATTTGCCGGTTTCTATAAATCCATGTCGATTTCGAAAAATTGTATGTCGTATTCGTTCGACATCCATTTCATGAATAAAAAAATTCATGAAATGCAGAAAAAAATCCATGAAGTGGATTTCTGGAGACCCGAAATGGAGGCTCCGGAAATTTTGGGCGTTTTGAAGACTGCTTTTCGAGGTAATTTCGCTGCGTCAGGTCACCGGTAGGTTTTTCGGCCTCCCGCACTGTAAATACTTCATTTACAGAAAAATAGATAATGTTTGCGTGAGGTGTGAGGAAAATTTTCCCAACTCTTGCTGATGACACGCAAGGATGTAAAATAACTTATTGATATAGAGACAGATAAATGCTTTAAATTCTCTTTAGAGAGGTGATTTTTGCCCATTTTCCATATAGTATGGTGCCAAGGCTCATTACCAGGGATTTTAAGCAAACTTTTCCTGCACATTACACAATCATCTATTTATCAGCGGTTTATTGGTGGCGAAGGATGACGTCGAAGCAATCGCTATCTAAAAGCCAATAATTGGGGTAACTTATTGTATATCAGATATTTTGAACGATATCACACCCTATTAATCAGTTCTTCAAAAACGCCGTTTTCACCAATCAGAAACACCGTTTTCACCAGTCAAAAACTATGTTTTCGGTCGGCGGAAACATAGTTTTTGACTTGCTGTTGCAATCGCCCTCTCCCCCTCGCTGGCGAGGGGGTGGAGGAAGGCGGCAGCCTTCCGGAGGGGGCGTGGATCCAAGTACAACGCTCATCAAGCTCTTTTTTCATAGCCCGAAACGACCGCCCATACTTGGTGCAACTTCAGCCTGTAGTTAATCACCAGTAAAACGCTGGGAGTCTAAGGTATGTGCAATGTGTAGGATTTTTTTCTTAAAACTTATAGGCGCGCGCGAAAATAATGAATGAGGCGTTTATTCACTCAGATCCCCAAAAAAAATCGGGGCATGCCTAAATCGGCACGCCCCTTTCTTTTGCTAGCTTTATGAAATATTATCTTATTCAGTCACTGTGGAAGAAACATTATTCTTCTCGTAGTACACCTTATAAGCGTCGCTTCCAAACTGGAGGCCGATATCCTCTCCTGCCAGACCGTCGCAGAAGCCCTTGTAGGCCCATTTGCGCAGATAGTTAGAGTCGAAGAGGTTGGGCACCTCGCCGTTGAGCCAGTACTTATGCTCGTCGGCATTATCGGAGAGAGTCCAGATAGTAATACCGTCCTGCTGAGCTGTCGGCACGTTAGCCTTGTACGACTCCACAATCTCACGGTAAGCATCGGCCTGAGCCTGATACTGAGCCGACGACGGAGTAGAAGTACCGAGAGAAACATCGAGCTCTGTGATGCGGACATATTTGCCCGTAGCAGCCATCGTCTGGAACATCTCATCCACCTGCGAGCGCAGAGCGGCGATCTTCTCGGCATTGGCGGATTCATCATCGGAAACAGACAGAGAGATATGCATCTGAGTGCCGATACCATCGACGATAGCGCTGCCGTTGTCAGCATCAATCTGCTTTACGAAATTGACGAGAGCAGCCAGTTTTGCAGGCGAGGTCTCGAGGTTGTAGTCGTTGACATACAGTTTGGTCGATGCCGGCAGATACTTGCGGGCGAACTGGAAGGCCTTAACAGCGTAGTCGCTGACATAGTAGCCCCAGTAGAAGTGGTTGCTTCCCCAGTTGATAGTAAGACCCGTCTCGGTATCCTCCGTAGGAGCCGCATCGTAAGTAGTATTACCATCGTCATCGGTAACGCTGCCGCCGAACACATTATTAATACCACGCGGACTGTTATAGCCGTCAGCGATAGGCTCATTTACCACATCATAACCGTAAGGAGTGATACCCTTTTCAGCCAGATGAGCAGCCACGCCCGAAATCCACGTCTCCATGAATCCGAGCAGAGCCTCGCGCTTCTCGTCGGCAGTCTTCAGTACATAGTAGCTCTTTGCTGCAGCCTTCTTCATGCCCTTGGCGCCCGAAGACTGGTCTTTAGCCTTACCAAACTTGATATTGTCGACATAATAGTCACCGCCGACCTCACCGAAGTTGAGGATGATACGGTTTACATCATCGTAAGCCACGGTGAACTCATATTCGCAGAGTTGCCAGTCGGTAGTCAGGTTGAAGGTATTGTAACCGCCCTGGCTGCCGTAAGTCTCGCCGTTCTGATACTGGAACTGCAGTTTGCCTGTAGCCGATGAAGCCTTGGCATAGAACTGGATGATATACTTAGCTCCGTTCTCCAGATAGCTATCGAAGGTATAAGCACACTGAGCGCTCCAGGCGTTAGCGTCCGACGGGTTGTTGAGATGCATACAGTAGCTCGAGTTGTTGTATCCCGGCTCGGCCACATCCTTAGTGGAAGAGTTACCCCACGAGCCCCAGCTGCCGGTAGTTCCGCCCTCGAAGTCGTAAGAGTCGCCGGTGAGTACATTGTCCATCGGATCCTCCTGCTTGGTACCGAATTCGATATCATCGAGATAGTAAGTGTTACCCACCTTACCGAAGTTGAAGATGATACGGTTTACATCATCGTAAGCCGGAGTGAAGGAATACTCGTAAGTAGTCCATTCCGTAGTCAGCTCGGCGGTATTGTAAGCCCCCTGGCTGCCGTAAGTCTCACCGTTCTGATACTGGAACTGCAGTTCACCGGGCGCCGTGGCAGCCTTAGCCTTGAATCGGATAGTATACTCGGTATTCATGTCGAGATAGCTGTCGAAGGTATAAGCGAACTGAGCCTCCCATGCGTTGCCGTCGCCTTTGTTTTTCAGCACGGCGCATACAGAACCGTCGACACCGTCGCCGTCGAAAGTCACAGCATCCTTGTTGCTACCCCATGATCCCCATCCGCCGGAAGTACCGCCGTCGAAGTTGGAAGCGTCGCCGGGCAGGAGGTTGGCGATATCGCTGCTGCTCTCCACCACGAGTGTCGGCTTGATCAGACTCAACAGATACGACTGTTTCTGCTGCGTATGCCAGATGAAGTTATGTCCGTAAAGGTCGAGGTCGGCATCCGCCATCGCGTCGATCATATTGTCGACGGTGGTGAAGTCGAGGGCGCCGCTGTTGGTGACGATAGCATCCATCTTCATGGCATTACCCGGCGTCACCATCTGATAATTGGCATCGACGAGCTCCTTGTAAGTGCCTCCGGCGATATACATATCAGCGCCGAAGCCGATACCGATTTTCATATTGCTGGGAGCGTAGGCCTTGATATTGTCATAGCATGCTATCACCTCCTTCACCGCAGAGGGGATCTCGGACGTAGTGACAGCAGTATGGCCCTCGGGCAGGCCCCACTCCATCTTATTGTCGTCACAGGCAGTGAGCACCGCCATGGATGCCACCGCTGTGAGGATTGCTAATTTATTTGTCTTCATAATACACTCTTTTAATCGTCAAAATCAGATACTGTCATAGAGCTGTTGTTGACAATGCGGAGATTGTCGATATACAACTTGTTAGTGAATGTAGAGGCATCGATGGTGAGATCGTCGCTGTAGGCGATGTCACTGTTTACCAGAAGAATCACGAAGTTCTTGTAGCTTGCCACATTACGGTCGTCGACAACCTCCTGGAAGGTGTGGGTGCCGTCCTCGTCACTATACTTACCGAAGGTGGTGAGAGGAATGGTGACAGTCTGCCATCCGCTTGTCTGATATTCCGACACGCTGCCGGTAGCATCGTCAAACCAGGGGATCCATACGCAGGCGGTGGGATACTTCACATTCTCGGTATACTTCGTCTCGGTACTTCCCCATCCGTAGGATGCGAGGTTGTTCTGGAGAGAGAACTCCAGCTGTCCCGTACCGGTCCACACGTCCGGGCAGTACACCTCGAACTGCAGCGCCACGTTGTTCAGATCGGTCTCGGCAGGGATAAATTCATACATCCTGCTCCAGTCGTCGTCAGCATTGTCGTTGCCGGCGGTAGCCCAGAGAAGACTCTTGGCAGTAGCCTTGATGCCGCCCTCGTCGAGAACACTCTGCGGAACGACCATACAAACCTTGCCCTTGCCGGTGCCGAGGGGATCGTCAACGAGGTCGTCGGTGGAGTAAGTAGCACTCCACGAACCGAGAGCACCCTTGTCGTCGAAATTGGTGATATAACATCTGAAATCCTGGAAGTAAGGCTGCGTCATGGCGGTACCGTTGGCACCCACGCTGGTGATAGAACCGGGAGTGGTATCGCCGTCAGGCATCACGAAGCTGTACCATTTGCCGTCCACGTCGTTGGTGATGGCAGTGATCTGCTGTCCGCTGGGAAGAGTTACAAGCGACGTCTCGTGAAGGTTGGAGCCGTACACGGTGACGATATCGCCGGCATTAGCCAGCGGATTGTTGATATAGCTCACCGACGGCGCGGCGCTTCTGATTTCGAAATTATAAGTATAGGTAGCGTTCTCCTTGACGAGCTGGATAGTATTGCGCACACTCTCGTCAGCGTCGTATACCGGAGTCTTGCTGTTGACCGTCACCCATATATTATTGTCAGTCATCAGGGCATTGTTGAAATAAGTCTGATATCCGTTGATATAGATATATTTGATGCCCTTGAAACCCGATCCCTGTATTCTCAGGAGCTGTCCGAGCCGTGCGAAGGTCACCTGTCTGTCAGGCACCGTCGACTTGGTATCCTCGAGATACACCGCATCGATGTTCATGGCGCTCGATGATGAGTTGTCGTCATCAGAGCATGACACGAAGGTCATAGCAGCGAGAGCCAGACATAATGTGAATAAATATTTTATCGTTTTCATCATTCAAAATGTTTATTAGTTGAACAATTCACTTTCCTCCACCTCACGGGCACCGAAAGTCCACGCAGTAGTAGTGATATTACCATTGCTGTCGGGCTTCAGATACGGGTTCTTGGTCTGGTCGGTATCCGACATCGGCAGTACGAGGTCGTCAGCCGTAGCGGTCTGTACGCTAGGACCGGGAGCGGTGTAAGTGTCGCTGATTTCATAAGTATGAGTGGACGCAGTGTAGTAGCTGGCGTTACGGTTCTGGTTGTTCATATAGTTGACAACCCACTGCTGCTTGTAGTATCCCCATCTGACGAGCTGGTACCAGTAGAGACCTTCGAAGGCCAGTTCGACGCGGAACTCATGACGGAGAGCCTCGAAATCGACAGATTCCTTCTTGGCGACACCGGCACGTGTGCGGATGGCGTTGAAGTACTCCAGCGCCTTGGCGTCGGATGTCGACGTGCTGTTGCCCATCGTTGCCTCCACATAGTTGAGGTACACCTCTGCAAGACGCATCATATAGGTGTTGATACCGGAGTTGTTGGCGACGCTGACACCGTTCACCTTGTTGGTTCCTACGACATACTTCTTGATGTTGGCACCCTGGTTGCCGGGAGACTCGGTGACACCGTAGATATACGGATCAGTCTCACCGCCCACCGACAGTTCGGGATATTCCTCACCGTAGGAAGCCACGCATTCATGGCGGCGTACGGCATCGTCGACCTTGCCCGTTCCGTCGTTATACTCCTTGAACTCCTCCCAGAGATCCCAAGAGCAGTAAGTGGCACCACCCCATGCATTGGTATCGCCGACCATCGTAGACCATGCGAAGAAACGCATCATCGAGTTGGCGGCACCGCCCATACCAGTACCCGGCTGGAACTGCAGCTGGAACAAGCTCTCTGCATTATTGTCTATCGTCTTGACATTGAAGAGAGCAGCATAAGTGCCGAGGAGCGAAAGGCCACTCTCGTCGATCACCTTAGCGGCGGCCTTCTTCGCCAGATCGAGATAATACTCGTTGCGAGTGCCGCGGTTTAAGTCGGTAGCCACATTCGACTGGTCATACTGACCGCTCGTGGTAAGACCGGCCATAGAGAGATAGAAGCGGGAGAGCATACCGTAAGCGGAATACTTCGTCACTCTTCCGGCATCGCTCTGCGTTTTGGGCAGATAGGTTGCCGCATATTCCATATCGCGGATGGCAAACTCCATAACGTCGGCCAGCGGCTGGGCGGGAACAACGTAATTGTTTACCAGGTCGGCGGTATTCTCATAGATGATACCGCAGCCCCACAGACTGCCGATATACCAGTAAGCAAGACCTCTCATGAAGCGGGCCTCGGCGATGGCAGCCTTCTTGGTGCTCTCCTCGATGCTGCTGCTAGAGTAGTTCTCGATATTATTGATGGTATTGTTAGCCTGTGCGACGACAGAGTAGAGAGAGCCCCACGCCTCGGTAAGACCTGTGGAGAGGGAAGTCTCCGTGAAGTTGGTATACGGATAGATATAGTCGGAATACTGAGCCGTGATATTATTGGCTCTTCCGTCGCCCATACCGTAATAGAACTTATCATTGAAATCATACCACACATAGCTGTACAGCGGAGCTGTCGCCTCGGCAAGAGCATCCTCGGAGTCGAAGAACGTCTCCTGCGAGAGCTGGTATGTGTTCTTTTGGTCAAGGAAGTCTTCGGCGCAGCCGGTCATCATAAGTGCGGTGGCCAATACTATAGAATTTCTGAATATCTTTTTCATATCTTGTCCTCCCCTATTAGAATGAAACATTAACACCGAAGGTATAGATACGCGGTGAAGGATAGCGGCCGTAGTCGATACCGTTCATCAGCAGGTTGCCCCAGAGCGATCCCACCTCAGGATCATATCCCTTGTACTTGGTCCATGTGTAGAGGTTCTGCACGTTGCAGTATACCTTCACATTTGTCAGGAACACCTTTCTGAGCAGACTCTTCGGCAGAGTGTACGAGAGTGAAATATTCTGCAGACGGATGTAAGAGCCATCCTCCACGTATGCGTCGCTGACACGGTTGTTCTTGTTGGCGGAACTGCTGGTGTAGAGACGTGGCATCAGAGTACCTGTATTTGTAACATAGTAGTTACGATAGTCGTCGGGACCATTCTCGTCGATCTTGGCGACACGTGCGTAGTCCATGACGGATGTCAGCAGGTTGCTGGTGCTACCTGTGATCTCGAGGAAGCGGCGGCCGTAGTTGAGCACGTCGTTGCCGTAAGATCCGGAGAACTGTATCGTCAGGTCGAAGCCCTTCCAAGAGAAGGTATTACCGAGACCCCATGTGAACTTAGGTTCGGGATTACCGATGAAGGTCTGGTCGTTGTTGTCGATGACACCGTCGCCGTTGAGGTCGGCGAAGATGTAATCACCCAGCCACGCGCCGTTCTCGCCGATTGCCACTCCTTCGGGGAGAGCCACCTGCTGCACGTTGCCGTCAGCATCCTTGTAATAGAAGTCTTCGGGAGTGTCGAAACGGCCGATGACCTTGTATCCCCAGAACTGTCCGATAGGCTCGCCGATAACGGTATTCGTCACGGTTGCTGTCTCACTGCCGATCTGCAGCGACTTAGGCAGAGTACCTGTCGAGGTGTCGAGAGAGAGAACCTTGTTGCGGTTTAATGACAGCACGGCATTGGTGCGCCACTGGAAGCCGCCCTTGTCGATGTTGACGGTATTGAGGGTGAACTCGAAACCGGTGTTGCGCAGACTACCGATATTACCCCACGGGTTGGAGGCTGTACCGTAGTTGCTGCCGGCGCCTGATCCCAGGAATGCGGGGAGGTCGAGTTTCAGCAGAAGGTCTTTGGTCTTCTTATAATACCAGTCGGCGATAAACTCGACGCGGTTGTGCCACAGACTGATGTCGATACCGACGTTGGTCTGATAGGTAGTCTCCCACTTCAGGTCGGGATTGGCATTATTGGCATTCAGAACGCCTGTACCCCAATCGGTGGAATATGTGGCGAGCATGGCCATGTAAGCCCACTGCTCCACATTCTGGTTACCGGTGGCACCCCAACCAAGACGGAGTTTGAGGTTGCTCAGCACGGGGTTGTCCTTGAGGAACTCCTCGTTGGTGATCCTCCATGCGAAGGCTGCTGACGGGAACCAACCCCAGCGGTGACCGTCGGCGAACTTGGAAGAACCGTCGCGGCGGAGTGTCGCTGTGAGGAGGTATTTCTCGTCGTAGTTGTAGAAAGCACGCCCGAAGTATGAGAACAGTGATGTGTTGTTCTGATAACCTGTGGTGCGTGAGTCGGTATAACTACCGGCGGAGATATCAGTAGCGGTGTTGGAGAGGTATCCTGTAGTGATAGAATACTGAGTCTCCCAGTGGTTATGGCTCATTTCCTGACCTAGCATGAGGTTCAGGTGATGCTTTTCTCCGAGAGTATTGTCATAAGTGAAGATGTTGCGCCATGACCAGTATTTGCTGTTTGTATTGGTCCAAGTACCTGTTCTTGTATCGTTGGTCTTAACACCGAAAGTGTAGTCGGGCAGATAGTAAGTATACTTGGCGTAGTTATAGTCAGCGGAGAGTTCTGTCTTGAAGGTAAGACCCTTCAGGATCTGCGCCTCGAGATAGTTGTTCACGCGGAAGTTGGTCTTCTTGTTATACTGCTGAGTCAGTTCTGCGAGAGCCACGGGGTTATCGGGCATCCACTGGTCGTCCGGTCCGTCGTAACCGCCGTCGGCACTTCTCACTGCTGTTGAAGGCTGGCTCTGCAGCGCTGTCATGATAATATTATATGTAGAGGCGGTGTTCTGTTTGCTGTCTGTAAGCGAGAAGCTGATACCACCCTTAAGCCATTTCTTCAGTTTGGCGTCGATATTACCGCGGAGAGTCTTACGGATGAAGTCAGATCCGATGGCGATACCGTCCTGGTCGAGATAACCGGCGCTGAATGCATAGTTCACTGCCTCGTTACCGCCCGACATCGACAGGTTGTGGCTTGTCATAAGAGCATTACGGTAGAGCTCGTCCTGCCAGTCGGTACCCTCGCCGAGGAGGTCGGGGCGGAGGAAGTTGCCGCTTGCTGATTTGATCTGAGCGTCGCTGATAGCATTGTAATGCTCGGCATACTGCTGCAGGTTCATCACCTCGAGTTTCTTAGGCATCGACTGCCATCCGATATATCCGTCGTAGGTGATGGTAGCCTCGCCGCTCTGTCCGCGCTTGGTAGTGATCATGATCACACCGTTGGAAGCTCTCGAACCGTAGATGGCGGTTGCCGAGGCATCCTTGAGGATATCCATCGTGACGATGTCGCTCGGGTTGATGGATGCCAGCGGGTTGCTGTTACCGTCGTCATCAGAAGAAGAGTCGATGATGACACCGTCGATGACGAAGATAGGCTGCGAGGTAGCGTTCAGAGAGTTGGTACCGCGGATACGGATAGTGCTCGAACCACCCGGGGTACCGGTGTTGGCCTGGATCTGCACACCGGCGGCACGACCCTGCAATACCTGGTCGATACTCGTGGGCACGCTCTTCTCGATGGCCTTCTCGCCGACGGAGGTGACAGAACCGGTGAGGTCTGACCTCTTCATCTGACCGTAACCGACAACGACGACCTCGTTGAGGACTTTGTTATCGGCCGACAGATGCACGTCGATCGTCCTTTTGTTTCCGACAACCACTTCCTTGGTGAGATATCCCAGATACGAGAATTCCAAGGTCTGGTTAGAAGAAACAGAAATTGTGTACTTACCGTCAAGGTCGGTAATAGCACCGTTCTGGGCACCCTTCACCTTCACCGTAGCTCCGATCAGGGGTCCGTCGTCGTCTGTTACTGTTCCCTTAACGGTGACATTCTGCGCAAAGATCCACATCGGGAACATGCTTAGCAGAATCAGGAGTCCGAAGACTCGTTTCAATTTGCCGTCACTTTTCATAGGAAAATTTTTTAGTTAATAGTTATTTTAAACTTTTCTTGTTGCAAAATTAGACATTTTATCTCATTTCGTCGTTTTTATTTGTTTCATCGACATTTCTATATGTTTCATAAGCGAAATAATGAGACATCAGTACTGATACAGGCGTATATGAAGTATCTTGTAATCGCCCACAGAGATCCTGGCGTGCCTTCCCTGATGGTCCTGATCGCCGTTCTCGCGCCGCACATATCTGAGTGTTCCGTCGGAAGAGACGCCGACCTCGTCGACAGATCCCAGTCCGATGCGCCTGCCGCTGAACCGGCTTGCCGAAGCTGTCTGTCTGTCGTCACCGGTCTCGAGGAAACCATCCTCGCCGAGTTTCTTCTTCTGCTCGTTCTGCGACATCTCGGTTTTGGATTTGAACTCCACCACGATGCCGTTACCAGCCACGACATACTCATACTTGTCGAGTTTGAGGATGATGCCGCCTCCTTCGGGCCACACACTTCCGTCGGTGGCACGGGGATCCCACGGCAAGGTGAAGTTATGGCGTGCGATGATAGTCAGGTCGTCTTCCTCGATAATTCGTTCTTTGTTCTCCTGGTCGAAGAGAAGACCGTGACTGAGCCCCTTGCCCTGGTATTTGAGGAGCAGAGGCGACAGTTCTTTCAGAAGGGCATAACTCTTGTTTATCACTTCCTCGTTGTCCTTGCTCGTCTGATCGATAGCGAAAGGACTGAAACCGAGAGCATCGTATTCGCCGAACACATAGAAAGCCCTCACCCCGCTGTTGATGCAGCATCGCGACTCGGGGATAAACAGAGGATTCTTGTCTTTTACATAATACTGAGAAGCCCACGAGGCGAAACCGGTATCATAGATATCCGGAGCCATGATATCTACCGACGGGGCTTCTTTCTTCCATATATCCATAAGATGAGCCAGAGGACCGGCAGAAGGATATTCTCCCGGTTTGCGGCCGCGGCTGTTCATCGCGGCATTCACATAAAGAGGGATATCGTAGATGCTTCGCGCGATCTTTGCCATCCGCTCGACATAACGGGCATAGTAAGTAGCCATGAAGCGCTCGTCGACGGAAGGATCGCTGACAGAAGCGTCGACCTTGTTCTGCCTGCACCACTTCTCAAACTCCTTGTCAGCCAGTCTGGAGTGATCACGAGCCGACTCGAGCATACCTATCTCGTTCTCAATCTGAATCATGATCACCGTACCTGTCGCTTTGTCTTTCTCGGCGGTATGCCTGAGCCAGGCGGAGAAAGCCTTGCTGTCAGCCTGGAATACCTCCTCCGAGAAGGCGGATGCTATCTCCAAGGGCTTGCCGTTTTCAGTCTCCGAACGAGGGAATCGTTTGGTATCCTTCTTAAACCACAAGGGAGCATAACAGCTCATCGAGTTTTTCCATGCTCCGAACCAGAGGAAGATCACCTTCAGATCATTAGCGCGAGCCTCATCGATAACCTTATCGGTAAGTTCGAAGTTGAAATCGCCTTCCGTGGGTTCGATAAGATCCCAATATGCCGGGACGAGCACCGTATTCAGTCCTATAGCCTTCATCCTCGGCATAACCTCCTCGATATCGGCGATGCTTGTAGCAGCCGAATTACTCAGTTCGCCGCCGAGTATCAGCATCGGTTTTCCGTCGGCAACCATCTGCACCGCATGTCCTTGCTTCTTCAGTTCCGCCTTCTGCGCCGTCGTGAAGACACAGACGCAGAGCATCGCCAGTATTGTTGTCAGTCGTAATTTCATTTCTTGTTTCCTTTATTTGCAAAAGTACCAAAATATTTCAGGCAGGTGTCGCGCCATTCCTTGGCGTTATCATACTGTATATGAAGCAGTTCCGCCACCTTATCGCCTCGTTCTTTGTCGACATATCCCCGCATACTGTTCCATGTATCGATATATCCGGCCACATCATCGACACCTTTATTATAATGCACATTCATCTCCTCCCACAATGTCCGTCCGCTCTTCATCTTATGATTCCAGGGCACATGATGGAACCAGAGAAGCAGATTCTCCGGACATCTGCGGATATCGTTGTAGATCTGGGAATAAGGTTTGCGATACTGCGACACGGCGTTAGAACCTTTCGACGAACGTTCGAAGCCCACTCCGATACTGTCGGCCTTATGATAGTACACCGGGCACCATTCGATAGGATACTCCGCCTTGAAGCCGTCGGGCTCCGGACCGTAGTGGTGATCAAACTTAAAGATGTGGTGCAGACCGAGAGGCATCATGTAATCGACACACGCCTCCCGGCTGCTTTCCATCATAACTACTATTCTATCAACAAATAATCGGTTGTTTATAAAAGTTTGTTTCACCCATTCACGGGCTATTTCTTCCGAAGAAAGAGAAGGATCCCAAGCCAGCCGTCCGAAGGCATACCAGTTGGACTGCGAGAAGGGATGTCCGCACCAGTTGCGATCGTCACCGATATTGGAAACTCCGGCGAGAAGCTCCAGACTGTCGGGCGATACATACGAAAAGAATTCCTTCCACATCGGAGCGAGGTATACCAGATGTTTGCTCTGACCGGTATACTCCTGCGTTATCTGCAGTTCGGCCCCCTGTTTTGTTTTCTTTATCTGGTCGAAGACAGGACTATACGGTTCTCTCGGCTGGAAGTCGAGGGGTCCGTTTTTCGACTGCAGGATGACATTTTCGGCAAACTCCCCGTCGAGGGGTTTGAACTCCGTCACGGCCTGCATCACGCGATCTTCATCCTTATGCTTGTGTCCGTATACGAAACTTCTCCATATCACAATCCCTCCGTGAGGTTTGAGGGCTTCGGCCAGCATGTTCGCCCCGTCGGCATGACTGCGGTCGTAATCGCCGGGACCGGGCTGCCCTTCGGAATTAGCCTTCACGAGGAATCCTCCGAAATCAGGGATGGCGGCATATATCTCGTCGGCCTTGTCTTTCCACCACTGTCTCACCCTCTGGTCGAGAGGATCGGCAGTATCGAGACCGCCGACAGCCTTCGGAGAACCGAAGTTTACCGACAGGAACACCTGTATGCCGTAGGGGCGGAAGATATCAGCAACCTTCTTCACCTTATTGATATAGGGAGCGGTAAGAATCTCCGGTTGGGTGTTCACATTATTCAGTACCGTGGCATTGATACCGATGGAAGCGTTAGCCTTGGCGTAGTCGCGGAACAACGTTGTCATCTCCGACGACATATCATCCATTTTCTCCCATTTCCAGATACTCTTCCCGGCATATCCCCGCTCGATAGATCCGTCGAGATTATCCCAGTGATTGAGCATGCGGAGTCTGAACCTTGGTTGTTGGAATGCCGCCGTCTGAGGTTCTCCGCACTGCTGACGGCGCAGCAGGTCGAAAGCCCCGTAGAGCAATCCTTTGTCTGAAGATGATGAGATGCGCACCGCGTCGGCGGTCTTTTCTATCTTAAAACCGTCGCCTGCCGGCAGCGAGCTGTCGATTATCAGTTCGGCCTTGTCTCCGTTCCAGTATGCTCTTATCTGCTGAGCCGCTATATCAGCCGTCTCCGTAGTGCAAGATGTTGCCACTGCAGCCCGTCCGATGTAGTCCATCCTAAGCCACAAGTCATGTCCGTCTTCCGCCCTCGTCTGAAGCAGCGGCAGAGACAGCATTGCGAATATCACCAATAATTTCTTCATATCTTTTCAGGCTTTAGCATTACTTTCACGCTGCAAAGATACGGATATAAAATTATAACGGCAAAGAAATATGTTGCACGAACGTTTCTAAATGTTTCATTCCTCTTTTTTTCCCTTTCCTTCAGCGTATTCCGAGGGTGTCACCCCGTAGAATCGCTTGAAGACAGTAGAGAAATGCGCCTGGTTGCTGAAGCCCACCTCGTATGCGATCTGCGTCACATTAATCTTGTGTTCGAGTAGCAATTTGGCAGCCTGCTTGAGACGGATATTGCGGATGAACTCGCTGGTGGTGAGCCCTGTTATCTCCTTCATCTTGCGATGCAGCTGCGCCCTGCTCATACCCACCTCGGCAGTCAGCACTTCGATATTGAAATCAGAATCGCTGAGATGTTTGTTTATCGAAGTCATCACTCTCTTCATCAGCTGGTCGTTGTTGCCTACCACTGCCACATTCTCCACCTTGTCCTTCTGTTCCTGAGCCCCGGAGTACTTCCCTTTCAGGCGTCGCACATTACCGATAAGATTATCTATAAGGATGTGCAGTTCGTCGATATTAAACGGTTTGGAGAGGAAGGCGTCGGCCCCTTTCTTCAATCCCTCGAGCCGTTCGCTGACCTCGGATCTTGACGTAAGCAGGATCACCGGCACATCACTGATATTCGTATTACTCTTTATATTCTTCAGAAGCGTGATACCGTCCATCTCCGGCATCATCACATCACTGATCACCAGATGATAGCTCTTCGTGAGCAGCATCTTCAGGGCCTCCTTGCCGTTGGGGCAATAGTCAAAGCGATACCACTCTCCCAGTTCGTGATTGATATAATGTCCTATCTCCGGATCATCGTCAGCGATAAGAATCCGCACATTGCCGTTGGCCTTCTTCCCGCTGCTGGCATCCGGCGTAGCGATCTCCTCCTGTTTCAGTTCTTCGGGTTTGAAATGCTTGTTTCCCAGAGGTATAGTGACAGTGAGACAGGCGCCCGTCTTATCCTCTCTGTTAGAAGCCTTGATAGTGCCATGATGCATATTTACGATAGCCTTGCAGAGATTCAGTCCGATGCCGCTGCCCTGGATATGCAGGTCGTCGGCATTCTTCCCCTGGTAGAAACGGTCGAAGAGGCGGTCGGTCTTCTCATCCTTGAATCCGATGCCCGAGTCGATGACTTTTATTACAGCCGATCCCTCGTCGCCGGCCTTGCCGCCGTCTGTCTTGGAGAGAATCACCTTCACCTCCCCGCCTCCGAAAGTATACTTGAAGGCATTGGAGAGCAGGTTGGATATCACCTTGTCAAACTGGATCCTGTCGACCCACGCATAGAGTTTGTCGTCCTCATGCTCGAAGGAGAGAGATATATTCCGTTCGTTGGCGTTATACTTATACAGATTGGTCACCCCCTCGAGGAAGGCCACGAGATTAGTCTTGCTGCAGGTGAGATGCATCTGGTTTTTGTCGATCTTCCTCTCATCGAGAATCTGGTTGACGAGCAGCATCAGGCGTTTGGCATTGCGCTCGATGGTGTCAAGGTCTTCCATCGATTCCTTGTCTGCGGCATCACCGGCATCCCTCGCCCTCTGCTGCAGTTTGTGCAACGGTCCCATGATCAGCGTCAGCGGCGATCGGATATCGTGAGTGGCATTGATGAGGAAGCGCATCTTCTCCTCCTCCAGCTCGCCTTTCTTCCTGCGGCTGTAGAGGGTGAACGCCTGCCATGCGAGGAGGATGGCGAGGAGAAGGTAAATCACCTTGGCGAGAGTCGACTTATACCACGGCTGCCTGACTATCACGGTAATCGTCTTCACCTTGTTCGACGCCATACCGTTGCTGTATGCCCTCACCTCGACGACATACTTCCCCGGCTGCAGCTTATTGAGAGTTATCATGTTGTCGCCTTCTGCCGTGGCACTCCACTCATTACCGCCGTTTATTCTGTATTGGTAAGAGATATTATCAGCATTACGATAGTTGAAGAGCGAGAACTCCATTGCGAAGGAATTTTCGGAATACGGCACCTCGAAGTAGTCGCTCGTAGGATCCATGCTCTTCCCTCTGACGGTGAAATTGGTAAGATACACCTCCCCGAGCCGCGAGTCGAAGCTCTTCACCTCCTCGGGATAGAACACCGTTATCCCGTCGGCCGTTCCCAGTCCTATCTTATCATCCCTGTAGTGGCAGAGCGCCCCCGCGATATATTCCCCGGTAGAGAGACCGTTGCCGGATATATGACCGATGAGTTTCTTCTGATTTTGGTCATACTGCCATATTCCGGAAGAGGTGGAAAACCATATATCCCCTTTCTTGTCGACGACCACCCCGCCGATATTCTTACCGGCAAGTTGTTCTCCTCCATCCAGGGAACGTATTTTTCCTCTTTCCACTTCATATATAAACACACCCCTGTCGGTGCATATCATCATATCACCCGACGGCATCGCGGCGATGGCGGTACACTGCAAGTACTTCAGCACTTGTTTTTTGTCGATATTCGGCAGTTCCACTGACTTCATGATATAGGTGTCAAGACATTCCAAGCCGTCGGAAGTACCTATCCACATACGTCCTTTGTTATCCGTCGCCATGGATATGATCCAGTCGTTGAGAATTCCATTGCCGTTGTTGCTGTTGCTGTTCATGCTGAATGCCGTAGCTTTCTTTTCGGCGATATCATATACCACGAGCCCCTTGCCGTAATTAGATATAAAGAGGTGTCCTTTGCCATCCCCCACGATGCAGTTCAGTCCCCATCCCTCGAAGGTAAGTTCCTGATTGTAAGTGCCTTTATCGGGGTTGTAACTATACAGAGCCTTCTCCGTGCACAACCAGTACGAACCGGATTTATCCCTGTAGATAAGACGGGTGTCGAAGGGAGCCGACGGATGAGCTACGATCCTGCCGAGACTATCCAACTTGTATACCCCGTTGTTTTCCACCGTGCACCACGTGTCGCCGTTATCCCCCTCGGCAATCGACGACACGCAGCTGCCGATAGGATAATGCTGGCGGG
>Ga0065709_1005946_pt1 | contig 33962 bp, 34 predicted proteins | sample Hoacrofraction14_2_FD_59096 | JGI IMG/M metagenome (GOLD analysis project Ga0065709, IMG submission 59096) | Hoatzin crop microbial communities from Cojedes, Venezuela, sample from fiber fraction 14 v1 | ecosystem: Host-associated > Birds > Digestive system > Esophagus > Crop | place: Venezuela...
CAATTTGGGCTCAACTCTTTATCTTTACGGCATCTCCTACACTACTGATCCTTCCGTCACCATCGGCGATATCGGTTACTGCACCTTCGGAAGCACTACCTCAAACTATTCCGTACCCGATGGCGTAACAGCCTACACAGCAGAGCTTGGCGATAGCGTGATTGAACTAACACCACTCGCTGACGGTATCCCCGCTAATACTGGAGTAGTTCTCGGGGGAACAGCTGGCACTTACACTCTCACAGCTACAGAAGAAATGTCATACACTATTGAAAGCCTTTTGCAGATATCCGACGGAACTATCACCGGCGACGGCTCTACAATTTACGTATTAGGAGATAATGGTAAAGGCGAAGCTGTCTTCGCTCCTCTGGCAAGCGGAACAACTCTTCCTGCCGGAAAGTGTTACTTCACAAATTCTTCCAATGCCAAGGCTCTGAAGGTCGTCGTGAATGATAATCCGTCGGGTATCAGCGAGGTGAAGAAGGCTGTTGATGACGGTAGGATCTTCAACCTGCAGGGTATGGAGATGAAGAACGCCGGCAAGGGTATCTTTATCATTAACGGAAAGAAAGTGATCAGATAACATATATTATAAACGATTTAAACATTTAAGACAATGAAAAAAGAATATATAAGACCGGAAGTGAACGTGATGCAGTATGACCCGAAGGAAATGTGTCAGCAGATAACAGTTACGTCAGGGACGACGATAACGAATCCCCAGGCAAGAGAGCTCTTCGGAGACTTCGAGGATGAAGACTGGTAAAAACAGGATATCGGAAAGATCCGGATGTGGCTCGTGCACGGCACGAGCCACACTTTTCAGTCATGATTACACGGATGTGAGAACCTCCGACTTTTCGTACAACTCTTTTTGCATTTTCCGCACTCCAAACGTAAAAATACTCTAAAAATATCTTTAAGAAATTGATTTAAAGCAAAAAAATGTTGCAATTATGCAGATTTCTGTTGAAACTTTTGGTAGTAATCAAGTTTTTTGCTTAAATTTGCACCCAAATTCTGAAGGTAAAAAAAGAAGTTATTAATATTTAAAGGATAATGACAATGAAAAAGATTAGTTTGATGATTGCCGCACTGGCAATGACAGCTACTGTATCAGCACAGACTGTAACAGAGAGCAAGACATTTGACAACATCTATGTTGGCATCAACGGTGGCGTGGCTACCAAGATGACAGACCACTCATGGCTGGGCAACCTCAACCCCAACGCAGGATTGAGAATCGGCCGTTACTTCACACCGGTGTTCGGTATGGCAGTAGAGAGCAACGCATACTTCAATGACAACCCCTGGAGCAGCAGCTCTACATTCGTCAAGTATCTTAACACCTCACTTCTGGGAACAGTGAACCTGAGCAACTGGTTCGGCGGATATCCCGGCGAGCCCCGCGCCTTCGAGGTAGTAGCCCTCTACGGTCTGGGATGGGGTCACGCTTTCGGTGACTACACAAACATGCCGACAAAGCATCGCAACACCCTGACCTCCAAGGCAGGTCTCGACTTCGTGTTCAACCTCGGCAGCTCAAAGGCTTGGCAGTTATATCTCGAGCCCGCAGTAACATGGAACCTCGTAAACGGAACAACCGTTCAGTACAACATCAACAAGGCATACGCACAGCTCAACGCCGGTATCGTATACAAGTTCGGTAACTCCAACGGCACACACAACTTCACCGTTGCCCAGCTTCGCGACCAGGCAGAGATCGACGGTCTTAACTCCAAGATCAACGAGCTCCGCAACGCCAATGCCGACAAGGACGCTCAGCTGAGCGCCAAGGATCGTCAGATCAGCGACCTGAAGAACGCCCTCGACGAGTGCAACAAGAAGCCCAAAGAGGTATACAAGAAGCCGGAGACAGCTACCAACCTGCAGCCGACAGTACTGTTCCGTCAGGGCAGCGCTACCATCGACGCAGCACAGTATGCTCCCATCGAGCTCATCGCTCACTACATGAAGAACCACCCCGAGGCTAACGTAGAGATTAAGGGTTATGCTTCTCCCGAGGGTTCTGCAGAGCTCAACCAGAAGCTCTCCGAGCAGCGTGCAGAGGCTGTAAAGACAGCTCTCGTAAAGAAGTACAAGATCGCTGCCGACCGTCTGTCTACAGTAGGTATGGGTGCTACCGACAAGCTCTTCGAGCAGGTAGAGTTCAACCGCGTAGCTACTTTCAACGACAACAGCAAGAAGTAATTTGCGCATCTGAAGAGAAATTTTCAGAATAAATCATAAAAATCTCCGTTATTTGTGACAAATAGCGGAGATTTTTTTATCTTTGCACCCGTAAACCAAAATATTTAGGATATGGAAATACCCGACTTCTCATCATACGGCGAGAATTTTTCGCAGAACAAGTTTATCGAAAAGATCTCGAAGATCGCCAAGCGTGCCGGCGCCAAGCTGGTATACGTGGCGCTGATCCTCTTCTACACCCTTCAGAGCAAGGAGGTGAGCCTGAAGGACAAGTCGCTGATCGTGGCGGCCCTGGGCTTCCTCATCAGCCCTATCGACGCCATCCCCGACGCCATCCCCATCGTGGGGCTCAGCGACGACCTCGCCGTGCTGCTCTTCGTGCTCGACAAGGTATGGGTCAACGTGCCGGAGGACGTCAGGGAGAAGGCCAAGGCCAAACTCGGGAAATGGTTCGACGAGGACGAGATGGAGGAAATCAACGATATAATGGATAAGAAGGGGGAGGAAGAAAAGGAGGAGTAGCCTCTCCCTCTCCGGAAGTCTTTCGACTTCCTCCACTCCCTCCCTGAAGGAAGGGAGAGAGCTGGCGCCCTTTAGCGGCAAAAAAAAAGATGCCGCCCCTGTAATCAGCGGCGGCACTCTAATGTATTTTTCAAAATATCGAATTTTTGAGAGGTACCTAGCAGAGTCGAACTGCTCTACACGGTTTTGCAGACCGTTACCTAACCGATCGGCCAAGGTACCAACATCGTATTGCGGTGCAAAGGTAACACTTTTATTTCATTCCCGCAAATTTTTCGCACTCTTTTTTCATTTTTTTCTTCTTTTGGCGCCGCATTTCATCCCTCAGGGCACATCCGGCACACCCTGCACAGGGATCATTGGCGTTGCGGAGCGCCAGAAAAACCCTGTACAGAGCGTAAGCCGATGCTGCGATTACCACTATCGCGATGATGAAATCCTGCATGCTGCGGCATACGGAAATCAGATGTCACACAACTGTATCACGCGGAGGCTGTATGGCGGCAGAACGATGCTGTCGCCGTCGGCATACTCCCCGATCTCGTTCTTCTCCTTCTTGTCGGCGGGATTACCCGAGAAGCCCTCGTAGCGCAGCTGGTGGCGCAGCGGCATCCCCTCGACATCCACCTTCAGAGGCACGGGCAGCGAGTTGACGATCTTCAGATAGCGGCAGCCCGTCTTGCTGTGCTCCACGACGCCGGCAGCCACGCGGTGCTCCACCAGCGAGTCGGCGGTAACCTCGGTGTTGAGGTATCTGTCGCCCGAATACAGGGAGAAGAGGCGCTGCGTCTCATAACTCGGAGTCAGCGTGACATAGTCGGGCCCGAAGTATATAAGGTCGGGATTCCAGTTGTGATGGCGGTCGCGGGCCAGCAGCGGGGCATAACTCGTCATATCCACCACATCGCCGTTGCGTTCGCAGCCGATAAGATGCATAGCCTCGACGAGAGCATTCTGCACCGTACGGCCGCGGGAGGCATACTCTCCGAGATACACCTTCGGAGCCGTGCGGTCGTAGCCGTCGTAGTAGTCCTGGTTGTTGAGATACCATCCCGGCGACTCGTAGTAGTGCTCGTCGACCATATCGGTGATATCCTTATGTCTGACGGCAAAATCCCATCCCTCGATATAATCCGAAGAGGGATAGTGGAACGGTCCGACAGTGCCGCAGATGATGATATCGGGATATTTCTGACGGATGGCCTTGGCGATTATCTCGTAGCGATCCTCGAAGACGGTTCCTATGATATCCTCGTTGCCGATACCGATATACTTCAGGTTGAATGGAGCCGGATGACCCGCATCAGCCCTCATCTTAGCCCACTTGCTCGTCGCGGGATCACCGTTGGCCCACTCGATGAGGTCGAGGAGCTCCTGGCAGTAGGCGTCCATCTCCGACATCGGGATACCGCCCTGCTGACCGGCATATCCGTCGGCATTGGCGGCCGAGTTCTGACAGGGCACACCGGCGGCAAGCACGGGGAGAGGCTCGGCTCCGATATCCTCGCAGAAGAGGAAATACTCGTAGAAACCGAGACCGCGCGTCTGGTGGTAACGCCAGACGTTGAGGTCGGGTTTGCGGTCCTGCAGCGGTCCTACGGCATCCTTCCAGTGGTAGATATTGTCGAGGCCCTGGCCGTGGCTCATGCATCCTCCGGGGAAGCGCATGAACTTGGGATGCAGGGCGGCTATCGTCTCGGCGAGATCCTTGCGCAAGCCGTTGCGACGGCCGTTGAAGGTATCCTCTGGGAAGAGGCTTACCATATCGACGGCGGCAGAGCCCTTGCCCTCGGCTTCGAGCGACAGACGGCCGTCTTTCACGTCGTCGGAGGCGGTGAGCACCACCTCGTACTGCTGCCATCCCCCGCCCTTGGTCTTCACCTCGGCCTCGGCGACAACCTTGTCGTCCTTATGCAGCGTCACCCTGAACGTCTTCTTCTTACAGTCGATATTCCTGGCGAAGAAGGAGAAGATATAACGGGCGTCTTTCCTGAAACAGAAACCGTCCCATCCGCCGTTGGTGATTTTTTGCTGTCCGAGGATCACGCTGGTGGGGTTGTTGGCACTCAGCGGACTGTCTTTCGTCGTCTTTATCTCCTCCGATGACGTCCAGGCCGTAGTAGCGTTCCACTCGCGGCGGTCGGCGGAAGAGTATTCGAAGTCTCTGTTTTCCACCATCTCGGCATAGAGTCCTCCGTCGGCGGCATAACTGATATCCTCGAAGAAGATACCGATAAGATGGTCGCTGATCTGCTTCTTGTTCTTAGGATCGATGGAGATCGTGGCATGAGCCTGTCCGCCGGTGAGACTGAGAGAGGGCAGCAGCAGTTCCTTGTCTCTGTTCATATCCTCCCCCGCCCTGGCGTTGTCGGCATCGACCTGACGGAAGTAGTCGGCGATATTCCTCACCGACAGAGAGTCGTATTTGAACTTCTGTCCTACATAGGCCTTGCCGTCGATGACGAGGGTATCCATCTTGGGTCTGGCAGGGGCTGCTATCACCTTCGGGTCGGAATAACGGCGGAAATCTTTGGAGAAATCCATCTGATAGTATTTGTTGTCACCTCCGCGGTAAGTGACGGCCAGCTTGTCACCCTCGGGTCTGATCCGCAGGTCGCTGACCCCGCGAGTCTTCACATACGGATAGTCCTGCGGACGCCAGAAGACGAGGTTCTCGCTGTATGCCGTGGCGAAACAGGGAGCCGTGGGGTTGAGGTTCCACACGGCATACCACTTGCCTCCGCTGAAGCACACGAAGGGGTCGTGCATCCTCTTCTCGGCACCCCACGGACCGTAGTCGCTGTCCATCATCTTACCATGGTGATGCCATACCGTGTCGATATTGGAAGCGATATGGAGCCCGTCTTTCTCACCGGGACTGTAGATGAACACCGAGTCGAGCTCCAGGGGAGCCCTGGCCTCCGTCTTCACCGTCTTCTTCACTCTCTTGCGCACTTTCCGTGCCGGCGATGCGGCAATCGCGGAGAGCGAGAGGGCTATCGCCATAGTCAGCAGTAACGGTCGTCGTAACATATTGTATCCTTTTTACATTTTCTTTATTATCTCTTTTCCCGCGGCGAAGGCCTCCATATTAAGAGGGATAAGCCCGTGATGCCGTTCGGGCAGCGTCTTGTAGAGAGCCTTCTCCACGCCGCCGTCGCTGATGACGGGGCAGACGGAGAGCAGACCGCCGAGGACGATCATATTGAACACCTTGCCGTTTTTCATCTCCGCGGCCTTGTCCATGGCGTCGATGCGGTATACGGAGATATCCTTCCGCGTCGGGGGGGTCATGATGCCGAAGCCGTCGTAGATGAGGATGCCTCCCGGCTTGATCTTCTCCTGAAACTTATCCAGCGACGGCTGGTTGAGCACCACCGCGATATCGTAATGACTCAATATCGGGGAGGAAATCCTTTCGTCGCTCACTATCACCGTGACATTGGCGGTACCGCCGCGCTGCTCGGGCCCGTAGGCCGGCATCCATGTCACTTCCTTGTCTTCCATCAGTCCGGAGTAGGCCAGGATCTTGCCCATGGAGAGGACGCCCTGACCGCCGAAGCCTGAAATAATTATTTCCTTTTTCATTCCTGTGTAGTGTCTTTTAAGTCCCCTTTGGGATAGAATTTAAACATATTTTCCTTCATCCACTCGTTAGCCTTCACCGGCGAGAGTTTCCATCCGCTGTTGCAGGTGCTGACGATCTCGACCAGCGACGACCCCTTGCCGGCCATCGATGCCTCGAAAGCCTTGCGGATGGCAGCCTTGGCCTTGCGTATCGACGCCACGGACTCGACACTCTGGCGGGTGACGTAGCAGGTTCCCTCGAGGGTGGCGGCGATCTCCGTCATCTTCAGGGGATAACCGTGGAGCTCCGGCGTGCGGCCGTAGGGACAGGTACTGGTCTTCTGCCCTATCAGCGTCGTCGGGGCCATCTGTCCTCCCGTCATGCCGTAGATGGCATTGTTGATAAAGATGATGGTGATATTCTCACCTCTGTTGAGGGCGTGGATGGTCTCCGCGGTACCGATACATGCCAGGTCGCCGTCGCCCTGATAGGTGAATACGAGGCGGTCGGGCCATACCCGTTTCACGGCCGTGGCAACGGCGGGAGCGCGGCCGTGGGCTGCCTCATGCCAGTCGATGTCGAGGTAACGGTAGGCGAAGACGGCGCATCCCACAGGGCTCACGCCGATGGTCTTCTCCTCCATACCCATCTCTTCTATCACCTCGGCCACAAGTTTATGAACCACGCCGTGGGAACAACCCGGACAGTAGTGCATGGGCACATCGTTCATCAGCGTCGGTTTCTTATATACCAGATTTTCCGGACTTATAATCTCGTTTTCCATTACTTCATCAGTTTCTCTTTCAGTGCGTTAACTATCTCATCGGGCTCGGGAACGATACCTCCCAGACGGCCGAAATACTCTACAGGCACGGCCCCGTTGACGGCGAGGCGTACATCCTCGACCATCTGGCCGGCATTGATCTCTGCCACCAGCACGCCCTTCTTATCCCCGGCCATGGCGGCAATCTCCTTCGTCGGGAAGGGCCAGAGGGTGATCGGACGGAACAGTCCCACCCTGATGCCCTCTTCGCGGGCTATCTCGAGAGCCTTCTCGGCAATGCGTGCGGCACTGCCGAACGATACGATCATATACTCGGCATCATCCATCTGCTGGGTCTCGTATCTCACCTCGTTCTCGCGTATCGTCTGATACTTCTCCTGCAGATGCAGGTTGCGCTGTTCCATCACCTCGGGCTTGAGCTCGAGCGACGTCATGATATTCGGCCGGCGGTCTTTGGTGCGGCCGATAGCAGCCCACGGACACTCCCTGCGGATCTCCTCCTCGGTGCGGCGGGGCTTGAACGGCGGCAGCACCACCTTCTCCATCATCTGTCCGATGACACCGTCGGAGAGGATCATCGCCGGACAACGGTATCTGAAGGCCAGCGTGAAGGCCAGATCGACGAAGTCGGCCATCTCCTGCACACTCGCCGGGGCAAGCACGATGCAGTAGTAGTCGCCGTTGCCTCCGCCGCGCGTAGCCTGGAAATAGTCACTCTGCGACGGTTGGATAGTACCCAGACCGGGACCGCCGCGCTGTACGTTGACGATGAGTCCCGGGATCTCGGCGCCGGCCATATATGCTATGCCCTCCTGCATGAGAGCCACACCCGGCGACGACGACGACGTCATGGCACGCTTGCCGCTTCCGGCGGCGCCATACACCATATTTATCGACGCCACCTCACTCTCGGCCTGCAGCACCACCATGCCGGTGGTCTCCCAGGGCTTCAGCTCGGCAAGCGTCTCGATCACTTCACTCTGCGGGGTGATGGGATATCCGAAATATCCGTCGCAGCCGCAGCGGATTGCAGCATGGGCGATAGCCTCATTGCCTTTCATCAGTCTTACTTCTTCCTGTGCCATGCTTAATCCTCCATCTTTTTACGGTACACGGTTATACATCCGTCGGGGCAGACGACAGCACACGAGGTGCAGCCCACGCAAGCGTCGGGATTCGCCGGCTCGACGTAGGGATAGCCATGCACATTGACCTTTTTCTGAGCCAGGGCGATGACCTTCTGGGGGCAGGCTACGATACATAGCTGACAACCCTTGCAGCGGTCGGTGTTCACCACTATGGCTCCCTTTATCTTTCCCATAATTATTTAATTGATAGTTGATATCTTACTTGTAAAATTCCTTCTTCCCGGCCGACAGGGTGTTCTTCATCAGCGAACAAATCGTCATCGGTCCGACGCCGCCCGGAACGGGGGTGATGAAGGAGCATCGGGGAGCCACCTCGGCGAATTTCACATCACCGTTGAGCCTGAAGCCGCTCTTCTTCGTGGCGTCGGGCACACGCGTGGTACCGACGTCGATGACCACGGCTCCCTCTTTCACCATATCGGCGGTTACGAAGTCGGGACTGCCGATAGCTGCGATGATGATATCGGCCTCGCGGCACTCCTCCTTCAGCGTCCTGGAATGAGAGTGGCACACCGTGACGGTGGCATCGCCGTACTGCTTCTGCATCATCAGCTGCGCCATCGGTTTGCCGACGATATTAGAACGGCCGAGGATGACGCATTTCTTCCCCGACGTCTCGATGTTATATCGTCGCAAGAGGGTGAGGATGCCCAGCGGCGTGGCGGAGATAAAACAGGGCAGTCCTATCGCCATGCGCCCCACATTCACGGGGTGGAACCCGTCGACATCCTTCCTGTAGTCGATGGCCTCGACGACCTTCTGTTCGTCGATATGTTTCGGCAGGGGCAGCTGCACGATGAATCCGTCGACGTCATCATCTTCGTTGAGCCGTTTCACCTCGGCGAGCAGCGTCTCCTCCGTGATGTCATCCTCGAAACGGATGAGTGACGACTTGAAGCCGCAGGCCTCGCAGGCGAGGACCTTGTTCTTCACGTATGTCTCGCTGCCTCCGTCGTGACCTACGAGGACAGCGGCCAGATGGGGCTGTTTGCCGCCATCGGCGACGATCCGCCTCACCTCCTCCGCGATCTCCTGTTTGATCTGCGCCGCGGTGGCTTTTCCGTCTATGATAGTATATTCCATAAGCTGTTACATTTTCGGCATGCCGGGCATTCCTTTCATACCCTTCATAGCCTTCATCTGACTTGCCATATTTCTCATTCCGCCGCCCGTTACCATCTTCATCATCTTGCGGGTCTGGTCGAACTGCTTGATAAAGCGGTTCACCTCCTGGATGTTCGTCCCCGAGCCCTTGGCGATGCGGAGTCGGCGGCTCTGGTTGAGGATATCGGGATTGGCCCTCTCCTTCGGCGTCATCGAATTGATGATAGCCTCGATATTCTTGAACGCATTGTCGTCGATATCGACATCCTTGAGAGCCTTGCCCACACCGGGGATCATGCCGGCGAGTTCCTTCAGGTTACCCATCTTCTTGATCTGCTGGATCTGATTCATGAAGTCGTTGAAGTCGAACTTGTTCTTCTGGATCTTCTTCTGCAGCTTGCGGGCCTCCTCCTCGTCGAACTGCTCCTGCGCCCTTTCCACCAGACTGACGATATCTCCCATTCCGAGGATACGGTCGGCCATACGTTCGGGGTGGAACACGTCGATGGCATCCATCTTCTCACCCGTACCGACAAACTTGATCGGTTTGGTGACGACGGTGCGGATACTCAGTGCGGCACCGCCCCGGGTGTCACCGTCGAGTTTGGTGAGCACCACTCCGTCGTAGTCGAGGCGGTCGTTGAATTCCTTCGCCGTATTCACGGCATCCTGACCGGTCATCGAGTCGACGACGAAGAGAGTCTCGTCGGGAGAGACGGCGTTCTTGAGATTGGAGATCTCCGTCATCATCTCCTCGTCGACAGCGAGACGTCCGGCGGTATCGACGATGACGACATCATTGCCCTGGGCCTTGGCCTGCGCGATAGCGTGACGGGCAATCTCCACGACGTCTTTGCTGCCTTCCTCGGTATATACCGGCACTCCGACACTCTCGCCGACAACCTTCAGCTGTTCGATGGCGGCGGGACGGTATACGTCGCAGGCCACGAGCAGGGGTTTCCTGTGCTGTTTCGTCTTCAGCATATTGGCGAGCTTGCCGCTGAACGTCGTCTTACCGGAGCCCTGGAGTCCCGACATGAGGATGACGGCGGGTTTCTGCTCGAGGGTGAGCCCGACGGTGGTGCCTCCCATGAGGTTGGCCAGCTCGTCGTGGACGATCTTCACCATCAGCTGTCCCGGCTTGATGGCGGTAAGCACGTTCATACCCATAGCCTTCTCCTTCACCGTATCGGTGAACTGCTTGGCTACCTTGTAGTTCACGTCGGCGTCGAGCAGGGCGCGGCGCACGTCTTTCAATGTCTCGGCGACATTTATCTCGGTGATTTTTCCTTCGCCCTTAAGTATCTTAAAAGAGCGTTCCAGTCTTTCACTTAAATTCTCAAACATATCTGATTTGTATTATTTTCTCTTTTCAATTGTCTGCTTGCATACCATATCTGCCGCAAAGGTACAAAAAAAAGACGAAGAAGAGAAACTTTTCCGTCTTTTATTATTGAATTTTAATGATAATCAAGGATTGTAGGCATCCTTGTTGTAGAAGTTGTAGATGTCTTCAAGCATCTGACGGGCTTCCACGGCGGGTGACTGCGGGTCGAGGGCTATGGCTTCGAGGTAGGCGTTCATCGCCTGCTGGAAGTCACCCTTCCGACGGTATTCATTACCGAGCTTGTAGTATTCTTCTGCTGTCATATCTTTTGTTTTTTTCTGTCTGCCAGATACATACCGAACAATATCAGAGCCGTACCGAGATAGAGGTATACCGTAGGGGTCTCGCCGAGGAGGAACCATGCGAAGACGATCGTCGCTATAGGATTGAAATAGATCCAGTTGCTGGCTTCCTGGGCACCGAGATGAATGACACACAGGTTCCACAACAGATAACAGGCGAACGAGGCTGCCACGGCGAGGAAGAGCAGATGGCTCATCACCTCGGTGCGCAACAGGGTATCGGCCGACGTGAGACCGGGGAAGAAGAGGAAATACGGGAGGATGGTGAGCAGTCCGTAAAAGAACACCTTCCGGGTGATAAACTTCGACGAGTATCGTCCGAGGATATTTCGCAGCAGTACGGTGTAGAGAGCCCAACAGAGACAGGCTCCCAATGCCAATGCATCCCCCAGGGGCGACAGATGGAGCACGAAATGTCCGTTGAGCACCACTATCGCCATACCGAGCAGGGCAATCACGGAACCGAGATACTGCACCTTCGACAGCCGTTCTTCCTTGTACAGCGCCGACAGCAGCAGCGTGGCCACCATCGGGCACGAACAGACAATCAGCGACACGTTGGAGGCTGTGGAGTATGCCAGGGCCGTATTCTCCGAAAGGAAATACATCGAACCGCCGGTGACGCCGAGCAGCAGGAATACCAGCTCGTCTTTCCACGAGTCGGCGAAGAGCCGCCGGTGGCATATCGCCAGCATCAGCAGATATGCGATGAGAAAACGGAGGGTGAAGATCTGCGCCGGGGTGAGCCCGTTGTTTATCAGCACTTTGCTCGACACGTAGGTCGTCCCCCATACGCAGACGATGAGGAACGCCAGAACGTGGTATTTCCAATTACTTCCCATATCGGAGCCTCGTGTCAGTTGTTTTTGATTTCGATATCCTTCTCGACATTATGTCTGATCTTGCCAAGATAGGCCTTCATCCTCTCCCCGTCTTTGTTGTCGATGATCTCGAGGAGTTCCTTGAGCTCGGAGCGGATCTGGCTCACCTGGTCGTGGGTGTAAGGGTTGAAGAGCACCTCCTGAAGGAGGAAGTCATCCTCGTTGAGCACTCCCTTGGCGATTTTCATGTGTCGCTTGAAGGTGGTTCCCGGGGCGTCCTGATGCTTCATCACCGCCGCGAAGACGAATGTCGACACGAAGGGGATGCTAAGAGAATAAGCTACGGTGCGGTCGTGTTCGTCGAAGGAATATTCGTAGATGTTGAGTCCGAGCTTCTGGTAGAGGTCCTTGAAGAAGATGCGGCCCATATAGTCGCCCTCGGTGATGATGATGGCGTTCTCCTCCGACAGCTGCTGCAGGTTGGCGAAGGTGGGGCCGAACATCGGGTGGGAACTGACATAGCGCATGCCGGTATTCTCGTAAAACTCATGCAGCCCGGTCTTCACCGACGCTATATCGCTGATGATACAGTCTTTCGGCAGATGGGGTATCATCTCTTCGAAGGCCGGGATGGTATACTTCACCGTCACGGCGTTGATAAGCAGTTCGGGCTTGAATTCATCCACCTCCTCGAGGGTGGAGAAACGCTGGCAGTTGTATGTAAACCGCATCCGTTTGGCGTCTTTCTCATATACTGCGACCTCGTGGTCGAAACTCAGCAGGTCGATGAAGAAGCTTCCCATCTTGCCTGCTCCCATTATCAGGATTTTCATCGTTTTTCTGTATTTCTTCCGTTTTACTTCTGATTGATAATCTCCATCTGCTGGCGGACACTCTCCTCGTGAACACTCTCGAACACCCGTTTCACGAATTCGGGCGACATTCCGCAGAGGGTGCCCTGTGCGCCTCTCTTGTCGAGGATCTCGCCGTAACGGGCCGTCTGCAGCACTGTCATGTTGTGCTCTTTCTTATACGTACCGATCTCGCGGCATACCCTCATTCTCTTGGCAAGCAGATCCATGAGTTCGTTGTCGAGTTCATCGATCTGTTTTCTGAGCTGCACGATACCCTCTGTGGAGTAATGCGAATCCCTCACCACGAGGAGGTTGAGGATATAGTCGAGCACATCGGGAGTGACCTGCTGTTTGGCGTCGCTCCATGCCGAGTCGGGATCGCAGTGGCTCTCGATGATCAGTCCGTCGAGACCGAGGTCCATGGCCTGCTGGCAGAGCGGTGCGATGAGTTCTCTCCTTCCTCCGATATGACTGGGGTCGCAGACGATGGGGAGATTGGGGATGCGGCGTCGCAGCTCGATGGGGATCTGCCACATGGGGAGGTTTCTGTATATCGTCTTGTCATAACTGGAGAATCCTCTGTGGATGGCCCCTATCCTCCTGATGCCGGCCTGGTTGAGACGTTCCATGGCTCCTATCCACAGTTCGAGATCGGGATTCACGGGGTTCTTCACGAGCACGGGTTTGTCGGTGCCCCGGAGTGCGTCGGCGAGGGCCTGCACGGCGAAGGGATTGGCAGTGGTGCGGGCTCCCACCCACAGTATGTCGACATCGTATTTGAGACACAGCTCCACATGTTCGGGAGTCGCCACCTCGGTGGCTGTCATCATGCCGGTCTCCTCCTTCACTCTCTTGAGCCAGGGGAGAGCCTTCTCACCGTTTCCCTCGAAACCGCCGGGTTTGGTGCGGGGCTTCCATACTCCGGCTCTGAACATGCGGATGCCGTAGGAGGCCAGTGCACGGGCGGTGGTCAATACTTGTTCTTCGGTCTCGGCCGAACAAGGGCCGCAGATAGCGAACGGATGTTGGGGGTTGCCTTCTTCGGCCAGCCCTAAGGGTGATAAATCTAATTCCATAGTTATTTGTTTTATTGTTTTTTCATTTTTCTGATTCTGTCGAGGGCCTCCCTGATCTTGTCGTCCTTGGCGCAGAGGGAGATGCGGATATATCTCTCGCCGTTCTTTCCGAAGATGAAGCCGGGAGTGATAAACACACGGGCTTCGTTGAGCACTTTCTCCGTCAGTTCTTCGGCATCATTATATCTGTCGGGAATCCTTCCCCAGAGAAACATTCCGACGGATGCCTTGTCGTAGGTGCACCCGAGTTCGTCCATGATCTGTTCTGCCAGCACGCGGCGTGTGCGGTAAGTCTCGATATTATACTGCCGGTGCCACTGTTCGTCGTTGTGGTAGGCCTCGGCAGCGGCGAGCTGCAGTCCGCGGAACGTTCCGGAGTCGATATTGCTTTTTATCTTGAGTATCCACTCCACGAAGGTGGCGTTGGTGGCTAGCATACCGACTCTCCATCCGGGCATATTATGACTCTTCGACATGGAGTTGAACTCGATACAGCAGTCCTTCGCCCCTTCCACCTGAAGCAGTGATATGGGATGTTCGTTGAGGATGAAGGAATAGGGATTATCGTTGACTACGAGTATATTATGCCGTCTGGCGAAGTCGACGAGTTTCTTATAGGTCTCCATACAGGCGTCGGCTCCCGTCGGCATATTGGGATAGTTGGTCCACATGATCTTCACCCTGCCGAGGTCCATCTTCTCCAGTTCGTCGAAATCCGGCTGCCAGCCGTTCTCGGGCTTGAGGTTGTAGTTTACGATCTTCGCTCCGAGGATCTTGCTCAGCGAGGTGTAAGTGGGGTATCCGGGATCGGGCACAAGCACCTCTTCGCCGGGATTGAGGAAGGCGAGGGTGACATGGAGGATACCCTCTTTCGAACCGATAAGGGGCTGTATCTCCGTCTTCGGATCGAGGTCGACATCATACCACTTCTTATAGAAGTAAGCCATCGCCTCGCGCAGCTCCGGGATACCGACGGTAGGCTGGTATCCGTGGCTGTCGCTGCGTCGTGCCACCTCGCAGAGTTTGTCGATGGTCTTCTCCGAGGGAGGCATGTCGGGCGAACCGATAGCCAGACTCACGATATCCTGCCCCTCGGCGTTGCGGCGGGCTATCTCCTTGCCTTTGCGGCTGAAATAATATTCGCTTACCAGGGAGAGTCTCTCCGCCGGCTGTATGTTAGTTGACTTGTTTTCCATCTTCGTATTCTCCTAATATTTTAAGTTCTTTTGTAAGTGGCGCTATCGCATCGATAGACTGTCTGTATCGGGTGATATTATCGTATCTCACGTCGACATAGAAGAGGTATTCCCACTCGTGGCCTATTATCGGCAGCGACTGTATCTTCGTGAGATTGATCTTATAGAACGACAGTATGCTGAGCACCTGTGACAGCGACCCTTCCTCGTGAGGCAGCGAGAACACCAGCGATGCCTTGTTGGCTTTCTCCAGCGGACGGAGGAAATCTGCCTTCCGCGGATTGCTGACGACGAGGAAACGGGTGAAGTTGTGCTTGTTGTCTTCGATGGAGTCTTCGAGTATCTTCATTCCGTAGAGTCTCGCCGCATCGGCATTGCAGATGGCTGCATGATGTGCCTGTCGCAGTTCGCAGATCTCCTTTGCCGCTCCTGCGGTATCCTCGGCCTCCACTGCCTTGAGCCGGGGGTGCCGGGAGAGGAAATGACGGCACTGCATGAGGGCTACAGGGTGTGAGTGCACCTCGGTGATGGTCTCCCACGAGTCTTCGGGCAGGCAACAGATGCAGTGCTTGATGTGGAGTTTGTGCTCTCCGACGACGGTGGTACCGGAATCGCGCAGCAGTTCGTAGTTGTGGAGCAGCGAACCGGCGATGGTATTTTCTATGGCTAACATGCCTATCATCGTGGGGTCGTCGGCGAGATGCTCGAACACCTCCTCGAAGGTGGCGCAGCATACGAGTTGTATCTGTTCCCCCTCGAAATACTGGTGGGCTGCTATGTCGTGGAACGACCCCGTGAGTCCTTGTATCGCTATTCTTTTCATATATTCTTCTATTAAGAAACCCCGCCTCAGTGGTTTGAAGCGGGGTTTGCATTTATTGTCTTTTCTTGATGCTCTTTACTTAAGTTGAACTTACACGCAACTTCCCGCTTCACAATTTCTTGCAAAGTAAAAATAAAAGTAATAGAAAGATGCGTAACTCTTGTTCATAACTATTGTTTTATTATCGGCTGCAAAATTACAGTATTTTACCGAAATCACCAAACATTTTGGAAGAAAATTTACGATTTTGATATAAAAATGTCAGTTTCCGGTATTGTCCGCATACTAAAAGCCGTACGGATTCATATCCTTGTACTTCTGATTTAGCTCTCTTTCGATGTTCTCGTTGTCGGCTGTAGGATTGATTTCCTCGGCCTGCCTGAGATCCTCCTCGGCTCCGGCGGTATCCCCCTTGGCCATTTTTACCGCGGCCCTTTCGCGGAAGGCGTCAGCGAAGAAAGGATTGACGTCGATCACCTTTCCGTAGTATGCGACAGCCTCATCACCATTGCCCTTGGCCTTCTCGATCTGTGCCTTGAGCATAAGAACATCCTCGTTGTCATCGTGCTGCTGCAACAGTCTTTCGGCATCCTCGTCAGCCTTGGCGATCTCTCCCTGTTTGAGCCATGTCTTGGCTCTGAGCAGATAAGCGTCGCCGAAGTCTTCGTTGATTCCGATGGCCTTGGTGAGCATCTCCACAGCCTTCGACGGGTCGTTCTGGCCGTTGGCAGCCTGGGCGCGGAGATAACAGGCGTCGGTATTTTCCCCGTCGAGCTCGAGGGCTTTGTCACAGGTGTCGGCCATCTTGTCGTAGTCTTCTTCCATATATGCCACGCGGGCCATCATGGTAAGTATCCGGAGGTTGTCGGGCTCCGCCTCGGCGAGTTTTTCGAGCTGCTCCATGGCAGCGGGCATATCTCCCACTTGTATGAGGGCTCGGGAGAGATAGTCTCTCACCTCGGGGTCGTCGCTGATTTCGAGGGCCTTGGCGAAACATTTCACCGCATACTCCGCCTGACCGGTCTTCAAGGCCTTGACACCGTCGTACTTAAACATATCGAACTGGTTTTCGGTAGCGTTCCGGGCTTTTTCTTCTTCTGTCTCGACCTTACCGCCGAAGAGTGCTTTGAATATATTCATAAATCGGTTTTTTCTTTGTTTATAAAGTTAAAATTATGTTTGCAAAGATAGTGATTTTTTCATATTTTGCAATGATTATAATAAAAAAAGTTGATTTTTTATCATGATGCGAAAGAATTTACTAACTTTGCCGGCGATATGAAAAGACTTGCGACGATAATATGCTGTTTTATGATGACGTCGGTGCTTTCCGCACAAACCGGACTAAGGGTTGGCGACATGAAGAAAACTGTCGCCGACGAGGGGCAGCTTATCTCTCCCCTCAAGGTGATCGCCGACGGCATCGACTTCGGGAACAAGGATATCAGCGGAGAGAATGACTATGCCGCGGAGATGCCATACGACGAAAGGACCGGATACGGCGGTTTCGCTGACAGTGCTTCTCTCGTTCTCCCTCCCCTGACCCAGCGCGGCACGATGCCGTCATCACGGTGGAGCTATCTCCCGATGTCGGCGATGTGGGGATGGAACGGATGGAATACCTGGGATCTGCATCCGGGACTCAACGTCTCTCTCGGGGCGTCGGTATTCGCCTCGTTCGGAAAGGGAAGCACGAGGGCCGGCTTCGCGCAGAATCTCAGCGTGATGTATGCTATGCAACTGTCGAAGAATATGTCTCTCGCTGTCGGTGGTTATTTCGATAATATCAACTATGGCAGCCGCAGCTATCAGAACGGAGGGCTATCGGCTGTGCTGGGATATCAGTTCAGCGACAAGTGGTTCGGATATATCTATGCGCAGAAGTCGATCATCAGTCCTGATATGTCGCCATGGATGTATGATATGACCGGTACGGGTGACCGTATAGGAGCCGCGGTGAGATATCAGCCCAACAGGAACTTCTCCATCCAGTTGAATGTGGAGGCCGACCATTATCCCAACAGCGACAGACGCAACAGACTGGGATATAATCCTATGGGCAGCGACATCCCCACGGATATCAGATAAAATTCAGGAAGTATACTTCAGACGGAGACTGTTTAATACCACGCTCACGCTGCTCATCGCCATCAGGGCGGAGGCGAACATCGGCGTGATCTGGAAATCCGTAATCGGATAGAGGGCACCGGCAGCCAGAGGTATCGACACCACATTATATATAAAACTCCAGAAGAGATTCTGATGAATCATCCCCACCGTCTTGCGGCTCAGTCCGACAGCCTCGGGAATCCTCCGCAGATCATCACCCATGAGAGTAACCTGAGCCACATCCATCGCTATATCCGTTCCTCGTCCCATGGCGATACTCACATCCGCCGATGCAAGAGCCTGGGAATCATTGATACCGTCGCCGGCCATCGCCACGACATGTCCTTCTTCCCGGAGACGTTTCACCATATCTTCCTTGTCCTGCGGCATCACTTTCGACCGGTAATGACTGATTCCGGCCTTTTCGCTCCAGTATCTGGCAGCCTCATCATTATCACCACTCATCATATACACCTCGATTCCCTCGGAACGCAGCGACTCTATCGCCTCCCGGGCATGGGGTTTCAGCGTCTCCCTGGCTTCGAGTGTTTTCTCATCTGCTGCATCTGAGGAAAGAGACACGTCGAAGTCGGCATTGGGGATGGTCAGCGTTCCGGTCTTGTCGATGACCATGGCATCCACCTTTCTCATCGTCTCCAGAGCCGTCGCATCCTTGATGAGGATATTCCGCTCCGCCGCCTTGCCGATACCCACCATCAGGGCTGTCGGCGTGGCTAATCCCATGGCACAGGGACAGGCGATGACCAGCACCGATACCGCGGAGAGCACCGCACGGGGCATCATATCCCATCCGCCGATGATTATCCACAGAACGAAAGTGATCAGTGATATACCGATGACGACAGGGACGAAAATCGACGCCACCTTGTCGACGACACGCTGCACCGGGGCTTTCGAACCCTGCGCTTCCTGTACCATACGGACGATCTGAGACAATACTGTATTCTCCCCCACTTCCTCAGCCTTGAATCTGAAAGAGCCTGATTTGCATATCGTTCCGGCAAGAACCTTGTCGCCGGTTTTCTTCTCTACGGCCACCGGTTCTCCGCTGATCATACTCTCGTCGACACGAGGCTCTGATATCTTTCCGTCTTTTCCCGAAACGATATCGGTGATTCGTCCGTCGACAGGAATCTTCTCTCCGGGTCGTACTTCCACTATATCCCCCACTCCGAGGGCTGCAAGAGGCATTTCGACGATTTCACCGTCAGGATCGGCCACGACATGGGCTGTCTTCGGAGCCAGTCCCATCAGTTTCCGTATCGCGGAGGCTGTGCTGTGACGGGCTCTTTCTTCCAACAGGCGGCCGGTAAGAACGAAGGTGATGATCATCACCGTGGCATCGTAATATACCGTTTTGCCGTTGACGGCGCTATACAGAAACGAGACACAGGTGCTGAGAGCCACGAGAGTGTCCATATTGGAAGAACGATGCATCAGCTGTTTCCATGCCGTGACATAAAAATCCCTGCCGCAATATACCATCGCGAAGAATGCCAGGATCATCATTATCTGATTGTCGTAGGAGATATTACCCATCGACAGCCATCCCATGGCAACGGCCATGACAAGGATGGAAAGGATCCACGCGACGATCACCTTATTGCGCAGACGGCGATGGGAAGCCTTCTCGATCTCCTCCACCGACTGACTGTCATCAACAACAAGATCGTATCCTATCCCGATGAGTTCTTCTTTCATCTTCCGGGGAGTGATGACCGATTCGTCATATTCTATCATCACCGAACGGGCAGGGAGATTCACCGCAGCACTCTTCACTCCCTCGAGAGAGTTCAACTTGCGCTCCACATTGGCGGAACAGCCCGCACACATCATGCCTAATACGGCAAGTATCTTCTTTTCCACCTTATATAATATACTCCAAAAGTTCGAAATCGTCTACGAGGAAGTCGGCGCGGGCTTCGATGAGTTCGGCCCTCGATCCGATGCCGTAGGTTACTCCCACCGTGGTCGCTCCGGCACTTCGGCCCATCTCGATATCGTAGGATGTGTCGCCTATGACGATGGCATCATCAGCATCAGCGTTCAACGCGCCGAGAGTCTTCAGGACCATATCCGGAGCCGGTTTGGAACGCTCCACGTCGATACTGCTCACGAGATAAGAGAAATAGTCCGACAGTCCCATATTCTCGAGAAATTCTATCAGCGACTGTCTGCGCCGGCTTGTGGCAATGGTAAGAACCACTCCGCGGTCGCGAAGACGGTCGAGGGTTTCCTTTACATGAGGGAAAGAGGGGACGACGAGAGGACGGCTGATCTCGATATTCCGGAATGCATCGGTATATGCCGCGGCGGCATCTTCGCCGATATCGTAGAGCCGGAGGAAGGCTTCCTTCAGCGGCAGTCCGATAGTGGCGGCATACTCCTCGTCGCTGCGGGGCTCGAGACCGAGCTGCGCCACCGTCTTGTGAAATATACCCACGATCATACTCTTGGTATCGCCGAGAGTGCCGTCGAAATCAAAAATAGCTATTCTTGCCATATCCCAATCTTTTTCCTGTAAAAAAACAACACCGAAATCCCTTGTCAAGGTGGATTCCGGTGATTAACATCGTGCGCCTGATAGGACTCGAACCTACACAGCCGAAACTACTAGATCCTAAGTCTAGCGCGTCTACCAATTCCGCCACAAGCGCCTGATTCGCGTGCAAAGGTAAGATTTTTTTTCCAATCAGCCAAATTTTTACTCTTCTTTATTGCTAAAAATTTTTATTGTTAAAAAATCATTTTTGCGATATCTCCTCCTCATATATCCGTTCGAAGATATTCCTCAGTTGCTTTTCGTCGGAAATGATTCCCCTGAGAGCTGTCAGATTCCTCTCGTTTTCAGAGCCCTGGATCCACAGATGTATATATCCGTTGACGGAATATTTCTCGTTGAGATGTTTGAGCATCCTGTCGTAATGGCCTTCCTTGTCTAATTCCGCGTAGTGATCGAGACCGAACTGGATGGTGCGCCGTATCACCGTCTCGGGCGACAGGTCGCGGTCGGCCTCGGCGACGATCTTGCCGTAGATGCTCCTTGGCGACCTTGACGCCGATGCGCGATGGTCTTCAACGGCCTCTTTCATTATCTTTATCTGTTCCGGAGAAAACCAGCGCTTCAGCCTCGCGTCGGCAGACAGGATTTTTCCGCTGGTGAGATGATGAACAGCGCGCGGCCCTTCGAGCCCCAGATCGTGATATGCCGCGATGACGTACACCATATTGACATCGGCACCAGTGCTGCGGGCCAGTTCCAGCGACTTACGTATCACGCTCGTCACATGAGGCAGCTGATGGGCTTTGTCGAAAGAATTATACCTCGGAAGGATATATTTCTCAACAAACTCCATTATCTCCAGATTCAAATTCCTGTCAATCATATCTGTTGTCAGTTTTAATTATCACCGGGCAAGTATCTCTCTTGCGAATTCTATCAGCGTATCTCTTCCGGAGAGGAAGTCGAAATAGTCGAGCGACACATCATAGTCGGGAGCAATGCCGAACTCGGTGCTCTGTCTGTCTCTGTCGTACATCGGACAGGCAGAGAATCTCACTGTCCATCCGTTGGGCAGTTCGCTTGAGAAAGGCATTCCCGCCCCTCCTCCGGTCTGGTCGCCCACTTGTATCACATTGTCGCAACATTTCAGATATTTCGTAAATTCATTCGCTGCACTGTATACCTCGCGATTGGTGATCAGAGCCACCTTCTTCTGCCATCTCATACCCTTCGACGGTTTGAGGATCTGTTCCTGCATCTCGGAAAATTCGCTGTGTCCGGGACCAGTCTTATGCTGCAGATATCCCACGAGAGTCTCCTCGTTGACGAAATGCGATGCCACGATCTCCGCATTGTCGAGTTGTCCTCCGGAATTACCTCTTATGTCGATGATAAGACCGCGGCAGAGCAGCAGATGCCGAAGGATATTATCCACATTCCCGCTGCCGATGCTCGTCTGGAACGACGGTATATACACATATCCGATATTGTCGTCGAGAATCCGATACCTTATTCCGCATGAGATAAGATAATCCGTGCCGAGATATTTGCTTATCAGCGTGTCACTCACATTCGAGGGATAGTCTTCCTGCCACGACCAGTTGCGGGAGAGGTCGAAGGCCGACGAGATATTCACATGCCCGTCGCGGAGCTCGGATACCATATCGCCGAGTACCTCGAAGAGCTGTGAGTTGGTCATACCCTTGTCGATCCTTACCTTATACTTGTCGTATACAGCATCCCAGTCGAGTCCGTACTGTTCGTTCTTGTAGTCGAAAAAACAATAATGTTCGTCCATGATTTTCCATAGTGCCTCGAAATTTCCGTCGGGGCTGTCGTCGTATTCCTCCTCGTCTACGCAAGAGACGACGGGCAGGAATATCACGGCCATCAACAAAAGGACCTTCGCGGATATGCTTTTAATATCGTACATATATTACAGATTTACTATTGTAAAACGTTTCACATAGCCTATCATAAAGAGATGTGAATAGATATGCGACTTCAGATTATTCACCTCCGACTGCTGATAATCTCCCAGATATCCCACTCTCAGTTTGGTCTTTCCTCCGACAGGGATATCGAGGGTCAGCGAATGACGGTATGATGGCGCCGAAAAGACGGTCGTCGGCACGATGTTGTGGTCGTAGTTGCCCAAAGAGAATATCTCGTAGTACGACTGTCCGTAGTTGGGACTGAACATAAGCCCCAGGAGCGGCAGTCCGGCTGTATATCGCAGGGTAAACATCTTATTCCAAAGGGAGAAGTCGTATTCGGCGGATGCCACGGGAGCCACATTGAGATAGCAGCGGGCCTGAGCCGGATTATTTCCCTGATGGGTGTTGTATATCACTCCGATGTTCATGTCGCCGACTATTCCGGCCTTTATTCTGAGACGACTGTCCTCTGCAGAGAAGTCGCGTATCCTGCCGTACATCAGATTATACATGCCGGTGATTTCCTTGGCATTGTCGGCCCTGTTTTTGGAGTACGACACATCGCCCTGGTTGATCATCAGCGACGACCACCGGCGGCCGCTCTTCTGCCAGGCGGACTCCGAATAAACCCTCAGTTCCATTCCGCTGTATTTCTCGGGGGTGAGATAGGTGTCGAGCACATTCGTCGGTCCCACTCCTATCATATTCGAGGTGGTGGTGATCTTGTCCTGCGCCTGAACACCCAGACACACTGCGAAGGCAAACAGAATAGCGAGATATTTCTTATAAATCATCATCGGAGAAGAGATTTAACTGTCCTGTTATTTCATCGATAATCTGAGATTCACTTTTCCCCTGGTCAGGATCGAGATTTTCCTGTTCCTCGTCTGTATCCTCCTGACCGCCTTCTTCCGTTTCTTCCGGCGGATCGGGGAATCTCAGGGGCTCGAGTTCTTCTATCTTATCCACGGTGAAGGTGGTGATGCGCTTGCCCTTGGCCTTGAAACCCTTCACTCCGATAAACCCCTCCACGTCGATTTCTAGCGGCTCTCTGACGGAGTCGGGACCTCCGAATGTCACCTTCATCCTCGGATATACCTGGGATGTAAGGACATACAGTCTGTTCTGCGGATTCTCACCCAGATAGTTCTGTTTCTTCGACAGTGGTTCGAAAAGGAACCGTTTCAGATAGGGATAACCCTGGTCGAAGTCGAAGAGGGCGGCGCTCCATACCTTCGCGCTGTCAAACTTCTCCAAAACTATCACATTATCCTCGTAATGGTTGTTGAGGTCGAAGTTGGTGCAATAGAAATCACCATTGGCGAGCACCACGAGGATACGGTCGTCATCATTAAACTCACCGAGATAAGAACCGTGGTCGTCGTAGTTGAGTCGTTTTACATCCCAGTCGAACCAAACCTTCCGTCCGCCGAGGGTGGAATGTCCTCTCGACTTCATGCTTATCCTGTGCACCGGATTCCGGGTCAGCAGATTACCCTTGCTGGCACGCCCCTTGATGATGATTTCCGAAAAGTCTTTGTCAAAAATTATCTTCTTCAGTTTCGGATTCGGTTCGAGGGTGATTTTTATCACCTCAGCCTCACCGTTGGGATTGGCAGTGAAGTAAACCACCTTCGACCCCTCGGTGCCTTGTGTCAGGTCGTATTCCTTGTCGCGGGTCGTTCCGGTGACATTGAAGCGCTTTATCATATACGCACCCTTCTTTCCGTCGCGATATACGACATTATAAATCGTCCGCTTGTCGTTTTTCTTGAATACCGCCACATGGATGATATTCTTCCCGACGAAGATCTTCTCAGCCACCTTCACGACTTTGTATTTACCATCCTTGTAAAAAATAATGATGTCATCGATATCGGAACAGTTGCATACGTATTCGTCCTTTTTCATGCCTGTTCCGATAAAGCCTTCGCTGCGGTTGATATACAATTTTTCATTGGCCTCGACAACCTTCGTAGCCTCGATAGTGTCAAAATTCTTTATCTCGGTTTTTCTCGGATGGTCCTTGCCGTATTTCTCGAGGATAAAGCGGAACCAGTCGGCAGTAACCTCCACGAGGTTGCCCAAGTCTCGGTCGATACCCTCTATCTCAGCCTTTATCCTTGCTATCAGGTCTTCAGCCTTATCCTTGCTGTACCGGAGGATACGCTCCATCTTAATCTCCAGCAGACGGAGTATATCTTCTTTCGTCACCTCACGAATCATCTGCGGATAGAAGGGAGTGAGCCTGTCGTCGATATGCTCGCAGGCCGCATCCTTCGTCTTGGCCTCTTCGAATTTCTTATCCTTGTATATTCTCTCTTCGATGAAGATTCTCTCGAGAGATGCGAAATGCAGTTGCTCGAGCAATTCCCCCTTGCGTATCTCAAGTTCTTTCCTGATCAGTTCCTTGGTGTGGTCGACATTGAAACGAAGCACGTCGCTGACGGTGAGAAACTGCGGTTTGTTGTCCTGAATCACGCAGCAGTTGGGGGATATGTTCATCTCGCAGTCGGAGAATGCGTAGAGAGCATCGAGGGTCTTGTCGGACGAGACGCCCGGAGCCAGATGTACCTGGATCTCCACCTGCGATGCTGTCATATCGTCGACTTTCCTTACTTTTATCTTACCCTTCTCCACAGCCTTGAGGATCGACTCCTTCAGTGTGTCGGCGGTTTTCCCGAAAGGTATCTCCCTTATCACGAGAGTCTTATTGTCGAGTTTTTCGATCTTGGCCCTCACCTTGAGCACGCCGCCACGCTGTCCGTCGTTATACCGGCTCACGTCGATGCTTCCTCCCGTGGGGAAGTCGGGGTAGAGATGGAACTCCTCTCCGTGGAGATAAGCAATAGCAGCCTCACAGAGCTCGCAGAAGTTGTGGGGAAGTATCTTCGACGACAGTCCCACGGCGATTCCCTCGGCTCCCTGTGCCAGAAGGAGAGGGAACTTCACGGGCAGGGTGATCGGTTCCTTGTTGCGTCCGTCGTAGCTGAGCTGCCATTCGGTGGTCTTGGGGTTGAACACCACATCGAGGGCGAACTTCGACAGTCGGGCTTCGATATATCGGGGAGCAGCGGCACGGTCGCCGGTGAGGATATTTCCCCAGTTACCCTGCGTATCCACGAGCAGATCTTTCTGTCCGAGCTGCACGAGGGCGTCACCGATAGAAGCGTCACCATGGGGGTGGAACTGCATGGTATGTCCCACGATATTGGCCACCTTGTTGTACCGTCCGTCGTCCATTCTTTTCATCGAGTGGAGGATGCGGCGCTGCACCGGTTTGAGACCGTCCTCGATATGGGGCACGGCTCTCTCCAGGATTACGTATGACGCGTAATCGAGAAACCAGTTCTGATACATCCCGCTCAGATGATGCACCGCCGCGGCATCGAAACGGTTTACGGGCCGGTAGTCGGAGTGTTGCTGACCGTCGTCCTCCTCGTTGATATCGCCGGAGTCGGCGTCATGCAGCTCTTCCAAGCCTTCGCTGTCTTTTATTTCGTCACTCATATTGGGTTTTGTGGTTTTATGAGTGCAAAGATAAGTAAAAAAAATGAGAAAATTGCAAGAAAGGACAAATTCTTTGCTTATTTCTCGGTGAAAATGACTATCTTTGCACCCAAAATTCGAATTTAAAAACAGATTATGGCACAAGAAGACGTTTTCAAGAAAATCGTTTCCCATTGCAAGGAATACGGATTCGTATTCCCCAGCAGTGAGATTTATGACGGTCTGGCAGCAGTTTACGACTATGCGCAGAACGGAGTGGAATTAAAGAACAACATCAAAGAGTATTGGTGGAAGAGCATGGTACTGCTGCACGAGAATATCGTGGGTATCGACTCGGCCATCTTTATGCATCCTACGATATGGAAGGCATCGGGACACGTGGACGCTTTCAACGATCCTCTCATCGACAACCGTGACTCAAAGAAGAGATATCGCGCCGACAACCTCATCGAGGACCAGATCGCGAAGTACGAGGAGAAAATCGACAAGGAGATCCAGAAGGCCAAAAAGCGCTTCGGCGACAGTTTCGACGAGCAGCAGTTCCGGTCTACCAATCCCCGCGTTCTGGAAAACCAGCAGAAACGCGATGCTCTGCACGAGAGATACCAGAAGGCGATGCAGGGACCGGACCTCGAGGAACTGAAACAGATCATCCTCGACGAGGAAATCGTCGATCCGATCAGCGGAACGAAAAACTGGACCGACGTGCGCCAGTTCAACCTGATGTTCTCCACCGAGATGGGAGCCAGCGCCGACTCTTCGATGAAGGTGTATCTCCGTCCTGAGACGGCACAGGGTATCTTCGTAAACTACCTCAACGTACAGAAGACCGGCCGCATGAAAATTCCTTTCGGTATCGCCCAGATCGGAAAGGCTTTCCGCAATGAGATCGTAGCCCGCCAGTTCATCTTCCGCATGAGGGAGTTCGAGCAGATGGAGATGCAGTTCTTCGTAAAACCGGGTACCGAGATGGAATGGTTCGCCAAGTGGAAAGAACTGCGCATGAAATGGCATCAGGCCCTGGGATTCGGCGCCGAGAACTACCGTTTCCACGACCACGAGAAACTGGCCCACTACGCCAATGCTGCCACCGACATCGAATTCAAGATGCCGTTCGGATTCAAAGAGGTGGAGGGTATCCACTCACGTACCGATTTCGACCTCTCGCAGCATGAGAAATACTCGGGCAAGAGCATCAAATACTTCGATCCGCAGACCAACGAGAGCTATACTCCGTACGACATCGAGACGAGTATCGGTGTCGACCGTATGTTCCTCAGCGTCCTCTGCCACTCTTATTGCGAGGAGAAACTGGAGAACGGCGAGACACGCGTGGTTCTCAAACTGCCTGCTGCCCTGGCTCCGGTGAAACTCTGCGTGATGCCGCTGGTAAAGAAAGACGGACTGCCCGACAAGGCAAGAGAGATCGTCAACCAGCTGAAGTTCAAATTCAACACTCACTACGACGAGAAGGACACCATCGGCAAGCGCTACCGCAGACAGGATGCCGTGGGTACTCCATACTGCGTCACCGTCGACTACGACACGCTGAAGGATAACACCGTGACACTGCGCTTCCGCGACACCATGGAGCAGGAACGTGTGGCTGTCGACCAGCTCGAGGGTATCATCGAAGATAAGGTGAGCATCACCTCTCTTCTCAAAAAACTGCAATAAATGAACAGTAAAAATCTTTTATATCTCTTACTCGTGATGCTGGTCTCAACACTGGGACTGGCATCATGCAGTGAGGATGACAATACCGTGGAGGAATTCCCCGACTGGCAGAATACCAACGAGAGTTATTTCTCCGACCTCAAGACTACCACAAGGCAGCTGATTGCCGCAGGGTCGTCGGAATGGAAGATCCTGCCCACCTATACCCAGGATGCAGCCAATCAGAGTAGCAACACGGATAGTGTCATCATAGTACAGGTGATCGAGGAGGGAGAAGGAACAGTCTCTCCCCTGCAGAACGATACCGTGAGGGTGCATTACTACGGGCAACTGCTGCCGTCGACCACCTACCCTGCCGGACTGGTGTTCGACAAGTCGTATTCCGACAATACTTACGATCCTTATACGAGCGTGCCTTACAAAAGTGTCACCAATGCCTTCATCGACGGTTTTATCACCGCTCTCCTGAATATGCATGTCGGAGACCACTGGAAGGTGTATATCCCGTACTGTCTCGGTTACGGAACGACCTCCACATCATCGATTCCGGCATACAGCACACTGATGTTCGACATCCGGCTGGCCGGTATCTACAAACCGGGCACTACCGTTCCGGCCTGGAAATAAATTCTTTTCGTCATGCCAAATCCCGAGGAAATTCTCAACCGCAATATAGCCTTGCTCTCGCAGAAGACGGAGGCAGAGTCGTCGATCATCCCCGACAATAGCGAGCAGTGGCCTTCGGTAGACACGCTGCAGGAGATTGTGCGGCTCGCCAAGGTCGTGATGTTCCCGGATTTCTTCGGAAGCCTCGCCGGTTCCCATGTGCGCTCCTATCACATAGGAGTGAATATGGACGCTCTGTTTACACTATTGAAAAAACAGATCGACGAGGAGAAGGCACTGGCATTCATCGACCGTCTGCCGGAACTGAAGAGAATCCTTTATACCGATGTCAAGGCGATGCACGACAACGATCCGGCGGTGGAGAGTTACGGTGAGGTGATCTTCTGCTACCCCGTCATCGAGGCGATGATACATTACCGCATCGCACACGAACTCCACGGTATGGGAATCCCGGTCGTTCCGCGTATCATCACCGAGATGGCTCATTCGAAAACGGGTATCGATATTCATCCCGGGGCCCGTATCGGTGAGTATTTCAGCATCGACCACGGCACTGGCGTGGTTATCGGAGAGACGTGTATCATCGGTAATCATGTCACCCTCTATCAGGGTGTCACCCTCGGAGCGAAGAATTTCCGATACGACGAGAAGGGTTGCCCTATCGACGAGCCCCGCCATCCTATCATCGAAGACAACGTGACGATATATTCCAATTCCTCGATTCTCGGACGTATCACCGTCGGACACGACTCTATCATCGGCGGTAATATCTGGCTTACTCACGATGTGGCTCCGTATTCCAGAATAGTACAGGGCGGCACGCAGGATGGGAAGAAGTCTATCTGACAAGGGACCAATGAGACAGAATATGAATTTTATCGGCAGATATATCGTAACGATGGTTTTTCTTTTCACTACTGCCGCTGCTTTCGCTGACAACGTTTTTGATCTGAGTATATATAATAATGTGCCGCTGGCCGAAAGCATAACACCCGGCAAGGGCGGAGGTTTCACTATCACCTCAAAAACTGACATCTGTTATTCTTCTGCCGATGCAGACATGAAAAGAAATGCAGAGATGCTGTCGCAATATATTCACGAGGCATGCGGCATCTCCCTTACTGTCGAAGAAGGAAAACGAAAGGGATGCATCGAGCTGGCTCTCAACAAGAAGATCTCAGGTGACGAGGAATACCGCATCACGGTGAAGGAGTCGTCTGTTGTTATCGAAGGAAAGACGCCGCGGGGAGTATTCTACGGAATACAGTGTCTTCGCAAGGCCGTCATAGCAGCGCCACGGCCGATAGTGCTGCCGCCTGTAACGATCTGCGATTCCCCGCGTTTTTCATACAGGGGGATGCATCTCGACGTGGCACGACATTTCTTCTCCGTGGAATTCGTGAAGAAGTATATCGATATACTGGCTCTGCATAATATAAATACCTTCCACTGGCATCTCACCGACGACCAGGGATGGAGGTTGGAAATCAAGGCTTTCCCCGAACTCACGACAATAGGAGCATACAGAGATCAGACCGTCATAGGCAGAAACAGCCCTCTCTGCGACGGCATCAGATACGGAGGGTTCTACACTCAGGAGGAAGCCAGGGAAATAGTGAGATATGCCGCAGACAGATATATAACCGTAATCCCTGAAATCGATATGCCGGGACACATGTTAGCTGCTCTTACTGCTTATCCGCAGCTCGGTTGTACCGGTGGCCCTTATCATGTAGAGGGCACTTGGGGAGTATTCCCCGACATTCTCTGTGCCGGCAAGGAAGAGACCTACCGCTTTGTGGAAAAAGTGCTCGACGAAGTGATGGAGATATTTCCCTCGGATTATATCCATATCGGCGGCGACGAGGCTCCTCGGGACAGATGGCGGGAATGTCCGCTATGCCAGAAAGTGATCAGCGACAATCATCTCACCGCTAACGGGAATCATCCCGCAGAAGCGGCGTTGCAGGCTTTTTTCACTGAGAGGATTGAAAAGTATATCAACATCCGCGGACGGAGAATCATCGGTTGGGACGAACTGCTCGAAGGGAATGTCAACGAGAGCGCCACAATCATGAGCTGGAGGGGTACCGAAGGGGGACTTTATGCAGCACAGCATGGTCACGACGTGATCATGACGCCGGTGAGCCACTGTTACTTCGACTACTATCAGACGGACAAGACATGGAACGAACCGCTCTGCATCGGTAATTTCCTGCCGATAGAGAAGGTATACTCCCTCGATCCGGCTCCCGATGAACTGGGTGATGCAAAAAGCCACATCCTCGGGGCTCAGGCTAATCTCTGGTCGGAATATCTCACCTGCGAAAATCTGGCGGAATATCAGTTGATGCCGAGAATAGCGGCCCTTTCGGAGGTGGCATGGACACAGACCGACAGGAAAAACTTCGACGAGTTTTCCACCGTCCGTCTGCCTAAGATAAAGAAGATTTACGACCTTTACGGACTGACGTATTTCAAGTAGATCGAGCCTTCTTAAATTTTGGCAATCATATACTTTTTGACCCCAAGTAATATTTGAAGCGTAGTCAGATTGTTGACTACGCTTTTATGTTCTGCTAGGTAATGATATACATGTTGACCACTAAATAGGGCACACTAAATATCTTGGTTATTTCAAATATTAATGTTTCTTGCTTGGTGTTGAACCATTTACATTAACATTATTCTCATAATCCTCAGTAGCATATAAGTAGTTCGACATAAAGGTTAAAAACCTATATACTTCATTTTTGGTTTCCCAATCTATTTCAAGAGGGTTAATACGTCTAATAGTACCATTGCCATAAAAATTGACGCGATAGAACTTTCCGCTCTTGAATTGATATTCGATGCAACCCCTTATTTTTTCACGATATGCAATATTAATGGTTCCATACATAACAAAACGCTTGTTGGTAATAGAACGAAGCTCTTGAAATGCGAAATCAATGGGATAAGATGTGTGGGTATCTTTTTTTGTTTCTATAAAGGTCAATAAGAGTGTCGGAAAATTATCATGTATGGCTTGATTAATAGCGGATAAAATCATTGCCTCAGATGATGCCATTTTTTGTTTAGCATTTACGTTATTATTCTTATTATCAATAGAGGCATTATAGTTTGCACCTTGTGCCAAAGCAGCACCACGATAGTCAATCTCATTCAATGCTTCATTTACGATGTTTGTTACAAGTTTTCTTATTTCGCTTTCTGTAAGCGTATGTACTTTATTTGCCATATTTTATTCAACGTTTTGTTTATAAATATCACTTCAATCAAATTTTTATGTCACCTTCCTCACATCTTGATAAGAGAACTTTTCTATTATCTTTATCATGTAAATACATTCCATGTAAACCAAGTACAAATATACGAAAAAAAACCGAGATAACAAAATGTTTTTGCCTAAAAAATATAAAGATTGCTCTTTTTTTTGATGATAGATCACTACTGTCCCGTTAAAGTGGACTAATCGGTCTTTGAAATCATTGAATTATAGTCTTTTACGAGCATTTTAGAGATTCAACGGTTTTGATTTTGTATCTTTGCAGTCAAAAGACAACTGCTTATGAACCAAGGCCAATATGTTTTTTCTCAGTTGATACGTTTCCTTGATAGAAATCATTTCAATTATCTTGTTCGAAAATATGGTGGTGACCATTATGTCAAGCATTTTCGTTCAGCCAGACGTGGTAGTATGTTGAGAGAGTTGGACGAAGACGAGGAAAAAATTGCCAACGGCGGAAAGAAATATTATTATTTGGGCAGCGACGGATATGGTCAAAGAGACGGAAGTATTAGGGAAGTTGTTTTAACCCCACAAGAATACAAAGAATGGGTGTCCGATAGGTGGAGTCCTGAATTATATTTAAATAAAAGTGACCTTTATTACAGTACATATATAGATTAAATCATTTTATGACAAAAAAAACAACATAAAGAGCAACCACTTGAAAATATAGTAGTTGCTCTTAATTTTATGTTTGAGGTCAAAAAGTATATAATTGCCTAAATTTTCACTTTACTTTCCGGAAAGGATCTTATCTGTCCATTCCTTCACTTTCTGCAGCGACGGACGGCCGTTGAGGATTTCGCCTTCCTCAATCTTCGCGCCAGAAGCCGAAGGTTGCAAATCGGAGAGGGAATTCTCGAAACCACTGCCACCGGATGTGGCGAAAAGGATGATCCGTTTGCCGCTGAGATCATACTGCTCCAGGAATGTATTGATAATGCGTGGAGCCGTATACCACCATACCGGATATCCGAGGAAGATAACGTCGTATTTGGTAATGTCGTCTACCTTCGCGGCAATCTCAGGACGAGCCTTCTTATCGTTCATCTCTACTGTCGAACGGCTCTGCTTGTCATTCCAGTTGAGATCGGCAGCGGAATATTCGTTCACCGGCTTGATCTCAAACAAATCTCCTTCCGTAGCCTCAGCGATAGTCTTTGCCACCGCTGCTGTCGTCCCTGTGGCAGAGAAATAAGCCACCAGTATCTTATTGGCATCCGCGGATGCCGGTTCGTTCTGTGCCTGCTGCTTGTTTCCGCAACCGAAGGCACTCAGGATAAATGATGCCATAAACGCAATTGTTAAAATCTTTTTCATAATTCTGTTATTTTAGTTTGTCATAAACTTCATCGGTTACCGGTTCGAGCCATTCGTTGGATGCATTCTTACCTACATTAGCATGATACGTGAGATGCTGGAACCATGAGTCTTTGGCTGCCCCGTGCCAGTGTTTTGTCTCTTTGGGGATTGCGATCACCATACCAGGAGTCATCTCCACGGCTTCTTTTCCCCACTCCTGATACCAGCCGCGGCCGGCGACACATATCAGCACCTGTACGGCGTCGTGATGCACATGCCAGTTATTGCGGCAGCGGGGCTCGAAGGTGACATTCGTAGGGCCTCCGTTCTCGGCATCCATCTTCGCCGTATAGCTCTGTCCGATAAAATACTTGGCGTAGGCGTCATTAGGATCTCCGATAGGATAGTCGGTAGACTTCTCGAATTCCTCGCGGGTCTGAGGAATATCACCCCAAACTCCTTTCGCCATATTGAATACGGCCCAAGCCTTGGGCCATCCGCAATAGAATGCCGCATGGGTTACGATCTCGCTGATTTCCTGACGTGTCACTCCGTTGGCTTTCGCCGACTGCAGATGAAACTGCAGGGATGAGTCGGTTATTCCCTGGGCCATAAGCGACAGAACCGTCACGAGGCTCCGGTCGTGAAGGGAGAGTTCCTTCTGTCTGTTCCACACTTCCCCGAAAAGGATGTCATCGTTCAAATGGGCGAATTCCGGAGCGAACTCCCCAAGGGAATTCCGCCCGGCTGTCTGTTTGATCTCTTTCTGTTTCATATCATTCTGTGCATTTGTGCCGATAACAGCTAATACCGTCACGGCAATCATTAAAAATATCTTTTTCATTCCTTCTTGTTTTTATTTTGCAAAGATACAACTATTTTACCGAATGCCCGATACATATTTAAGGGAAAAAAGTACCAATTTTACTGATTTTGCAAAAAACAGCTTCTTTCCAGAGGGAAAAATGGCTCTTTAAATGAAGTATACTTCAAGGGGGCTGCAGCAAGAGTTGGGAAAAATAATCTCACACCTCGCGCACTCCTCATCTATCTCCCTAAGAAAGTGATACTTGCAGAATGACAGCAGGGAAAATCTCCACACCACCTCCGGCAGCCGACCTTACCCGAAATAGCCGGATGGCGGTGCCCAAATTCGCCCAAACCACTGCTTCGGACTTCTGAAAA
>Ga0065709_1006171_pt1 | contig 33961 bp, 23 predicted proteins | sample Hoacrofraction14_2_FD_59096 | JGI IMG/M metagenome (GOLD analysis project Ga0065709, IMG submission 59096) | Hoatzin crop microbial communities from Cojedes, Venezuela, sample from fiber fraction 14 v1 | ecosystem: Host-associated > Birds > Digestive system > Esophagus > Crop | place: Venezuela...
GTATTATAAGGATTTGTAGAGCTCATCAACTTCTTTCTTGGGAACATAAACGAAATTCCCGATTTGTCGGGTGGGGATGGAGTATTTTCGAATGTGCAGATATACTGTGCTATCGTCCATGTGATACTTCTCCGCAATCTCGCCAATGGTATAGCAATCTTCAGGTTCCAGACTATAGCGTTTCGGAAGAGGCTTCTCCTTGTCCTTGATTTGTTTCTGCCGAAGAGGAAACATGCCTTTAAGTTCATTCTTGCTTACTCGAATCTGTTTCTTGCCGAGATTGATATAGGGGATTTTGTTCGTGCGTATCAAACGATAGATGGTGTCTGTGCTAATGTCAAACATGGCATAAGCCTCCGAAACTTTGATGTAATCTTGCGCTTCAGGGATCCTCTTCACAATCTCGTCGAGCCGCTGGTTTCTTACCTTTTCATCTTTTCTCCTTTTCCAGGCAATCTTGGAACATTTCTCCGAGCAGTACCAAGATTCTAAAGTCTTGGCAATAAAGACATTACCACAGACTTTACACTTTCTTCTTATCTCAAATTTTGCTTTTCCCATATTCGGTTACTTTTGAACACGTAATTTACACGCTATTTTTTTGTTGCACATTATCTACTTTTTTGTTGTGGTACAAATATGGGTACAAAAATAGAGATAAAAATCGAGAAAAACAAGGAATAAAACAAATTTTAACAAAAAGAAAAATCCCTGCAACTGCGTGAGTTACAGGGATTTTTTGCGATTTTCTTATCGTTTTTTATCTATTCTCATTTGACCTCCTCGAAGTCGGCGTCTTGCACGTCGTCGGCGCTGTTGGTGCCGGTGGACTGCTGGTTGTTGCCGCCGAATCCGCCGGGGTTGCCTGCGCCGGCTGCGCCTTGCTGGCTGTACATGCGCTGGCTGGCGGTTTGCCAAGCGGCGTTGAGCTCGCTGGTGGCAGCGTCGATGGCGGCGAGGTCTTGGGCCTTGTGAGCGTCCTTCAGTTTGCTGAGTGCGGCCTCGATGGCGCCTTTCTCAGTGGCCTGCAGCTTGTCGCCCAGTTCCTTCAGCTGGTTTTCCGTCTGGAAAATCATGGAGTCGGCCTGGTTGAGTTTGTCCACGCGCTCGCGCTCCTTCTTGTCGGCGTCGGCGTTGGCTTCGGCCTCTGCCTTCATGCGCTCGATTTCGTCTTTGCTCAGGCCGCTCGATGCCTCGATGCGGATGGCCTGCTCCTTGCCGGTGTTCTTGTCTTTGGCGGTGACGTTGAGGATGCCGTTGGCGTCGATGTCGAAGGTCACTTCAATCTGCGGAATGCCGCGGGGTGCGGGTGCAATGCCGGTGAGGTTGAACTGGCCGATGCTCTTGTTCTGCGCGGCCATGGGGCGCTCGCCCTGCAGCACGTGCACGGTCACTTCGGTCTGGTTGTCGGCCGCGGTGCTGAATGTTTCGCTCTTCTTGCAAGGGATGGTGGTGTTGGCATCGATGAGCTTGGTCATCACGCCGCCGAGGGTCTCGATGCCCATGGACAGCGGGGTCACGTCGAGCAGCACGATGTCGCCCACGCCGCTTTCCTTGTTNAGGATGGCGCCCTGGATGGCAGCGCCGATGGCCACCACTTCGTCGGGGTTCACGCCCTTCGACGGGGCNTTGCCGAAGTATTGCTCCACGAGCTGCTGCACGGCGGGAATACGGGTGCTGCCGCCCACNAGGATGACTTCGTCAATGTCGCTGGTGCTGATTTTGGCNTCGCTGATGGCCTTCTNGCAAGGCTCGAGGCAGGCCTGGATGAGGTCGTGTGCAAGGGCCTCGAACTTAGCGCGNGTGAGGGTCTTCACCATGTGCTTGGGNCTGCCGCCTGCGAGTGCGATGTAGGGCAGGTTGATTTCNGTGGAAGCGGTGCTGGAAAGTTCAATCTTGGCTTTCTCNGCNGCCTCTTTGAGTCGCTGCATGGCCTGCGGGTCTTGCCTCAGGTCAACGCCCTCCTCCTGCTTGAAGGANTCCACGAGCCAGTCGATGATGACTTGGTCGAAGTCGTCGCCGCCCAGGTGNGTGTTGCCGTTGGTGCTGAGCACTTCAAACACGCCGCCGCCGAACTCCANGATGGAGATATCGAAGGTGCCGCCGCCGAGGTCGAACACAGCGATTTTCATATCCTTCTGCGCCTTGTCGATGCCGTAGGCAAGTGCGGCTGCAGTAGGCTCATTCACAATACGCTTCACTTCCAGGCCAGCGATTTGTCCGGCCTCTTTCGTGGCCTGGCGCTGCGAGTCGCTGAAGTAGGCCGGCACGGTGATGACAGCCTCTTTCACCTCCTGTCCGAGGTAGTCCTCGGCGGTTTTCTTCATTTTCTGCAGCACCATGGCGCTGATTTCCTGCGGCGTGTAGAGACGTCCGTCGATGTCCACGCGCGGGGTGTTGTTGTCGCCGCGCACCACGCTGTAGGGCACGCGCTTGATTTCCTGCGCCACTTGATCGTAGGTCTCGCCCATGAAGCGCTTGATGCTGAACACCGTGCGCTTCGGGTTCGTAATAGCCTGACGCTTAGCGGGGTCGCCCACCTTGCGCTCGCCGCTGTCGAGGAAGCCGACGATGGACGGCGTGGTGCGCTTGCCTTCGCTGTTGGTGATGACAACGGGTTCGTTGCCTTCAAAAACGGATACGCAACTGTTGGTCGTACCCAGGTCAATTCCAATAATTTTTCCCATAGTTCTATTGTTTTTAATTGTTATTTGTTTGCGATTCATTTCGGGCTTTCTGCCGAAAGTCCACCCTTCTGGTTGCAAACTCCGTGCCAGCGGCGGCGCGTTTTTCTGCCATCTGACATTCTGGCAGGCGCTCCCCCGCCCTTTTATATATATAAATAAGGTGTAGGCGCCGCGAAGCAGGGTGCATAAATCGTTGTTCAAAACGTAAGATTATGCAAAACGCTGCATATTCCTGCCGCGAAATGGGGCGGAAAATGCGGCGATTTGGGGCAATTTTCTAAGTGACTGATTTTCAGGCATGCTTGGTTTCGGCAAAAAAGGAAGGGCATCGTTTTGGAAAAGGAATACCTTCGTTTTTCAAAAAGAAGGGCTTCGTTTTCGAAAACGAAGGGCATCTTTTTCGGCCCACTCCGCGGCAGGGCGGAAGGGGATGTTGGTCAGTTCGTACTTTTTATGCAGAATATGCAAAGTTTGTTTCGGAGCCAAAATTTTGCCCGAAAGTGGATGAAACGGTCCATTGCCTCGGCGAAAATCAGGCGCAAAAAAAGCAGGAAAAAAACTTTCGCGGAAGTTTTTTCCTGCTGGATTCGGGGCGGAAATGTTGGGGTGCGGAGGACTTTATTTCCGCTTGTGGTGCTTCAGGAAATGCAGCCTGACCTTGAGTCGCCGGAAGAGGTTGAGCGGCTTGCGGCGCATTTCCTGCTGCCGGTGGGCCAGGAAGTCGGCCACGGCATCGAGGATTCGCGCGCAGTTGTGGCCGTCGCGGTGCGCCTCCATGCGTGCGGTGTAGTCGCTGATGGCCTGCATGAGCGCTGGCGGCTGGGTGAGCGCCATTTCGAGCGCCTGCTCCACCTGCTCGGGCGTGTCCACGTTGATGAGATGGGGGCCGGCGGTGGTGTTGCGGAGCGTGACTACGGGCTTGCCGAGGAGCATGTACTCCACAATGATGCTGGAGGAGTCGCACAGCATGGCGTCGGTGGCGAGCATTCCGCTGGCACTGAGGCCGTTGGGGCGGAAAAGCACGTTGGCCCGATGCTCGTCGAGCAGGCGATATTTGGCGTGGAGTTCGGGGTCGGTGAGTTTGGGATGCAGGGTGACGACCCAGCGCCAGTCGCGCTCGCGCGAAAGCCGTTCGATGGTGGGATAGAGCGTTTCGAGGGCGGAGATGCCTTTGCTGAAGGTGCTGCCCACGAGGATGGTGGGGGCGTCGCAGTTTTTCCACGCCGTGAAGTCGGACTTGCCGCCGAGTTCTTGCCCGCCGTCCGCCGTTTCGGCGCCGCCATTTCCGTCCGCGGGGAAGTAGGTGTCGGCCTTTGCCCAGCCCGTTTCATAGACGGCGAAATAGCCTTTCTGCGCCGCGAGGGTCTGGAAGGGAAGGGTGCTTGCGGGGCCCTGCGTGCAGTAGATGTCGAACCATCCGCGGAGCGTGAAATGGTCGTCGTGGCGGTCGTTTCGCTTGTTGATGGGGTAGCCGTGGAACACCTGCACCTTCACGCCGGGGAAGAAGTCGTAAACCCAGTTGCCTGGCGCGAAAACGGCGACTGGCGCCCACTGCTTCACCTCGCTGAGCGTGGTGAGCAGCCGCTCGCCGTCGAGCAGTCGGTTGGGGCATGTGGGCTCGAGCCACCACGCGGCCTCGTCGCCCCTGCGCCGCATCTCGGCTTGCAGCGGTCGGAGAATGGCGTAGGCGTAGGCCTGCTCGGCAAAGAAAAGGTAGCGGGACATTGAAATTAACAATTAACAATTAACAATTGGCGGCTGAGGGTTTTTCGCTGGGCAAAATTACTAATTTTTCGGTGTGAACGCAACATTTTGCGCAATAAAGTTTGCAAAAAGGCGGTTTCTGGCGCAAATGTCATTTTTTTACCAAAGAATGTCAATTTTTTACTTGACAAGCTGATGAGTTTTTAGTATCTTTGCAACATCTTCACGTGAGAAGCGAAACAATCTAACTAATTTATCATTTATATGGGAAAGAGACATTTATGGGCCTTGCTGGCATGGTTGCTGACACTGGGCAGCGCGCTGCAAGGGCAGGCGCAGACGTTTACGGGCAGTGCCGTAGGCGACGGAGAATTCTATTTATATAATGTAGGCACGGGCCGTTTCCTGGCCGCGGGCAACGACTACGGCACGCGCGCCAGCATGGGCGACGACGCGCTGCGCGTGACGCTTGCGGCGCAGAGCGACGGCACCTACACGGTCTCCACCGACCCCACCTACAGCGGGCTCTATCTGGGCAGCGACGGCTATGTGGACAAGGCAAGCGACTACAATTCCACGAAGTGGACATTCACGGCCGTGGAGGGCGAGGACAATGCCTACACCATGAAGAGCAACGGCTACTACATGTATGCCAAGTATGACGGCTCGACGAAGACGACGATGCAGACTTCGCTGCCCGACGACGGCCACCTGGCCTACGCCTACTGGAAGCTGGTGACGCGCGCCGACATGATTTCCGCCATCGCGGCCACCGACGGCAGCGAGTCGGTCAATGCCACGTGGCTGCTGCTCAATCCCGCCTACGGGCGCGTGACCGACGTGAGTTGCTGGACAGACAGCCCGGCGCACGGCGGCCCCGACTACGGCAACTACTGCCTGGAGAAATGGAACACGACGTTCGATGTCTATCAGACGGTGACCGACGTGCCCAACGGGCAATACACCGTGAAGGTGCAGGGATTCTACCGCGTGGGCAATGGCACGAACGACGCTTCGGCCGCTGCCGCCGCGCGCAAGGCGGGCAACGAAGTGCTCAACGCCGAATTCTACGCCAACAACGCGACGCTGAAGGTGCCTTCGATGTTCAAAGACGCCAGCACCACCAACAATTCCGACTACAACACTTCGAACGGCTACATCATCGACGACTCTGGCACCACTTACTACATTCCCAACACGATGGCTCGCGCGGGCCGCTGCTTTGCCAACGGCCTCTACGACAACGAATTTCTCGTGGTGGTGAGCGACGGGCGGCTGACCGTGGGCGTGCGCAAGAGCGTGGCCGACTCGCAGGACTGGACCATCTGGGACAATTTCCGCCTCTACTTCAAGCCCCTCACCTCGGCCGTCTATGACAGCCTGCGCACGGCAGCGCAGCAACTGCTCAGCGACAATCCCAAGGCGGGCGGAACGGACCGCGCCGCGCTGCAGCAGGCCGCAGACGCCAGCACCGACGGCGTGACCGACTTTGCCGCGCTCGCCTCGGCACTCACTGGCGCCATGAGCGATTTTGAGCACGTATTGCCCGTGGTGAACAGCGTGATTTCGCTCTACAGCGAACTCGACAACATCAAGGAACTCATTGCCAAGGACGACCAAGACGACCTGAAAGCCCTGCTGGCCACCGCAGACACCTATCTGACCAGCGACAACACCACCGCCACGGCAGCCGACTGGACCGCGCTGCGCAACGAACTGATAGAGATGCAGAAGGCCACCGTGTCGAGCGACAAGACCATTGACGTGGAGTGGCGCGAAACCTACATCAGCAGCAAAGGCAAGGAAAGCAGCGACTACGACGACATTTTCTTCACCCAGCTCATCGACATCAGCGGCGCCGACTCCATTCAGGTGACCGTTGACGAAAACGTGCCTGGACGGCGAATCTACTGGTATAAGGGCAACGAAATCTCCACATCCAACTTCGTGAGCCGCGGCAGCAGCGCTGAGGGCGCCAAGACCGAGACCTACGCCATTCCCAGTGGCGCGGCCTACTTCACCTACCGCTTCTCGAACGAAAGCGACGTGTACAAGTCCAGCAGCGGATACTACACCTTCAGCGGCCTGAGCGGCACGCTCACCAGCGAGCAGAACGCGCTGGTGAACAGCCACATCGTCGTCCGACTCATTTATAATAAAGGCAAGGATTTCGGCCTGGCCGCAGAGACCGATTCGCTCCATCCCGGCGACGTGAAGGCCATGGCGGCGCTCTTTGCCAACAGCCTGACGGGCGACGTGAACGAGCAGACGGAGATGAAGAGCCAGTTCAGCATTGAAGACCCGTCGCTGACCATGGGCATGACCATCACCTCTTCGCGCCCCGACATCCTGAAATGGGGCTGGGAGAGCGACAGCGCGAGCGTGTTCGTCAGCTACGAGGACGTGCACAGCGGCGTGCAACTGCCCTTCACCTTCACCCCTGGCGCCGACATCGACGCCAGCCAGCTGGAACTGCAGTTCTTCCACGGCAACAGCCAGTTTGGCACCGCCACGGTGACTTGGGAGATGAATCTCACGACCGACACGGAGAAGAGCGTGACCGTACGCTATGACTTCGCCGACGAAACGCCGGGCAACGCGGCCGGCACGCTCGTGCTTTGGGCCAACGCCCACAGTTGGCGCGGCGACTACACCGTGTACTACGGCGACGCCGACGGCAATGTGCTGAGCGGCTATGCCGAAATTGCCCACCTGAACGTGGCGGCTTCGGGCGAAACGAACAAAGTGGAATGGGCCCACACCGTGGCCACGCAGTTGCTGCCCACCGACGCCAAGACCATCGTGGCCGTGAACGACGCCGACGCCAGCAAGACGGGCAGCTTTGCCATTCCGGCAGCGAAGCAGGCCGTTTACGCCGCGCCCACCTACCGCTTCGGCTGCCTGAGCGACATCCACCTCTACGACGGCAACCAGTCCGCCACCTTCTGCCTGAGCGACTTCCCCCGCGCGCTCACCTACTTCAACAGCCAGAACGTGGCGTTCACCGGCGTGTGCGGCGACCTGACGCAGACAGGATACACCAGCATTGACGACCTGAAGGCGCAACTGACGAATTTCACCAACCTGAAGGCCACGGCCAACCACCCCGTCTATGCCACCAATGGCAACCACGACGTGCCTGGCGATGGCATCACCGACGCCTACCGCGCCGCATGGATTGACCAAGTGGGCATGCCCGTTGACACGGTGATTCTGCTCAATGGCGACGCCGTCATCTTCTACCACCTCTCGGCCTACGCGTTCGGAACAAACGGCACGCCCTACACCTTCAGCGACCTGCAGTGGCTGAAAAAGCAACTGGAGAAGTACAGCGACCGCCGCGTGTTCCTCTGGACCCACGTGTTCATCCCCAACTACGCAGGCGACTTCAAGCACCTCTACCCCGAATTCGTGCAGATGTACGGTGAATCGCTCTCCATGCTCCAGGCGCTGGCGGCGAAATATCCGAACGTCATCAGCTTCAGCGGCCACTCCCACTGGCGCTACTACCTGCAGCAGTACACTTCGGCCAACACGAACTACTACCAGGTGCCCGACGGCATGGCGATGGTTCACCTCTCTGGCTGCGCAAGCCCCATCAACGGCGAATACAGCGGCAACGACCCCTACGACGACACCACTAACGGCTGGAGCCGCGGCGCAGACTACGGGCAGGGCAACCGCAGCGAGATTGCCGTGATGGACGTCTATCCCGACAGCGTGATTTTCCACGGACTGGAATTCAAATATCCCGACACGCCTGAGAAGGACTACGCCGGCGCAGACGACTACCAGGAAGTGCCCATTGCCCGCTACAGCATCGGCATTCCCGGCACGCTGCCCATTGGCGACCTCGGCGCCACTTGGACCAAGAGCGGCAGCACGCTCACTTCTGACGAAATAGGCGTGCGCGGCACATTCACCAACACCTTCATCCACAGCAACACGGCGCTCAGCGGCAAGACGCTCACTGCCACCTGCACCTGCGCCGACGGCAGCACCACCACGCTCACTTTCGCCGTCAGCGCGGACACCATCGCCCTGACGCTGCCAGAGAACTGCACGAGCATCAGGCTGAGCATCGACGCCGACCTTTCGGCAGACGAGATGGCAAGCGGCACGGAGGTGAGAGCATGGGTGAAGAACGACAACTTCAGCAGCACCCTCACAGGCGGCGACCTCGCGGCAAATCCGGCCGACATGACCAGCCGCATCAAGAACCCGAAGTTCGACTACAACCCCGCCAACGACGGCAGCTGGACCCGCACCACGAGCAACAACAACGGCGCGTTCAACTACGGCTATCAGGAATTGGAATACTACAGCAGCTGGGACGACAACATTGCCAAGTCGTTCACCACGCAGCAAACCATTGCCAACCTTCCGGCAGGCTACTACCAACTGAGCGTGCAGGCATTCCAGCGCGTGAAGGAGAACGATGGCGCCGAAGCCTACAAGGCTGGCACGGAGACGATTGACGCCCAACTCTTTGCCAAAACCGCCGATGGCAAGAAATACGCCACGAAACTGCTCTCGCTCTACGACGAGAACGAAACGGGCTCGTACAACGGCTTTGCCAACACCATGGAAGAGGCCAGCAACGCCTTTGCCAGCGGCAAATACACTGGCAACGTGCTGACATTCTATCAGCCCACCGACGGCGCAAGCGTGACCATCGGCGTGGGCAGTGCAAAGACAGGCGGCGAGTCGCGCTCGTGGACCATCATCGACAATTACCAACTGCGCTATTTCGGCAACGATGCCGCGGAAACCATCCTGCCAGGCAAATCAACCGAAACCTTCACGCCGCAGCCTGCCGTGGGCAGCGTGGCGATGGACGGCCGCACGTTCTCTTCCGACAAATGGATGACCGTCTGCCTGCCGTTCAGCGTGCCAACCAGCGAGATTGAAAGCGTGTTTGGCAGCGGCGCGCAAGTGGCCACGATGGTGAGCGATGCCGACGGCGTCATCACTTTCTCCACCAAAAATCCCGCCATCCGCGCCCACCAGCCCGCTCTGGTGAAAGCCACGCAACTGCAGGCCCAGCACGCCATTGTGGAGGCGGGCGATGCCACGACCTTCGTTTCGCCGCAAGGCACCGACGCCGCGCTCGTGGGCAACTACGGCTACGTGGCCAGCCTGCGCACGCTGGGCGACGACATCTACGTCATTTCCGACAACAAGTTCTACTATGTTGACGCAGCGTCCACCGTGGCCTCCTACCCGCTGCGCGCCTGGTTCACCTATCCGTCGAGCAGCGAGGTGAAAATCCTCATCGACGGCGTGGAAACGTCCATCGAAGACATCCGCATGCCGGGCGAAACGGATGAGGAAAAGGCTTCCAGCGAAATCTACGACCTGGCCGGACGCCGCCTGCAGCGCGTGCCGCAGCAAGGATTCTACATCAAAAACGGAAAGAAATACTTTGTGAAATAAAATCAGCGCAGACCAATGAAAAAGACATATTTGCAACCGCAGCAAGAGACCAACGCCTTCAGCCCACAAATGCTTTGCCTGTCGTCCGACCCCGACACAGGCATTAGCAGCGGCGGCGACGCCAGCGACCACGGCATTGGGGAGGGCGACGCCAAGCAGCGCAACGCCTGGGAAGAGCAAGGCCTCTGGTAAGAAAACAAACTACAACAAACGCAAAAGCATGGGAGTTCCGCACGGAATTTCCATGCTTTTCATTTGCAAAAACGTTCATTTCAAACGTTTTACGGAGAAAAAATCGGAAAATGCTTGAAGAAATCAACGGAATTGCATAAATTTGCAGGTTGTAACTGTGCGAACGCAGTGAAAACAACACCTTATTAATATATATAGCAACCACAAAAACACGCAAAAGGATATGAATTTCGGAGCAATCTTGGAGAGCGCAATGCTCAGCGGCGACGCAAAACGCTGCTTTGAACTGGGCAACGCGCTCGTGGACAAAGGACTGCAATTCACGGTTTTCACCAAGGACGGCAAGGCGCCCGACTGGATGGATTTCCGCGGCGCAATGGGCACGTGGAAGGGTGTGGAGACGGCCAATCTCGACCTGCTCTTCGCCTGCAGCGCACGGCTGATGCAGCAGGTGATAGAGTCGAGCGCACGCCGCAAGGTGCTCTACCACTGCCACCCAGACGACAAGAACGTGGACCTGCTCATGGCCGACCCGCAAATCGAGATTTGGGCGCCGTCGTCGCAGGTGGCGAAGCGCGACCAGAAGAAGCACGAGCGGGCCGACGTGGAAGTGTTTGGCGGCCTGAATGTCAGCGACTTCACTCCGAAAACCGACTACAAGGTTGGCGAGCGCCCGTTCGTGGTGCTGGTGAACGGCAACCTGGCGAAGCGGCACAAGGGCACGCGCCTCGTGGTGGGCGCCTGCGAATCGCTCTACAAGAAGGGCCTGGACCTGAAAATCCTGCTTTTCGCCGCGCCGCAAACGAAGAAGGAGGAGCAGCGCCTGCGCAAGTTCGAGTGCCAGTGCCCGTTTGAGTTCATCAAGGCACCGCAAGTCGCAAGCGACATCTACTGCAGCGCCGACATCTTCGTCTCGGCCGAGCACAGCAAGCACACGGGTTGGAACACCACCGTGGCCGAGGCCATGGCCTGCGCGCTGCCCGTGCTGACCACCAAGGCCGGCACGTCGGACCTCATCGTGGATGGCGAGAACGGCCTGCGCTGCTGGCGCTGGGGAGTGGGTCTGAAGCGCGGCATCCGCAAACTCTACGACAGCAACCGCCTGCGCGAAATGCTGGGCAAGAACGCCCGCGAAACGGTGGAGGAGTTCGACTGGAGCCACGTGGCAGAAACCATCATCAGCCACTACGGCATCCAAGTGCCGCAACTCACCAGCGAGCAGCCGCGCGAACTGCCGCAAGCAGTGCCTGCGCCCGAAGCAGAAACGCCGCAAGCGCCTGAGACTGAAGCGCCGGCCGCTGCGCCCGAAGCAGCAGAGACTGCGCCTGAGACGCCTGTTGCAGCGCCTGAGGAACCTGCTGCTCCGCAAAATCCTGAGACCCCTGACAGCAACCATTTCAACGTAACATATTCTAACATCAACCCCGACTGAGAAGCCGGGGCGCAAACCTCAATCCTAAGACATGAAAACCACCATTCAGGTGCACAAGCACTTTGAGAACCTGCGCGACTTCATTGCGCAAATCCCCGAGCGTTTCGACAAATGCGGAACCACCGTGTTTGAGAAGCGAAACGTGGTGAAACGCATCACGACGCCCGATGGCAAAGCCCTCGTGGTGAAGCGATACAAACTGCCCAACTTCTTCCAGCGGCTGGGCTGCAGCACTTTCCGCAAGTCGAAGGCGCGCCGGGCCTACGAATACGGCCTGGAGTTCCAGCGCCGCGGCATCGACACGCCGCAGCCCGTGGCCTACATTGAGCAATGGAAAGGCCCCATCTTCCACCGCGGATTCTACATCTGCGAGGAATGTCACGACACCTCCTGCACCGTGCTGCGCAACAACGACTACCCGGAGCGCGACGAACTCATCAAGGCCTTCGCCGCATTCCTGCGCCGCATGCACAAGCGCGGCATCCTGCACGGCGACACCAACCTCTCCAATTTCTTCTTCCGCAAAAAGACCGAGGAGGAAATCAGCAAAGCGCGCGAGAAGGACATCTACAAACAGCACCAGCGCAGCGACAGCGACGTGGCCTACCATTTCACCGCCATCGACCTCAACCGCACGAAGTTCGTGCAGCATCCCTCGCACGAGCAGTGCCTGAAAAACCTGGTGCGCGTCACCCACGACGACCTGCTCATGGTGGACATCGTGAGCGCCTACGCCCGCCGCCGCGGCTGGAAAGAATGGAACGCCGTGAACTATGTGCAGAAAAAGCTCAAGCAGTTTGAGACGCGCAACAAAATCAAGGACTTTTTCAAGTTCAAAAAGAAGAAAAAGGACGAGAAAACCCACCACCATCACCACCACCATCACCACCACGAAGAGCAAAAGGAGCAGGCCGATTGACCTGCTCCTTTTTGTTTTCTTGCTTGGCGTAAGGGGTTAATTCACACGAACTTCAGGCCGATGATGGAGAGGATGAGGGTGGTGATGAAGAAGATGCGCCAGAAGTTGGCGGGGTCGTGGAAGACGAAGATGCCGATGAGCACCGCGCCCACTGCGCCGATGCCGGTGAAGACCGTGTAGGCCGTGCCGACGGGGATGGTATGCGTGGCCTTGACAAGCAGGGGCATGCTAATCATGAAGAGGAGGGCAAATCCCGCCATCCACAGGGCGTAACTGCTGCCCGTGGCGTCCTTGAGTTTGCCGAGGCAGAAGGTGAATCCCATTTCGCAGCAGCCTGCCAGGAGCAGGCAAATCCAGTTAATCATAGGCTTTTATTTCTTCGTTTTTGCGCCGATGCACGCGGTTTTTGCGCCGATGCACGCGGTTTTTGCCACGGCGGCAGGGGCATTTTGGGTTGTTTTAGTTGGTTTCAGGAGCAGCACCCTCGGCAGAACCGTCGCAAAGCAGGTCGGGCGTGTTGCGGATGAACTCGTAGCCAAAGCGGCAGCGCAGGCAGTTGCTTTCGTCGCAGTAGCGGCGGGAGAGTTGGATGAGCGCCTGCGTGTCGGCCGCCGATTCGCAATCGATGCCGCACTGCTGCCAGTGGGCGATGACGCTGTTGCTTTCTGGCGGCAGTTGCTCAAGCCAAGTGAGGGCGCGGTCGCAGAGTTCGTCACTGTTTTTGTAGCGTCCGTAGGCAAAGACGAGCGGCACTATAGCGTTGAGAATGAGCAGGTTTTTCGACGCCGCGGAGAGTTTCCGCTCGGCAGGCGCCGTGTCGGGCGTGGTGAAGGTGTAGTGGGTTTGCCAGAAATCGCTGACGTGGGTGTCGAGCAACTGGCGGCAATCGTCGAGGGTCTCTGCGCTGATGGCGCGCGAGAAATTGAACCGCTGCTCGTGGTAGAGGTTGGCCAGTTGCACGATGCGGGTGTAGGGAAAATTCTGCGGCCGCATGCGCAGGAAGCGCCAGATGGTGGGGTCGATGGGGGTGAGCGAAAACTTGTGGCGCAGGTACTGATATTCGGCCTGATATTCGCGAAATTTCCCGATGGAATGGGCGATTTTTGCAGCAACGTCTGGGTCTTTCTTCATCCGGCTGTCAAGCGTTTTCTGGGCCGAAGCGGTGGGCGCGGGGCTGGCGAGCAGGCCGGCCTGACCCAGGAAAATGGCCTCCACCTGAAAGAGTTGGTCGCGGTGCTTGCCCACGGCGCTCAGCGGAATGTTCATGGCCCACTGCTCCATGGCGTCGGAATTGAGGCCGAAGCCGAAATTTCGGGCGAGCGTCACGAAGCAAGTGCGCTCCCAGTCGCCCTCGCAGGCCTGCCGCCGCAGTTCCACTTGCCGCGTGCGGTCCTCCAGCCGCTCCACGGTCAGCGCCGACATCCAGCTGTGTATGAGCAGTTTAGGCAGCGTGGGCACGATGTTTGCGCAGCGCGGCTGCAGTTCTGCCTCGGACAGCCGCAGGTAGTTCTGCCGCACGTGGGCGGGGATTTCGAGCACAAACTGCGGAATGAACTCGCGTGCGGGCTGCCCCGTCTCGGCCGCTTCGGCCAGGCGAATGGGTTCGGGAATGGGGATGCGGCAGTCGTCGAGCGCCACCACGTGCAGCACCACGTTGCGGTAGGCGGGGTCAGTGTCGTGGTGGTGGCGAAACCAGTCGCTGGCGCGCAGGTGGATTTCCACGTTTCCCACCCACAGCTGCCCGCCGATTTTCACCTTCGCGTTGAAGAAGTCGGGCCCCGCGTCGTTGTTGTGGGTGCCGGGGTGAATGACCTCGAGCGGCAGCCCATCGACCGTTGCGAGCGGGCGGAGCGGGAGCAGGCGGTGTTTCCAGCAGTAGTGCAGCAGTTTTTCGCTTTGCGGAAGTTCCATTGCGATGTGTTTTCAGGATGGTCGGTTCTTTTCGACGGCAAAATTACCGAAAATCTCGCCAAATTGCAACAAAAAGGGCGCGAAGTTTTTCGCGCGGCGGGGCTTTTTTGCGGTCTGCGCTTTGCCGTGTTGAGTTTTTGCAGTATCTTTGCAAAAAATTACGCGCGTACATTATATAATATGCTAAGACGAATCATGTATGCGGCGCTCGCCGTGGCCCTGTGCCTGCCCGCCGCCGCTCAGGAAACCACGCCGAAGGAGGACCATTCCTTCAGCGTGGCAAAGAATCTCGACGTGTTCAACGCCATCTACCGCGACTTGGACCTCTACTACGTTGACACGCTCGACGCCAACAAGGTGGTGCGCGTCGGCATCGACGCCATGCTCAGCAGCCTCGACCCCTACACCGAGTACTATGCCGACGAGGACATGGGCGACCTGAAGATGATGACCACGGGCAAGTATGGCGGCATCGGCAGCGTCATCCGCATGCGCAAGGACAGCACCGTCATCATTGCCGAGCCCTACGCCAACATGCCCGCCGCAGAAGTGGGCCTGCACACGGGCGACGTGCTCAAGGAAATAGACGGCACCAGCCTGCAGGGCAAGAGCGTGAGCGAAGTGAGCGACATGCTGCGAGGCGAGCCCGGCACAACCTTCGTGCTCAAGGCGCAGCGCCCCGGCGAAAAGAAGGCGCGCACGTTCAAAATCACCCGCCGCGTGGTGAAAATGCCTGCCATCACCTACCAGGGCATCATCGCCCAAAACGTAGGCTACATCTGCCTTTCGCAGTTCACGGAGGACTGCTCGGTCGATGTGCGCAAGGCGGTCATCAGCCTCAAGGAGAAGGGCGCAAAAGCGCTCGTGCTCGACCTTCGCGGCAACGGCGGCGGACTGCTCCAGGAGGCCGTGAACATCGTCAACCTCTTTGTGCCTAAAGGCGAAACCATCGTGGAGATGAAGGGCAAAGTGGCAGCCGCCAACCGCGCCTACAAAACGCAGAGCGAGCCGCTCGACGAGCAACTGCCCGTGTGCGTGCTGGTGAGCAACAACACAGCGTCGGCCGCCGAAATCCTCGCCGGAAGCCTGCAAGACCTCGACCGCGCAGTGGTCATCGGCCAGCGCACGTTTGGCAAAGGCCTCGTGCAGTCGCCCAAGGAATTGCCCTTCAACGGCAACCTCAAACTCACCACAAGCAAGTATTACATTCCCAGCGGACGCTGCATTCAGGCCATCGACTACAAGCACCGCCGCGAACTGGGCGACGACGGCCGCGTGCCCGACAGCCTCACCAACGTATTCCACACCCGCAACGGCCGCGAAGTGCGCGACGGAAGCGGCATCCGCCCCGACGTCGAAGTGAAGCACGACACCATGGCCAACCTCGTCTTCTACCTCACCAACGACGACGTGCTCACCGACTGGGGCACCGACTACGTGCGGCGCCACCCCAGCATTCCGCCCATCGAGCAGTTCAGCATCACCGACCAAGACGTGAGCGACCTGCTGCGCATGGCCAAGGAAAGCGGCTTCAAGTACGACCGACTCTCCGAAAAGAACCTGGAATCGCTGGAGAAAGTGGCCAAATTCGAGGGCTACTACGACGACGCCAAGGCGGAATTTGAGGCCCTGCGCGCCAAACTGGAGCACAATCTCGACCGCGACTTCGAACTCCACCGCACGGAAATCAAGGAAATGATGGCGTCGGAAATCGCCACCCGCTACTACTACCAGGCCGGCGCGCTGCAGGAAGCCCTCAAGCACGACGAAGACCTCGACCAAGCCATCCGCCTCTTCAACAATCCCGAAGAATACAACGCCATCTTCCGGCCCTGAGATTTAACCCCGCAAAATTCAAAAATCGCCCATTTCATCGGGAAAAATCGCCCAATCCATCGGGAAATTTCACCCCTTCTTCCACCGAAAAGCCACAACGAAATGAACAACCGCGCAACCAAATTCAACCGCCGCATGCTCATGGGCACCCTCGTCCTGGGCGTGCTGGTGCTCGCACTCGTCTTCGTCATGCTCTACTGGTCGTTCCAAAACACCAAGACCGCCGAGCAAACCACCGAGGGCGACAGCATCCAACTCATTATCAACCAATGACATCCACCCCGAATTACCCCTGCATGAAACGCTTCCTCCCCACCCTTCTCGCCCTGCTCCTGCTCAGCCTGTGCCTGCCCGCCAGCGCGCAGAAATGGACCTACGACTTCATCGTGCCCGACAACGGCAACTTCGCCAGCGCCATTGCCGCGGCTAACAACCGCGCCAACAAGCAGCGCCGATTCCGCATCTTCGTCCGCGCAAGCAACTACCGCCTCGGGCAGTCGAAAGTGACCCTCACCGCACCCAACACCTCCATCATCGGCGAGCAGCGCCAAGGCACCCAAATCGAGACCTGCCCCCAGACCGAGGGCCTCGACGCCGGATGGACGCTCCTGCTGCGCGGCGCCGACAGCACCTACATTCAGGACGTGGAACTCTGGAGCAACTACAAGAACGACACCCGCCTGTGGAGCAACAAGGCCGTGACCCTGCGCGAGCAAAACTGCAAGGGCAACGTCATGAAAAACGTTTTCCTGCGCGGCACCGGCAACACCTACTACACTTCGGGCAGCACTGCCTATCTGGAGGACTGCAAAGTGATGGGAACCACCGACTTCGTGTGCGGCGGCGGAACCATCTACTTCGACCATTGCGACATCACGCTGGCCAACCGCGGCGACGGAAGCCGGCAATTCGTGGTCTGCGCCCCGGCCACCGAGCAAGGGCGCAACTACGGATTCGTCTTCAACAGTTGCTACCTCGACGGGCCAAGCCACCAGTCGCGCCACTACCTGCTGGGCCGCCCGTGGCAGAACGCGCCGCGCGCCGCCTACATCAACTGCCAAATGAACCTGCAGCCAGCCGCCGAGGGCTGGGCACAGGGCGTGGCCAAGCCCGCGCTGCTGGGCGAATTTGAGAGCACAGACGCGCAATTCCAGCTCATCGACCAGAGCCAGCGCGCCCCGCTGAGCACCAAAATCAGCGCCGAAGAGGCTGAGAAATACACCGTTGCCCACGTCTTCGGACCATGGGAACCGCAGGCCAAGAGCGAGCAAGTGCCGCCCCCAGTGCTCCACCTGAACGGCCGCGAACTCTCGTGGAAAGACGACCCCGAGGCGGGCTGCTACGTGGTTTGCCGCGACAGGAAAATCGTGGCGTTCACCACCCAGCCCCACTACACCATACCCGCCGGCACCCGCGAGGGCAGTTGCTACACCGTGCGCTGCGCCAACCAGATGGGCGGGCTCGGCATCCACAGTGAGAAAATGGTCTATCCGCAACGATAGACTGCCTATCCGCAACGATAACCGCCGCCATCGCTTCAGGAAACGAAGGGCATCCTTTGCAAAAACGAAGACCTTCCTTTCGGAAAACGAAGGGCATCCTTTTCAGAAACGACCGCAGTCGTTTTGGAAAACCACCGCAGTCGTTTTGGAAAACGACCGCACTCGTTTCAGAAAACCACTGCGGACAAAACTGAGAACGGCCGCGGAGGAACGGACAATAGAACCAGGACGAATGGAATTTTTCACGCACATAGACATTGCGCCGTCGGCGGACCAAGTGGACCACCGGCAAAGGCTGATGCTGCTCGGCTCGTGCTTCAGCGACAGCATGGGTGCGCGGCTGGCGCGCGACAAGTTCCAAGTGATGGCCAACCCATTCGGCACGCTCTACAACCCCGCGAGCATTGCGGCGCAACTGCTGCGGTGCGTGAGCGAGGAGGAATTTCCGTCGAACCACGGCGCGTTCCTGCGCGACGAGCGCAGCGGCCGCTGGCTGAGCTGGCTGCACCATGGGAGCGTGTGGGGCGCTACGGCAGACGAACTGGCGGCGGAAGTGAACCGGCGCATGCACCAGGCGGCGCAATGGCTGCGGCAGGCCGACTGGCTGATGCTGACCTTCGGCAGCGCCTACGTCTTCCAACTGGCGGAAAGCGGGCTGGTGGTGGCGAACTGCCACAAGCAGGACGGGCGGCGGTTCTTGCACAAGCGGCTGAGCGCGTGGGAGATAGAGGACATGTGGGTGCCCGTGGTGCAGTTGCTGCGGAGCGTGAATCCGCGGCTGAAATTCCTTTTCACCGTGAGCCCCATACGCCACAAAGGCGACGGCCTGCACCAGAATCAGCTGAGCAAGAGCGAGTTGCTGCTGGCCACCGACGCGCTGTGCGCCAAGATGGGCGACTGCTGCCGCTATTTCCCGGCCTACGAACTGCTGCTCGATGAACTGCGCGACTACCGTTTCTACGGCCCCGACCTGCTCCACCCGTCGCAGCAAGCCGAAGACTATGTGTATGAGCGCTTTTGCCAAGCCTTCGTGAGCGAAGAGGAGCGGCGGCTGAGCGAGCGTTGCCGCGCCGTGAATTCGGCATTGAATCATCGCCCAACTGACGAGCAGAGCGCTGAGTATCAGGCATTTTTGAAGAAAACTTTGAACCAAATAGAAGAACTGAAAGGAGATTGTCCGTGTCTGGATTTCGATGCGGAAGAAAAACTATGCAATACAAAATTGAGGAAATAGCCCAGATTGTGGGCGCAAAGCTCGTGATGAGCGAGCAAGGACGGAAGTGGAACGTGGTGAACTGGCTGCTCATCGACAGCCGCTCGCTCTGCTTCCCGGAGGAGACGCTGTTTTTCGCCCTGAAAACGAAACGCAACGACGGCCATAAATACATCGGCGAACTCTACCGCCGCGGCGTGAGGAACTTCGTGGTGAGCGAGCAGCCGGCCATAGACCCCGGGCAGACGGTGGGGGAAACCACGACCTACGTGGGGGCAAACTTCCTGATTGTGGACAAGCCGCTGCTGGCGCTGCAGAAACTGGCGGCGCACCACCGCGCGCAGTTCGACATCCCCGTCATCGCCATTACGGGCAGCAACGGCAAGACGACCGTGAAGGAATGGCTCTACCAGCTGCTTTCGCCCGACATGAACGTGTGCCGCTCGCCGCGCAGCTACAACAGCCAGGTGGGCGTGCCGCTCTCGCTTTGGCTCATTGACCGCCACACCGACATCGCCATCATTGAGGCGGGCATCAGCAATCCGGGCGAAATGGAGCGCCTGAGAGGCATCATCAAGCCAACCACCGCCATCATCACCAACATAGGCCAGGCCCATCAGGAGAATTTCCTGAGCTACGACATCAAGTGCGCCGAGAAACTGCAGCTGCTCAGCCAGTGCCAGACCGCCATTGTGAACATGAGCGACAACTGCATCGCGCGCTGCTCGTCGGTCATTCCCCAGCGGGTGAAGCGATTCACCTGGAACACCTACGAGAATGCGCGCCCCGGCGACGCCACCGTCATCATCCACAGCGTGGAAAAGGCCGAGAAATGGGCCACGGTGCACTTCACTTTCCACGATGAAATGGGGCAATTCCGCATCCCGTTCATCGACGACGCCGCCATCGAGAACTCCATCACTTGCTTCACCACCTGCCTGAGCATGAAGATGGACGTGGACGAGGTTTGCCGCCGCATGGAACTGCTCGAGCCCGTGGCCATGCGCCTGGAGGTGAAAGACGGCAAGAATGGCTGCACGCTCATCAACGACACGTACAACAGCGACATCCATTCGCTCGACATCGCGCTCGACTTCATGAGCCGCCGACCCGACATGACGCAGCAGCGGCGAACGCTCATCCTGAGCGACATCCTGCAAACGGGCGAACGGCCCAGCGAACTCTACGGACGCGTGGCGCAGATGGCGCAAAACAGGAAGATTGACAAGGTCATNGGCGTGGGCGAGAAGATTGCTTCCTGCGCCGCCCTCTTCCCCATGGANAGCCANTTCTTCGGCAGCACCGACGAACTGCTCGAAAGCCAGCTCTTCGCCAATCTGCACGACGAATTCATCCTCATCAAAGGCGCCCGCCAGTTCCACTTTGAGCACCTGGTGGAGAGCCTGACGCTGAAAGTGCACCAAACTATCCTTGANGTGGACCTGAACGCCATCGTGGCCAACCTTAATTATTATAGGCAATTCACGAAGCCCGAGACGAAAATCGTGTGCATGGTCAAGGCCAGCGCCTACGGCGTGGGCAGCGTGGAGGTGTCGAAAACCCTGCAGGACAACGGCGTGGACTACCTGGCCGTGGCCGTGGCCGACGAGGGCGCGGACCTGCGCAAGGCCGGCATCACCGCCAATGTGATGGTGATGAACCCCGAAATGACGTCGTTCAAAATGCTTTTCGACTACCGCCTCGAGCCGGAAGTCTTCAATTTCGACATGCTCGAAGCGCTCATCCGCGCGGCGGAAAAGGAGGGCATCACCAACTATCCCGTGCACATCAAGCTCGACACCGGCATGCACCGCCTGGGCTTCGACCCAGAGAAGGACATGCCGCGCCTCATTGAGCGCCTGCAAAAGCAGTCGGCCATCATTCCCTGCAGCGTTTTCAGCCACTTCGTGGGCAGCGACGACGACAGTTTCGACGATTTCTCGCGCCTGCAGTTCGAGCGCTACGACAAGGCGTCGAAGCAGCTGCAGGCCGGATACAGCCACAAAATCCTGCGTCACATCTGCAACAGCGCCGGCATTGAGCATTTCCCGCAATACCACCTCGACATGGTGCGGCTGGGGCTCGGCCTCTACGGCATCAATCCCCGCACCAACCAAATCATTCACAACGTGGCCACGCTGAAGACCACCATCCTGCAAGTGCGCGACGTGCCGGCAGGCGACAGCATCGGCTACAGCCGCAAAACGTTTGTGGACCGCCCGTCGCGCGTCGCCGCCATTCCCATTGGCTATGCCGACGGCCTGAACCGCAAACTGGGCAACCGCAACTGCTACTGCCTGGTGAACGGCAAGCAGGCGCCCTACCTGGGCAACATCTGCATGGACGTCTGCATGATTGACGTGACCGACATTGACTGCAAAGCCGGCGACCGCGTCACCATCTTCGGCAACGACCTGCCCGTGACGGTGCTCAGCGACGCCATCGGAACCATACCCTACGAAGTGCTGACCGGCATCAGCACACGCGTGCAGCACATCTACACACAAGAATGAACACCAACGACACAACGAAAAACGACGCGCACACCAGCGACGACCGCGCCATCGTGGAGGCCCTGCTCAGGCACGACCCCTTCGTCACCAAAATGTTTTTCTACCGCAACTGCCGGCCCCTCTTCGTCAGCCTCATCAACCGCGTGCAGAAGGGCGGAAAAAGGTGGGAATACGACGAGGTGGTGAGCGAAGTCTATGCCCTGCTCATGGCCGACGACGGCCGCCGACTGCGCTCATTCACCTTCAGCTGCTCGCTCTACCAGTGGCTCAAGGTCGTCACCCTGCGCCACCTCCTCGCACACGAAGACCTCGTGATAGATTCCGAGTCGAAAGAACCTCTCTATGAACAGACCGCAGGATGGAACGCCGACGACGCCACCGACGACGCGCAGGCCATTGCCACGCAGGCCGACGACTCCAACGAGCAGGACGCCGCAAGGGCCGACCTCGAACGCTTGCTCCAGGCCATGCCAAACAAGCGATACGCCGAAGTCATTCGAAAGCTCACCATCCTCAACTACGAAAACGAAGAACTGGCCCAGGAAATGGGCGTCAAGCTCTCCAATCTCTACAACATCAAGCGCCGAGCCATTCAGCAACTCTCCGAAGTGGCACTCGGCGACAAGAAAACCTACCAGAACGCGCAGTTCTGACCACCAAAACTTTTTCGCCCGCAAACTACAACACATTACTTATATGGCCCTCACCTACCACCGCAAGAAAGAAGAGAAAACGCAGAACACGGCCGACCCCTGGAAGGTCTTCGGCATGGGCTTCGACCAAGAGCAGCGCCCCAGGCCAGCACACGTCACAGCACTCACCGGCATGTTCAGCGAAGAGCAAATAGCCTGCTTCCTCGACGGAAACGCCACGCAGGCACTCACGCTCAAAATTCTCAGAGAGGCACGGCGCAACGAGCGCTTCGCACAAATGCTACAGCTGGCCCAGCAGCTCGACTTCGACGCCAACCAACTGCACCACGCCGAGCGCGACATGCAGCTCAACGTGGACCTCAAAGCCGCCACCACAACCGGCAGCCAGCTCTGCAGCCTCAGATGCGAGCAATTCATCCTCAGCCACAGCGGCATCGACGCCACGGAGCAGCAACTCATTGACCACGCCACGCAGCAAGGCTGGCTGCACGACAACGGCACGCCCGTCGCGCTCATCGGAAACCTGCTCGAGGACAACGGACTGAACGTGGCGCGAACCTTCGACAACAGCATCGAGACGCTGCAAGAAAAACTCGCCCAAGACATCCTCCCCATTGCCATCGTCGACGGCGGCGAACTCGTGGGAAACCCGCTCATGGAGCGCCTTGAAGACCAATTCGTAGGCACCATTCCCGACCACGCCGTCGTGGTGACCGCCATCGACGGCGAGCGCCAGCAAGTGGAAGTCTACGACCCGCAGAGCCAGCAACCGCGCGACACCTACCCCTACGACCAGTTCCTCGACGCCTGGGCCGACTCCTGCCACTACATCATCTGCGCAAGCAAGAAATAGCCATGACCACAGACGAGAAATACATGCACCGCTGCCTGCAACTGGCCCGGTGCGGACAATACGGCGCGCCACCAAATCCCATGGTGGGCGCCGTCATCGTTTCTGCCGACGGACGCATCATTGGCGAAGGCTTTCACCGCAAGTGCGGCGAGGCGCACGCCGAAGTCAACGCCTTCCGCAGCGTCAGGAGCGAAGACCAGCCCCTCATTCCCGAGAGCACCATCTACGTTTCGCTCGAACCCTGCGCCCACTTCGGCAAGACGCCGCCCTGCGCCGACCTCATCGTGCGCCAGCACCCCAGGCGCTGCGTGGTGGGAACCATCGACCCCTTCGCCCAAGTGCAGGGCAAAGGCATAGAGCGCATCAAGGCCGCCGGCATAGAGGTGACCGTGGGCGTGCTGCAGGACGAATGCCGCTGGCTCAACCGCCGCTTCTTCACGTTCCACCAGCAGCAGCGCCCCTACGTCACGCTCAAATGGGCGCAGACCCAAGACGGCGTCATCGGCCTGAGCGGAAGCCAACGCCTGCTCATCTCCAACCGCGCCACGCAGACCATTTGCCATCGCATGCGCTCCCTCAGCCAGGCCATCCTCGTGGGGCGCGGCACGTGGCAGGCCGACCAGCCGCAGCTCAACCTCCGCCTCTGGCCCGGCAACCCGCCCCAGCGCATCGTCCTTTCCAAGACGCTTGCAGCCGAAACGACAGGCACTGATTCGGAAACGGCAGGCAGTGCCGCAAAAACGAAGGGCATCGTTTTGGAAAACGAAGCGCTTCCTTTTGAAAAACGAAGGGCATCGTTTTCCGCAGCCGCCGAAGACAGTGGATTGCCAAGCGACGTCATCATCGCCAGCGACCCCGAAAGTTTGCTCCGCGAACTCCACCGCCAAGGCACGCAGACCCTGCTCGTGGAAGGCGGGCGCGCCACCCTGCAGTCGTTCATCGACCTCGGGCTGTGGGACGAGGCGCACGTGGAGATAGGCCCCGACCCAGCCCCCGCGCTGGCCGATGGCGAATCGGCCGTGATGGCGCCGCGGCTCCACCATGCCACGCTCAGGGAAACGCAAGACGTGGAAGGCCATACGCTGCAGCTGTTCGTTCGGCAGCAGTGACACCCCGCCGCGCCGCCTGCGGCCATTGGTGCAGTCCGCCATTGACGAAGCCGCCCTTTCGGAAATTCTCTTGGTAGTGGTCCTTCGCCATGCGCCCGACCATGACCGGCAGCTTTCGCTTCATCAGGTGGTCCACCTCCTTGGCATGGGAGGCGAGTTCTTCAGTAAATTGTTTTAGGGTCATATTAGTCCTGCTTTGTATAGTTCTTCCTGCTTGAGCAACCCGAGCGCAAACCAGACTTGGTTTTCGAGGCGTGCTTTGAGTGCCTTTGCTCCAATCGCTTCGCTGTAGTTTTTAGGGTCGACGCATGTCGTTGAATCTCTGAGCGTGAATCCATTCTGCAGTTGTACGGCAGCGTATGTGGTTGGTTTGCCGAAATCGTTGTGCGTCCAGTAGATAAATGTCTCCATCACGCGGTCAACGTCCTTTTGCGTTACCGTTGTCCTGATTTGCTTTTTCTTGCGGTCTCTCTTTATCAAAAGGACTAATTTATCCCACATTTTCAAGTTTTTTTTTGCTTCTTGTGTCATTTTTTTAGTTTTTTATTTGGTAATTCAAAAATTGTCCGTATATTTGCAGCGTTCCTTTTGGAACTGTCATCGGCAATACTCCGATTGCGGGCAACACTCAGAAGCAGTACCCGGCGCCAGTCTTATAAGATTGGCGTTTTTTTTATCTTCGTATTTGCTTAGCGAACATCGTCCTGAAATTGTTTGCCTCAGTGTGTATTCTGAAAACACTCACGATTGTTTTTTTATTCAGCACCATTACTTCAGCAGCATCTTTATTGTATTGGAAATAATCCTGTATTTCTTCGGCGAGTTGAACTATTTTGTATCTTGTTTTAAGATTGAGAATAACTCTATTCGCTTGCCCTATCGACTCATTGAGTCTATTCGCAACGGAGTCATCCCCTATGATACTTTTAAGGTCATACCCTTTATAGAAAAACCCCTTATCTTGCAATATAAAATCGCATGATCTTGTTGAGTTTGGATTAGGCATAATAAAGACCTTCCTATATTTAACCGCTAACTTTTCAGCCGCCTCTAAGATGCGGACTATTTCCATATCGTCATCCTTAGTTGTAAAGTTAATACCTCCTTTTGGTTGAAAGATGTTTTTATGCTTTTTATTGTCAACAGGAACGAAAGCATGCTGCTCAACAATTTCCTGTGCAATGCGTCCTGCTTCTTTTCCTTTAGCGATTGTGAGTTTGTGTAGTTGTTCCGATATGTCGCCTTTTTCTGCTTGGGCTTCCTTGATAACCATGTTTGCATTCTTGCAGCGATTGCAATCTTTCTTTTTGTTAGCAAAGGTGAATTTGAGTCTTGCCAAAGCAGATGTCGAACTAAAGGGGCACCTGGCACAAGAATCTGGATAATATGGGTGGTCTTGCGAGAACACCGCTTTGTCCTTGCCGGGATTGCCGGATAGACCAGGCTGCGGGTCGGAACCAACTACGCCGTCGGGGACAGGCGTCGGCTCTTCGTCAGTTGATGATAGGCTGCACTTGCAGTTCCATCGGTCGCCTGGACGGTGCTCTTGCCAGAACTTGTCGTCGATGGGTCGGATGGTTCCCCAGAACGGGCGATGGTCAGCCCCGGGGTTGGGCGAAGTGGATGGCATCCATTTGAGGTTGGGCAGCACATCGCGCTCCGCCTCGAACTGCTGCCAGTCGGCCGCCTGATGGGCGCGTATGACCGCCGTGTCGTACTCCGTCTGCAGCCACGCGCCAACCTGATGGCTGGTGATGCCTTGAACATCCTTCACCCACTGTTCGAACGGTTTTAGATTGCCATTGGAATCCAGCAGTTGCGCCGCCATGTCCTTTCCCATGCGATGCACCTTGAATGCCGAGAACACCTCGGTGGAGTGGCGCAGCGCATCGCGGAAGGCATCATCGAGGTCCACGACGGGCATGGAAGACTCCATGAGCCCTGTGCCCACCGCCTCCGTCATCAATTTCGTGACCTCACGAAAAAGGTTGGGCGTTCTTTTTCTTTTCCTTCGGCTTTTCAGATAGTTTCTTGCCGTCCTCCTCGGTTTCTGCGTCGATTCGCGCATGCGAAAAAGTGCTGTTTGCGCCCACCGTTGCCCGTTTCATTGCAAAGCAGACCTTACAAAATGCCCATTTTCCTGCCTCTGCGGCGCGAAAAACCTACCCATAAAATGTGAAAATAACATAAAAAGAGGCGCAACGTGTGGATATTTGGCAGAAAAAACGTAACTTTGTGGCATGAAAACCACGGGGCTCCACCTCGGCGGAGCGTCGTGGGGTGTGGTTTGGGCGCAAAGCGGCCGGACAGCGGCACGTGCGCAATGCCTCAGCAAACATAAACCAATCAATTTATAAATAAAACTTTAATCATTATGGCAAAATTGGATTTAACCAAGTATGGCATCACTGGCAGCACCGTGATTGCCCACAACCCCTCCTATGAGGAACTGTTCAAGGAAGAGACCAAGGCCGGCCTCGAAGGCTACGAAGTAGGCCAAGTGACGGAGCTCGGCGCCGTAAACGTGATGACCGGCATCTTCACCGGCCGTTCGCCTAAGGACAAATACATCGTTGACGATGCTCAGAGCCACGACAAAGTGTGGTGGACGAGCGACGCCTACAAGAACGACAACCACCCCATGACCGAAGAAGTTTGGGGCAAGGTGAAGGAAATCGCCGTGAAGGAGCTCTGCAACAAGAACCTCTACGTGGTTGACGCATTCTGCGGCGCAAACGCTGCTACCCACCTCGCAGTGCGCTTCATCGTGGAAGTGGCATGGCAGGCTCACTTCATCAAGAACATGTTCATCCAGCCCACCGCTGAGGAGCTGGAGAACTTTGAGCCCAACTTCGTCATCTACAACGCATCGAAGGCAAAGGTGGAGAACTACAAGGAACTCGGCCTGAACAGCGACACCTGCGTGGCATTCAACACCACCAGCCGCGAGCAAGTCATCATCAACACCTGGTATGGCGGCGAAATGAAGAAGGGCATGTTCTCCATGCAGAACTACTACCTGCCGCTGCAGGGCATCGCATCCATGCACTGCTCCGCAAACACCGACATGGAAGGCAAGAACACCGCTATCTTCTTCGGCCTCTCTGGCACGGGCAAGACCACTCTTTCCACCGACCCGAAGCGCCTGCTCATCGGCGACGACGAGCACGGATGGGACGACGAGGGCGTGTTCAACCTCGAAGGCGGTTGCTACGCTAAGGTCATCAACCTGGACAAGGAAAGCGAGCCCGACATCTACAACGCCATCAAGCGCAACGCACTGCTCGAGAACGTGACCGTGGACAAGGACGGCAAGATTGACTTCGCCGACAAGAGCGTGACCGAGAACACCCGCGTGAGCTACCCCATCGAGCACATCGAGAAGATTGCCAAGAAGGTGAACGGCAAGAGCGCCGGCCCCGACGCCAAGAACGTCATCTTCCTCAGCGCCGACGCATTCGGCGTGCTGCCTCCCGTGAGCATCCTCACCCCCGAGCAGACGAAGTACTACTTCCTCTCTGGCTTCACCGCCAAGCTCGCCGGCACAGAGCGCGGCATCACTGAGCCCACTCCGACCTTCTCCGCTTGCTTCGGCCAGGCATTCCTGGAGCTGCACCCCACGAAGTATGCAGAAGAGCTCGTGAAGAAGATGGAAAAGAGCGGCGCAAAGGCCTACCTCGTGAACACTGGCTGGAACGGCACTGGCAAGCGCATCTCCATCCGCGACACCCGCGGCATCATCGATGCCATCCTCGGCGGCGCCATCCTCAAGGCTCCCACGAAGAACATTCCTTACTTCAACTTCGAAGTGCCCACGCAGCTCGAAGGCGTTGACACTGGCATCCTCGACCCCCGCGACACCTACGCTGACCCGAAGGAGTGGGAAAAGAAGGCCGTTGACCTCGCTGAGCGCTTCATCAAGAACTTCAAGAAGTATGAAGGCAACGAAGCCGGCAAGGCCCTCGTGGCAGCTGGCCCGCAGCTCTAAACAAAGATTATTTCTCCCCGATTCTCATATATAGAATCAACATTTTCGGGCAAGGACGTTGTGAAACGCCCTTGCTTTTTTTTGTGCCCTTTTGGCTGCAAATGCACGGTGCAAAGCATAAATTTGTCAGTTTTTCCTGTTTTTTGTCAAGATTTTTCGCACTTATATTATAATAATGTGTTAAATTTGCAACCGTAGTTTGAACATTAATCACCTGAAACCAAAAACTTAACGCGAAATGAGAAAGACTTTTACGCTGATGCTGCTGGTGCTCGCCGCACTGGCGGCGCAGGCCGACCCCATCGACTTTGAGCAGGCCAAGACGCTGGCGCAAGACTACATGAAAGACGGCGCCGAGCCCACGCTCGTGACGCAGGCCACGCGAAACGCCATCAAGGCGCACAAACTGCCGAGCGCCGTGAAGGCCACCGCGCCCTACTACATCTTCTCGCGCGGCGAGGGCAAGGGATTTGTCATCGTCAGCGGCGACGACGTGCTGCCCGAAATCCTCGGCTACACCGACCAGGGCGACTTCGACCCCAAGACGGCGCCGAGCCACGTGCTGGGCTGGCTGCAAACCTACGCCGAGGCCATTGAGAATTTCCAGGCCCACGAGGCGGAATTCGGCGCCATCGACCTGAGCGAGGCGAAGGCCAAGCGCGCTCAGCGCAAGGCACGCCGCAAAGCCGCTGGCACAAAGGACATCGGACCGCTCATGACCTCCGCCTGGGGACAGGGCTGGCCCTACTACGACTACTGCCCGTGGGACGACGTGTGCGGCAACCGAAGCCTCACTGGCTGCGTGGCCACCAGCACTTCGTCGGTGGCGCACTATTGGCGCAAGGACAACCCGCGCTACCTCATGCGCACCCCGCCCAAGTTCAATTCGTGGACCCACAACCTGTGGGTGGACACCGGCTACGAAGTGGGGCACCCCATGAAGTGGGAACTCATGCCCAACAGTTACTCAGGTTGGTTCCCGAACAGCGACTACTACACCTGCACGTCGGAACTGTTGGCCATCGTTGGCGCAGCGCTCTACATGGGCTACTGCAGCAACGGCAGCGGCGCGCAGTCGCTTGCACAGCCCGACGCGCTCAGCTATTTCAACCTCACGGGCAATAACATCTGGCGCAGCGGATACAGCGATGACGACTGGCAGGCCATCATCATCAGCAACCTGGAGAGCAGCCAGCCCATCCTCTACTCCGGCTACACCAGCGACAATGCCGGCCACGCCTTCGTGCTCGACGGCTACGACGTGGACGAGGACAAATACCACTTCGACTTCGGCTGGAACGGCAGCTACTCGGGCTACTACACGCTCGACGATGCCAACGGATTTGGCGTGAACCAAAGCATGACCTGCGACATTCACCCCAACAAACTGAACCTGAACGCCGAGATTTCTGCCGAGGATTTTGCCGCAAATACCAGCAACACCGTGACCGTTACGGCCAGCAACGGCGGCACTTTGCCCTACACTGGCGGCATCTACCTCTTCCTCACCACCACCGCCACGGCGCCCACCAGCACCAGCGACGCCATTGCCTCGACCACCAGCACGCTGCCCATTGCCGCAACGTCGTCCGATGCCTGCTACAACGCTGACGTGCCAGGCGACGAGGTTTCCTTCTCCGCCACCGTCAATCCCGGCAGCGGCGACTGCTGGTACCTCACCGTGACCGACGGTTCGCTCAACATCCTAGCACGAAAGAAGGTGCCGGAGACCATCAAAATGGTTGACGTGACCGACGATTACATCAAGAATCCCTCGTTCGAAAGCTACGACAGCGACGAAAAGCCCACTGACTGGACGCTCGGCGGCGACGGCATCTATTCGCGCGATGCCCAGAACAACATCTGGCGCGCCGTGGGCCACGACGGCCTGCGCGTGCTCGACAGCTGGCTTTCGGGCGACGTGAGCAGCCAAATCAGCCAAACGCTCACCCTGCCCGCAGGCACCTACAAGCTCACCGCCAAGGTGGCCACGCACAGCGGCTACACCGTCACGATGTATGCGGGCGAGCAGACGGCCGAAATCGGCGTGCACGAGTGCGGCATGTACTACCTGAGCGATGCCGAAATCGACAACATCGTGCTCGAATCCGCCGGCACGCTCGAAATTGGCATGCAGGCCGGCCACTGGTACAAGGTGGATGACTTCCGCCTCTACAAATACGTGGACGGCGCAACGCCCAGCGCGGCCATCGACACCAACCCCGCCGCCAGCGCCGAGGAGTATTTCGACATCACCGATGCCATGGCGCCCTGGCTTTCCACCGCCAACATCGACAAGGAATGGACCAACGACGGATTCAGCCGCCACGACAGCGGCAACTATGCCAACGGCGACGCCGCCATTGCCGCGCCTTTCTTCGAGAAATGGGTTTACTGCACCAAGTATCTCGACAACGCGTCGCTGCAGCAGACCATTGAGGAACTGCCCGCTGGCGACTACTACATCGGCGGCTCGTTCATCGCCACCAACCAGGGCTACAACGCCAACGTGGAGGGCGTATATTTCTGGGCCGGCGACCAGCAAGTGGAAGTCAGCACGAACAACGGCCAGCCCGAAATCTTCTCCGTGAAAGTGACCGTGGGCACCGACGGCACGCTCACCTACGGACTGAAAACCGACTGCACCAACGCCAACTGGGTGGTCATGGACAACCTGTTCCTCTACTGGGCAGGCGACGAGGACAGCTACTTCGCCAATGCTTCCGAAGCATCGCCAGTGCGCGTGCCAATCAGCAATCCGCGCATGGAGGAAAGCCTCAGCGGATGGACCATCAGCAGCGACGGCGCGCTCTGGACGCAAACCTCCACCTACGACAATTTCACGCAGCCGTTCATGGAGAGCTGGACCGCCTGGGGCAGTTCGCTGGCCGACATGAGCGCCAAGCAGACGCCTTCGCTCCGCGCCGGAACCTACAAGCTCCGCGCAGCAGTCAATGCCGTTCAGCAGAACAACAGCTCGCTCAGCGTCAGCGGCGTAAACCTGCAGTTCGCCACCGCCTCCACGGCCTGCCACACGGCCAACGGCAAGCCCGAAATCTTTGAAACGGCATGGACCACAGTGGAAGAGGGCAAGACCGAACTCGGCCTGAGCATCAGCAGCACCGACGCCAACTGGGTGGCCTGGGACAACGTCGTGCTATACTGCAGCGGCTCCGAGGAGCGCGTTTACGACGACGTTTACTACAACAAGCAAACCATTCTGCAGAACAACGGCGACGCCACGAGCCTGCTCGTTGACCCCGAGTGCGACGGACTGGAAGACGGCTGGAGCAACGGCAACACCATCACCTTCTGCGGCAGCCAGAGCTGGAAGGGCGTCACCAACAACAACTACATTGAGCGCACCAGCGACGGAAGCGTCACGCAGACGCTCAAGAACATGCCCGCCGGAACCTACAAGCTCGTGGCTGCGCTCCGGGCCTACGAGGGCGGTCAGATTACGCCAATCCTCGGCGGAACCAGCGGCGACACGTTCACCGGACTGGGCAATCAGGACACCACGTCGCCGCAAATCAACCTCAACGGCGTGCAGATGCCCTACTGCGCCATCCAGGGCTTCTATCAGGATGATGCCTACAGCCGCGGATGGCAGTGGGGAAGCGCCACGCACACGCTCGCCGAAGACGGCACGCTCACCATCGCGTTCCAAATGACAGGCACGTCGTGGATGTCCATCGACAACGTACACCTCTATTATATGGTGGACGGCGAAACGAACGAAACGCTTTGCGAAAGCATCAACATCACCGACGCAACGGCCACGGAAACCACTGTGAGCAAGACGCTTACGGCAGACATCATCACCGCCAACCCCAACCTCATCATCAAGTCGGACAAGGCCATCAGCACCGACACGGGCCTGCTGGAGAACAACCTTGCCACGGGCACCGGCACCATGGCGCAGCTCCGCCTCTACGACAAGTACGACCTCGGCATCTCCACTGCCTTCACGGCTGAAAATGCCACCTACGCCCGTGCCATGAGCAACACCTGGGGAACGGTCATCCTGCCCTACGCCATCGCCACTTCCGACGCCGTGCAGCTCTACCAGCTGCAAAGCGAATCCAGCGACGGCTCGAACCTCATCTTCTCCACCACGGAGAGCAACGCGGCAAACACGCCCGTCGCCTTCACCAAGCAGCAAAGCGACGACACGAGCATCACGCTCTCGGCCACCAACGCCAGCGTAGAAACCACCGCAGCCGAGCAGGGCTCGTCCGTGCTCAGCACTGCCGAAGGATGGAGCATGCAGGGCTACTACACCAACCAGTCCATTGCCGACTACGACGGCTACTACTACATCGCCAGCGACAAATTCTGGGCCGCCGACGGCACGCTCACAATCTACCCCTTCCGCGTCACCATGCGCAACACGTCGAGCCAGGCCAAGTCGATGGGCATCACCATCGGCGAAGGCACGCAGACCGGCATCAGCAGCGTCGTTGCCGCCGACCAACTGCCCGCCGACTGCGCCATCTACGACCTGCAGGGACGCCGCGTCAGCCGTCCGGGCAAGGGCCTGTACATCATCAACGGGCAAAAAGTCTTGCTGAAATAACCGCCCACCACTCCCCAATCAAGCCGCTGCCGCACCCCCGACAGCGGCTTGCTTTTTGCCTCTGGCGATGCCGAAAACGCCCATCCGCCGCCGCTTTTTGGGCAGAACACTGCGCAAATGCGTAAAATTTTCGCTATCTTTGCATGCGGACTTCCGCACACCAACATTTCCACAAGCAAAACCAACATTTCCACAAGCAAAACCAACATTTCCACAAGCAAAACGCACATTCCCAAAAGCAACAGCGCATGAAAAATCTCCTCACCACGCTCCTCCTGCTGCTCACTGCCCTGCCCGCCGCGGCGCAAGAGCAATGGACACACATCGAGAACGGCCAACTCTGGTTCGACACCAACGGCAACGCGGTGCAGGCCCACGCCGGAAATTTCCTGCAAGTGGGCGACACATGGTACCTCATCGGCGAGGACCGCGCCTCGTCGTGGAACCCCGACGTCAATCTCTATTCCACCAAAGACTTCGCCCACTGGACCTTCGAAGGCAAGGTCATCGAGAACGGCATCACCGTGCCCCAACTCGGCCGCGAGCGCATGATTGAGCGACCGAAACTGCTCCGCTGCCCCGCCACCGGCAAGTACGTCATCTGGTGCCACTGGGAGTCGAAAAACTACGGCGCAAGCGAGGCCGCCGTGTTCGAGAGCGACAGCATCCGAGGCCCCTACACCCTCGTCTGGGCACGCCGGCCGATGGGCGTAAAGTCGCGCGACTGCAACGTTTTCACCGACAACGACGGCCGCGCCTACTTCATCTCCACCACCAACGAGAACCAGGACCTCGGCCTCTTCGCCCTATCCGACGACTACACGCGCCCCACAAGCCACACCCGCCTGCTGCCCGGCATGCGCCGCGAAGCGCCGGCCATCGCCCACGTGGACTCCATCTACTACATGATTTCCTCCGCCTGCACCGGCTGGGCGCCGAACCAGGCCATGCTCACCACTTCCGCCCAACTGCAAAGCGGCTGGACACCCCTCCGCCCCATTGGCGACGAAACCGCCTTCCGCACGCAGGCATCGTCCATCCTCACCATCCGCGGCACCGAAGGCACCGTGCACATCTACGTGGGCGACCGCTGGATGGACCCCGACCTGCCCAACTCCAAAATCATCATGTTCCCAGTAGAGTTCCGAAACGGCGAAATCCTCTTCCAATACCGCCAAAGCTGGGACATCGACCTGCGCCGAGGCATCTGGCGCGAATCCTCCGCAAAGTAAACTCGCCGGGTAAGCAAAATGCACTCGCCGAGCACGAAAAGCAACCTCGCCGGGTACGCAAAACACCCTCGCCGGGTAAGTCCAAATCTCCCCACCCCACACCCATTTCAAAAAAGGAAGGTCTTCGTTTGCCAAAACGATGCCCTTCCTTTTTCAAAACGAAGGGCATCCTTTCCAAAAACGAAGGGCATCGTTTCCGCAG
>Ga0065709_1005980_pt1 | contig 33633 bp, 26 predicted proteins | sample Hoacrofraction14_2_FD_59096 | JGI IMG/M metagenome (GOLD analysis project Ga0065709, IMG submission 59096) | Hoatzin crop microbial communities from Cojedes, Venezuela, sample from fiber fraction 14 v1 | ecosystem: Host-associated > Birds > Digestive system > Esophagus > Crop | place: Venezuela...
ATGGCTGGAAAAGGAGCCGACGACTTCGCAAAGCTCAAAGACCAAGTGGCTGATGTGGCCAACACAGTGCCAATGGCAAGAGACGCACTCGCTAAAGGACTCTATCAGGTTATTAGCAACGGAGTGCCAGAGGACAACTGGATCTCATACCTACAGGCTTCGGCAAAAAGCAGCATCGGAGGATTGGCAGACCTCCAAGAGGTGGTAAAGGTAACTTCTACCATCATTAAAAACTACGGCTTAGAATGGGAAGACGCAATGAGCATTCAAGACAAAATACAGCTCACTGCAAAAAATGGTGTTACCAGTTTCGAGCAGCTTGCACAAGCCCTGCCACGGGTAACAAGCAACGCTTCGGTTTTAGGTGTCACGATAGACGAGCTCATGGCAACCTTCTCCACACTCACCGGAGTAAGCGGTAACACAGCAGAGGTAAGCACACAGCTCGCAGCCATCTTCACTGCACTCGTAAAGCCAAGCAGCGAAGCAGCTGAAATGGCTGCTGCCATGGGTATACAATTCGATGCAGCAGCAATCAAGTCGGCAGGAAGCATGCAAAACTTCATCAAGAGCCTCGATGCAGCAGTAAAGCAATACGCAGCTTCCTCCGGTATGCTCGAGCAAGAAATATACGGAAAACTCTTCGGAAGCGCCGAAAGCCTGCGAGCTCTCATACCGCTCACAAACCAACTCGCCGACAAATTCGATGAAAACGTAGCTGCTATGCAAAACTCAGCCGGTACTATCGACGAGGCATTCCAGCAAATGGAGCAGACAAGCGGAGCTTCGCTACAAGCGCTCAAAAATAAATTTGCATGGCTCACAGATGCTATAGCTCAATTAGCTTCTAATACCCAGCCAGTTCTCACATTTTCAAACTCCATCTTCCAAGCAGGCACAAACATAGCGCAATTGTTAAGTGCCGCTAAAGCCGTTAAAATAGCATTGGCAGGATTCGGCGAATATTTCGTTAAAGCCGGCAACAAAATCAAGACTTTCAAAATCGCAACTGTTCAGGCATCGCTCGCAGCTAAAGGTCTCACCGTTTCTTTAAGAACACTATTCTTAGGCTCAGCAATAATTACAGCCATAACATCTATTGCGGCAGCTATATATTATTTCACTACAAAAACAGACGAGGCAACCGACAGCGTGGAAAATGCAGCCAACGCAGTGGACGGCCTTAAAGACGCACAAAACACATTCAATGAGACACAGGCCAAGGCCAAAAGCGAAATCGACAGCTATATTACCAGACTCAAAATCCTCATCGACACTAATGGCGACACAAAAGACACCATAGAAGTGCTCAACCAAAAATACGGAGAAAGCTTCGGGCAATACGAAACAGCTGAAGAATGGTATGACACACTCATCAAAAAAAGCAAGGAATACTGCGATCAGCTCGCATACGAGGCAACAGCAAGGCTCTATGCCGACGAAATCGCACAAAAATACAAGCAAATCAAGGATCTCGAAAGAAAGAAAAAAGAAAAAAACAAGGAGGCTGACAATATGAGCAACGATGTTATGGCCGACGGATTAGGCATAACAGCTCAAATGGCAGGCTCAATACGAAATGAGGCAAAGGAAATAGAGGAAGAGCAACAAAAACTTAACCAAGAAATAAAAGAGCTGCAGCAAGAGCAGAAAGAAGTCATAGCTGAAGCTGAAAAAACAAAAGCTCAACTAAAGAAAAAAACTGATGATAAAGGAAAGAAAAATCCTAAAGATAACGCACCACAGCACAACAACAACGACACAAAAGCCCTTTCTATAAAGCAATTAGAAGAGCGCATAACTCAAATATCTGCAAAGCTCAAAAACTATTCTGAAAAAGATTCAAACAAGCCCGAGGCACAGAAGCTCATCAAAGAGCTCAAGCAGCTCAACAAGCAAAAAGAAACACTCGAGAAAAAATATGGGCTCGCAAAAGATTCCAACAAAACAAAAAATAAAAGAACTCAATACGAAAAACTCGGCGACGAAGAGAAAAAGCAGAAAGAAATATATCAGAAAGCCGCTAAAGCCGGAAACCAGGATGCAATGCAGAAGGCCAAGGCTAAACTCGATGAAATCAGAAAGCAAAGAGAAGAGATAAAAACTGCATACGACGAAGCGGAAAGACCACTCGAATTTAATTCGCTCGACGACTTCAAACGAGAACTACAGTATCTCAACAACATCAAGGAATTCGCACCACAAGCCGACCTCACCGACATTGAGCAGCAAATAAAAGACATCGAAAACAAGCAGCAGCAATTCACACTGCAGGCACACCTCGAACTCGACATCGACAAACTCGACACACCAAAGAAAATTCAAGATGAAATCGACATAGTTACAGCTAAACTCAACATAGAGCAAAACCCCGAACAAAGGGAAATACTCACACAGAGAAAACAGCAGCTGCAACAAAAGCAAAACAAAATAGAGGCTGCCGACAACGGAGCGCTTGCGCCCATAGAAGAAATAAAAACACAAGAGCAACTCGACAATGCCATTAAATACACACAGCAACTGCAGCAAACTGCCACCACAGAAGAAAAGGAGCTGCTGCAAGAGCGCATCGACAAGCTGCAAGAGCTACAGCAGAAATGGGATGACTTCAACGAAGACCTGCAAAAACCGGCCGACATCGACGCGCTCGACAACATCAGAGACATCGACCAGGCTATATCCTGGCACCAAAGTAAGCAGCAACGCACAACTAATCCCAACGACATCGCAATCTCACAACAGCAGATAAGACAAGCAGAGAAGAAAAAAGAGCAGCTACAAATTCCAGTCAAAATCGAAAACGAAAAATTCGACCTGCAGCAGCTACAGCAACTCGACAAAAAGGAACTCAACATCAAAATAAAAGAAACAGGATTCGACGCGCTCACAAACAAAATCAAGGAACTCCAAAAACTGCTCGACAACACACAAAATCCGCTCGATGATAAGCAGAGGGCAGAAGTAATCAATATGATTAGCGTATATGAGCAATGGAGAAAAAAGTCTGTCAAAACTTTCGACACTTTTAAAGAAGGATATTCTGCCATAAAAGGAATAGGAGACACTATAAAGAGCGTTACAGAAACTCTTGAGGGAGATGCCGACGCATGGCAAAAAATTACTGCCGTTATCGACTCATTCATCGCAGTATATGAAAGCCTAAACGCTATTATCGGAATCATACAGGTGATTACTGCACTTACAAAAGGGCAGACAATAGCACAAACAGCAGAAGCAACTGCTACAACGGCTGCCACTACAGCATCATTCACTAATGCAGCTGCTCAAGAAACTAACGCAGCAGCTGCTATACCCGCCGTCATCGCTAACAAAGCAGCCACTGCATCATACCTCGAACTCGCAGCAGCACAGTATATGGCTGCTCACGCTTACATTCCATTCGCAGGATATGGAATTGCAGCAGGATTCGCAGCGGCCGCCGCAGCCACAACAGCGGCTATCGGATCTATAGCAGCCTTCGCGGACGGAGGCATCGTGTCAGGGCCCACCTACGCGCTCATCGGAGAATACGCCGGAGCTTCCAACAACCCCGAAGTAGTAGCACCGCTCGACAAGCTGCGCTCACTCATCGGCTCACCAGAGGGAGCGCAGCCGCTCGGCATCAACTTCAGAATACAAGGAAGAGACCTCGTGGGAGTTATGGCAAACGAAACACGCATCGCATCAAAATCAGGAAAAAGAACCAACATAAAAATTTAAGCATGGAAGAAATATATTTAAAAGTGCTCCAAGCACTCCAAGAGCTCACTGACATCGCACTCGTAGATGAAGACTACGGGCAGCTCGAAACCGACGACGACACATACCCGCTCTCCTACCCGGCACTGCTCATCGGCGAGCTCCAGGCAGAATGGAGAAACAAAGGAATGGCGGGGATGACGGCGGATATAAGTTTCATAACGAGGCTGGCTATCGACTGCTACGACGACACACACCGAGGATCGACAACAGAAGAACTCATCGCCGAAAGGCAACAAATGGCACAGCAAGTGGCCGACAAGCTGCAAGGACTTCGTATATCAGATGACATCGGGAGACTGACGAGGATTCGGTCGAGACATTACACACTCAGAAGCGGCATCAAAATATATGAGGATATGTGGCAAAACAACTCACACAGGGTAAAATGATATGAATATTCAGCAAATTAACAGGCAAATAGAAAGGCAAGCACGGCAAATAGCCGAGCTGGCAAACACAAAACTGCCCAGGATGGCAGGGAAAATGGCTAAAGACTTCTTCGATGATTCTTTCAGGAAAGGGGGATTTACAAACGGGGGATTCAAAGCATGGCCGGCAACGAAAAGACAACTGCAAGGGGGTAAATCGGCATCGAGCAAATATGGGCCTTTGCTCTCACAACATCCACATCTCTCCAGATCCATCGGATACAGAGCCGGCAGCGCAGAGGTTCTGATCTATAACGATGTGCCATACGCAAGCATACATAACGAAGGAGGCACCGTACAACCCACTGTGACACCAAAAATGAGAAAATACGCATGGGCAAGATATTATGAGGAAACAGGACAGAAAAAAAAGAAAAAAGGGGCTAAGGCTGACACAAAAACGAAAAAGAAAACGGATAAAAAGAAAACGGATAAACCAAAGAAACAAGCTCCCCCCGAAGCTCAAAAATGGAAAGCTCTCGCACTAACGAAAAAGAAAAAACTCAAAGTGAAAATACCACAAAGGCAATTCATCGGACCAAGTAAGGAACTCGAAGAACTAATACAAAAGAAAATCGAAACGGAAATAGAAAAGATTATCAAACTATAAAAATAATTCAAACGAAAATATAATGGCATAAAAACAGATTAAAAATATACGCTTCGTTTTGAGAAAAGATACATTTCGTTTTGAAATTTAGGAACATTTCGTTTTGCGGATTATAATTGGGTCAACCGATATACCGTATTTCGCTTCAAATATATCGTTGACTATCCAACGTAAAAATTCATTTTTAAATAACAATCAAAAAGCTAAGAATTATGAAAGAGTATCAGTCTCACAAGGGTGGTCGTCATTTAGTGAATGAGGACATTAAGAACCTCCAGTCGTTGGCCCTTTCTGCCGCAGAGCTGTTTCGTGGCAGCACTATTAATTTCGTCATCAGCGGTTGCGCAATCAGCGACGGCAAGTTGAGCGCCGGCTATGTGTGGTTAGACGGCAAGGTGCGCGAGGTGGCAGCTGCCGACATCAGCGGTTTGTCGTTCCCCCTCTACATCTATCCTGTTGACAAGGAGTCGTCGATGCGCATGGTGTATCTCGACGGAACCACTGGACCGCAGTATTTCGAGTATGGCACAGCCCTTACCGACGACGCCTCCTCGCTCTCCGGCTCTTATATCGAATGCGAGAGCGCCACACGCGGCTTCCCCGGCATCGAACAGTGGTTTCGGGTGTATGCCTTGGTAAAGAGCGGTGCCGACGAGCCGCAGAGCATCGACAGTTTGGTAACTTTCAATGGCGGACTGGAAACCTCTGGCACCCTCACTGCCGAATCGATATACGGCTCCTCCTCGTCTTTTGACAGCGTGACGACAGAGACCCTGTCGGTGAGCGGCTCCACAGAATTTGCCGACGCCACAGTGAAACGCCTCAACTCCACCGACTTCACCACGACCACATTGTATGTGAAGCAGAATGCGTCGATAGAGTCGCTAACAGTGAATGAAATCGGTCTGGCCGGCATCGACCTTATCGACAAGATTCAGGATTTTGAAAACCGTATAACAGCATTGGAGGAAGCGAATGAATGACACCGACAACAGCTACAGCCGCTATCTTTTAGACAGCGACTACTATGCCCTCACCTCCCCGGAGCATTTCCGCCAGCTCCTCGGAGGCATCGAGGGGCGCATAGAGCTCACCGAGCGCATGGCGGAGAACAAGGTGATGGGTTTCCTCGACCAGTATTACGAGGTGAGGAAGGAACTTGAAAAGGGCAAGGCGTGGGTGAGCGAAGGGGCGGAGGGCGACGACCCCCGCAACGGCAGCCTCGTCGGCTATATGTCGATGATATCGCTCTATTATCTGCACGCCGTCATCAGCCCCGCGAATATCTCCGTGGCGAGGAAAGAGATGTTTGAAGAGGCCATAAACTGGCTCTCGGAGGCGTCGAAATTGCGCATCGACCCGCATATACGCCGCCGCATCGACCCGCGCACACGACAGCCCAAAGACGACTGGGCACTGTCGGCTTTTGAAACGAATATGGACACTATAATGCGAAACCCATGGGTGATTTGAAAAATATGAATGGCGGCGCGGTGGATGCTGTGCCGGGCAACGGTGGGCTGGTGGATTTCTTCATCGCCACAAAAGAGATTTTGCGGGCTGTGGAGTGGAGTAGAGATACAAATTCGGTTGCCGATGTCGGGAATGCTTTTGGGAAAAATACAGGAAAGGAAGTCGGAGGGTCTTTCGGGAAAAATACAGGAAAGGAAGTCGGAGAGTCTTTCGGGAAAAATTTCGGAATGAATGTCGCGGATATGCCTTCGGGAAAGATTTTCAATACTGTTCAGTTGGACACGGGTCAGTTCGGGCGTCTCACGTCGAAAGTGAATACCGAGTATGGCCTTGTGCTTCCGGCTGCTTTCATCCGTTTCGACGATATCGTGTATGAGTCGGTGAGGCAGTTGGTAGCCCGTGGCACGGCGAAGATGCGGATTTTGGTGGTGTTGAACCGTCTCGACAATCTCGCCGACGGCCCTGACTGCGAGGGCTTCTATGTCGTCCGCCGTGTCATCGAGGCGATGCAGGAGGGTCAGCGCGACTATCCCACTGTCGCCTGCCGCCTCTCCCTCAACACCTTCGAGCAGGGCAAGGAGTTCAGCCAAGGGGTGCAGCACTGGTATATATATTATAAGGTGTCGTTCCGTGAGGTGAGCAGCCTCGCCACCACCCTGCGCACAAAAGCCACAATGGTAATGCCGCCATTCACCAACCACGCCGACCAAGACCCCACACTGCCCGATGTGAACCCCGAACACCATAATAACCTCGACCACAAGCGCAGCTATGATGAGGCCTCCGGTTATGATATCCCCACGCTCTATGTGCCCTCCGGCACCAAAGAATCGTCGCTTTGAACTTTTCGTGTTTTGTATTTTACTTGCAACTTAATCCATATATCAGCGTCAATACCGAGTGCAGCCTCTGCATATTTCCGGGCATGATACCCCATTTATCTAAATTGAAAGTGAAATAAATGGCGGAAAATTTGGCAGTTTGAAATAAAATCCTTATATTTGCACCCAAATTCTAAAACTTTAAGAAAATGAAGAGAAATTATTTTGTATCGGCATTATTGATGCTGACTATAGGAATGAGCCTCGGCAGCTGCTCTTCCGACGACAATGACAACTCGTCGAGCATCCTTCAGGGAACGGCGAACAGTAATCAAACCGCAGTGAGCAAGGGAGCCTGGGACTTCTATGCCGTGTCGGAAGGTGACACCATCTATTTAAAGAAAGACGCAAAGAATGCTGGCGAGTGCTATGTGGTAGCGAAACAGTACGACCTTAAAAACCCGGAGACAGGTGAGATTGTTACCACTTATACCATTGACGAATACTACGACTTGTTCAATGAATATTATAAACTTTATTCAGAGCGTTACAGCGATTTTTTCGACGATGACCCACCCTACAACTTTTATTCCGGTGACATTACGATACCAGAGAATGTTACAGTGAACGGTACTACATATACCGTTACGGGTATAGGGGACTTTGCTTTTTATAACACAGAAATCACTTCTTTAAAGATGTCTTCAAAAATCCGCTATATCAGCGATAGCGCTATAGGAGGTTGCTCTAAGTTGACCAAGGTTGAGTTGTCTGAGGACTTAAGAGAGATAGGTGAGTGGGCTTTTGTTGATGATGATTTGTTGACAGAGATAACATTTCCTTCTAAGGTTACGACAATTGGTAATCATGCATTCACTTATTGCGATGGATTACAGAAGATAAACATTCCCTCCTCTGTTACGCAAATTGATGAAGGAGCTTTTGGTGGCTGCTCCAAACTGACTTCAATAGACGTTGATAGCAACAACAAATATTATCAGTTTAAAGATGGTATGTTGCTAAACAAAGGCGGCAATATACTTCATACATATCTTTGTACCAACAAGGCTTCATCGTTTTCCATACCAGAGTATATCGACAGTTTGGGTGTGGAAGCCCTTTTCGGATGTAATAATTTGAAATCTGTAACCGTAAACAGCAACATCACCAGATTAACGGTTGCTGCTTTTTGTCGGTGCGAGAATTTGGAACAAGTAAATTTGCCTAAAACTATCAAGTATATTGAACAGGCTGCATTCGAAAGTTGCAAATCCCTTAAAGATATAGTCTTGCCAGAATCTGTGGAATATATTGGTGATAACGCTTTTGATGAAACGGCCTTAGAGGAGATAAATATCCCGGCAGGTGTGAAATATATAGGATATGGTGCTTTTGATGAATGCACAAATTTGAAAACGGTAAAGTCATACATCACCAAACCATTTGCTATCGATGATGACACTTTCTTCGACTATGATACCCCCACGCTCTATGTGCCCTCCGGCACCAAGGAAAAGTATGAGGTCACAGCGGGCTGGAAGAATTTCAAGAATATAGTGGAAATGGATTAAAGCTGCTTGCCGATAAGGCATTGTATATAAGAAATAAAAGAGGGTGTGTCGGTTTTGATGCGCACTCTTTCCTATAGAGGGAGGCTTGTATATATCAAAATAAATAGCAGAAAATTTGGCAGTTTGAAATAAAAGCCTTACCTTTGCAAAAAATTAGGTTCGAGGAGGCAATGATATGGAAGAGAAGAAAGAAATAGGAACTATGAAATTTCCTTTAGGAATACAGACGTTTTCCGACATTAGGAACGGTCACTATGTATATATTGACAAGACCGAATTGATTTACGATTTGGTTAGTAAGGGAAAGTACTATTTCGTCGGACGCCCTCGTCGTTTCGGCAAAAGTTTGCTCGTTTCCACGCTCGAGGCATATTTCTCAGGCAAGAAAGAATTGTTTGAGAATCTTGCCATTTACGACAAGGAAACAAAATGGGAAAAATATCCTGTACTCCATCTCGATTTCGCAGGTGAAAATTACCAACAACGCGATGCCTTGGAAAAGAAACTCAACAAATTCTTAAAAAAATACGAGGCGGAATACGACATACCATACGAGGATGACACACTTTCAGGCAGGTTTGAAACTATAATACAGAAAGCATACGAAAGAACAGGCAAACAAGTAGTGATACTTGTTGATGAATACGACAAGCCAATACTCGACCTTATAGACAATGAAGATATAGAAGAAGACAACCGGGGGATTCTGAAAGCATTCTATGGAGTGATGAAAAGCCAGGATGAATACATTCGCTTCGGTTTTCTTACGGGAGTTACAAAACTTGGAAAGATAAGCGTGTTCAGCGACCTCAACAATGTTACCGACATATCCTTGGATGAACAATTCTCTACCATTTGCGGCGTTACAGAAGAGGAACTGCATCAGGTTTTCGACGCGCAGGTGGAAGCGATGGCTGCCAAAAACAAGATGACCAAGGAAGAATGCTATGCAAAACTTGCAGAGCAGTATGACGGTTATCATTTCGGCATAGACACAAAAGGCGTGTATAATCCCTACAGTCTGCTTCGGGCTTTCTTTTCGCAAAATTTCGGCGACTACTGGTTCGACACAGGCACGCCCACTTTCCTGATTAAAGTGTTGCGCCTTTATTGGCAGGAGATTCCTGATATGGAAAAGGTTGAGTCAACGATAAGCTCTCTCGGCAAGGTGGAGTCATATAAAAACGACATCGTACCACTATTGTATCAAAGCGGATATCTCACAATAAAGGCTTCCGGACAGTTCGGACTGGTAGAGCTCGGCTATCCCAACAAAGAGGTGGCGCGATGCTTCACAGAAAATCTTGTGCCTTTTTATACCGGAATTACTACAGAAAAGACAAGGTTTTATGTTGCGATTTTCGCCAACGACCTGCATAATGGCAACCCGGAGCAGTTTATGAAAAGAATGAAAGCCTTCTACGACAGCAGCGACTATCGTGTGGCTGGCACCGACAAGGAGGTGTATTTCCAATATTCTTTCACCACTGTATGCCGTATGCTTGGCTTGACGTGTCAGACAGAGCCAACGACAAGCAGAAGCCGATGTGACTTGGTGGTGCAAACCAACAAGTTCATCTATGTCATAGAGTTCAAATATAATGGCAGCGCAGAACAGGCCTTGAAGCAGATAAACGACAAGGGCTATGCCGACCCCTTCGCCTTGGACAACCGCAAACTCTATAAGATAGGCGCTAATTTCTCGCCAAAAACAAGAAGCATCAGCGAGTGGAAGATAGAGGAAAGGTGATATGTAAGGGGCAGAGCTTAATCGAATGGAATAAATTAATTCTAAAACTCAAATAAAATGAAAAGAAATTATTTTGTAGTTAAGGCATTGTATATAAGAAATAAAAGAGGGTGTGTCAGTTTTGATGCGCCCTCTTTAGTGTTATAAAAAGTTAATATCGGGTACAGAAGTAGTTCGTATCCGTCTTTTAAATAGATTAAATCAAACGTAGATATGAAAAGACATAGTAAGTTTGTGATTGCGTCGGCATTCATGATGATGCCGATGGCAATGATGGCGCAATACCCTCAGATAACCGACGAGGGCAAACAGGTGATTGACTCTTTAGACAAGGTGTGGGACGCACACAGCGACTCCGCCTGGGCTATTGCACTGCCCACAGTGATGAAAGAGGCCGGCGAGGGAAGACCATACGTGCCTTGGGCCTCAAGACCCTGGGACCTCAAGAAAGCGAAGATACCGGCATTCCCCGGAGCTGAGGGAGGCGGTATGTGGACGCAAGGAGGAAGAGGCGGAAAAGTGCTTACCGTTACCAACCTCAACGACGACGGCCCCGGCTCGTTCCGATGGGCGTGCGAACAGGGAGGCGCGAGAATAATCGTGTTTAATGTCGCAGGCATCATCCGTCTGAAATCGCCGCTGAGAGTGAGAGCTCCGTATCTCACCATCGCTGGGCAAACAGCTCCGGGCGACGGAGTGTGCATCGCAGGAGAGTCGTTCTGGGTTGATACCCACGATGTCATCGTGAGACACATGCGATTCAGAAGGGGCGAGACAAACGTGCTGCGCCGCGATGACTCCTTCGGAGGAAACCCCGTGGGAAATATTATGATCGACCACTGCTCGTGCGAATGGGGACTCGATGAGAACATCTCGTTCTACCGCCACATGTTCTCCAACAACGGAGGAAAGACAAACGTGAAATACCCCACCGTGAACGTTACGATTCAAAACACGATATCGGCAAAGGCCCTCGACACCTGGAACCACGCCTTCGGAAGCACTATCGGAGGTGAGAACACGGCATTCATCAGAAACCTCTGGGCTGACAACACCGGAAGAAACCCAAGCGTGGGATGGGCAGGAGTGTTCAACTTCGTGAACAACGTGGTGTATAACTACGTGAACCGCACCTGCGACGGAGGCCAGTATGAGAGCATGTATAACATGATTAACAACTACTACAAGCCAGGCCCGCTCACACCCGACAAGGAAATACGATACCGCATAATTAAGCCCGAAAGCAGATATAAAGTGCTGGATTATCCCGTTTACGGACGCGTGTATGCCAACGGAAATATCGTGGAGGGCAACGAGGAGGTTACTCGCGACAACTGGAACGGCGGTGTGCAGCCGGCCGACGACCCGATGACACCGGAACTGATGCAGAGAATAAAGAGCGACACACCGTTTGAAATGCCGTATATCACTATAATGACGGCAAAAGAGACTTACGACTATGTTACCGCCAACGCCGGAGCAACACTGCCCTGCCGCGACATCATCGACCAAAGAGTGCTCGACGAGGTGAAGACGGGAGTGGCATACTACGAGAAGAAGCTGCCGAAAGACAATCCTTACGGCGACATGTCATACCTGCACAAGAAGTCGCAAAACGACGAGGGGCTGTTTAAGTACCGCCGCTTAGACAAGGAGTCATATAAGAAAGGTATCATCACCGACCCGAGACAGATGGGAGGATACCCGGAATACAAAGGCAAACCATATAAAGACAGCGATGGAGACGGTATGCCCGACGAGTGGGAGAAAAAACACGGACTCGACCCCAACGACCCCTCCGACGCTAACAAGGATTGCACAGGAGACGGATATACCAACATCGAGAAATATATCAATGGCATCAGTACGACCACTAAGACGGATTGGACTGACCTGAAAAATAATCACGACACGCTCAAAGAGAGATTGAATTGAGAATTGAGAATTGAGAATTGAGAATTATACGCCGTTCCGGCGTTATCGTTCTACAACAAAAAGTATATGAGAAAGTTTTTTATAATATTAGGATTTGTGCTGGCGACAGCGGGACAGGCGCAGGTGATGCTGAACTCCGAGGGGAGGGAGGAGGTCTACGTGGCGAAAATTATTGAGAGAAGCCAGAAGATAACTGACAAACTCGGCATCAGCGACCAACAAAAAGCACAAAACGTGACGAACATCATCGCCAACAGGTATTTCATGCTCAACGATATTCACGACGAATATAAGAATAAGGTGAAATTCGCTAAGGACTCGCTGCCCGCCGAAAAGAAAAACCACGTGATAGAAAACGTCGGATATAAACGCGACGCTGAACTCTATAAACACCACTTCGAACTCGAGGCCAACCTCTCAAACTACCTCGACGACAAACAAATCGAACAAGTGAAAGACGGCATGACGTTCGGAGTGGTAGATGTTACATACAACGCATACTGCGACATGATTCCCTCACTCAAAGAGGAAGAGAAAATTCAAATTAAAGCATGGCTCAAAGAGGCAAGGGAATTCGCCATGGATGCCGAAAGCTCAAACAAAAAACATGAGTGGTTTAAAAAATATAAAGGACGCATCAACAACTACCTCTCGGCAAGAGGATATGATATCAATAAGGAAAGGGAAGAGTGGAAGAAGCGAGCTTCTTCCAATTGACAATGGGCTTCGCCGACCTTTCTCGCGCTCGGCAAAGTAAGCAAGCTCCCTTTGCCCTCGCTTAACCGAAAGGTTGACAATTGACAATTGACAATTAAGCACGGCAAGCCGTGCATATCGCCGTTCCGGCGATGGCGGCGAAGCCGCCCTCCATTATCCATTATCCATTGCGGCGAAGCCGCTATCCATTATGAAAAGATTTATATTTTTTATTGGTATATTTGCCTTGAGGGTTGGGTCGGCTATGGCCCAGCCTTCAACTTTTAAAGCCCCGATAGACTATTCCTATTGCGGCTATCACCTGTCGGAAAAGGCGGTGCCAGACGCACCCTGCGCTGTGGCAGTGGATAACAGCAACGGAGACTCATATTCACGCTTGCAACAGGCAATCGACTACGTGAGCGGTCTGAAACCCGATAAAAACGGCATCCGAGGGGCAGTGCTGCTCGGCGAAGGCACGTACCGCATCAGTGAGCCGCTGCGCATTCACACCTCGGGAGTGGTGATAAGGGGATGTGGAACGGATAAGACGACATTGCTCAAAACCGGACCCGACCGTGGGGCGGCAATATATATCGAAGGCGCAGACGGCTTTTCTGTGAGCGACACCATCGACATCACTGCCGACACGCAGGCAGGGGCGATGACCATCACCACTGCATCGCCGCTGAAACAAGGGGAGGAGATAGTGATTCTACGGCCAAGCACGAAGGAATGGATCGCTTCGCTCGGTTGCCAAATCTTCGGAGGTGGCATTGACTGGACAGGCTGGAAACCGGGCGACATCGACATACTTTGGAGTCGCACAGTGGAAAGCACACAAGGCAATTCTGCCACCCTTGACGCACCGCTCACCCTTGCCTTGCAGCAAAACTATGGAGGCGGCAAAGCCCTGAGATGCTCGTGGACGGGAAGAGTGGAGGAGAGCGGAGTGGAAAACCTCTGCATCGCCGCTGAAGTGGAGGGGATGAATATCTCGACAGACGGAACTCCCGACAATTTTTATGGCTCTGACAAAAATGGGAATGGCAGCGGTTACAACAGAAAGGATGAAGACCACTGCTGGGACGGCATATATATCGCAAACGCAAAAAACTGTTGGGTAAGGAAAGTGATGTTCCACTACCTCGCCGGCAGCGCGGTAATCGTACAACGCACAGCTCAACAGATAACGGTGGAAGACTGCATCAGTGAAATGCCGGTGTCGGAAATCGCAGGTTTTCGTCGCCGCGCCTTCTTCACGCTCGGAGAGAAATGTCTCTTCCAAAGGCTATACAGCCGCGACGGCATCGCTGACTTCAGTGCGGGATACTGTGCCGCAGGACCAAACGCATTCGTGCAATGCGACTCAGAAAACTCGCTTGGATACAGCGGCTCCATCGGCTCATGGGCAAGCGGACTGCTCTTCGACATCGTAAACATCGACGGCAACGACCTGAAACTCGCCAACCTCGGACAAGAAAAATACGGGGCAGGCTGGAACGCCGCCAACAGCACCCTATACCAATGCACCGCCTCCTGTCTGTATTGCTACTCACCCGACAGCACATCGAAAAACTATGCCTACGGATGCTGGGGACAGTTTGAAGGCAACGGAGAATGGGCGCAAAGCAATAATCATGTGCAGCCGAGAAGCATTTTCTACAGCTCGCTTGCAGCGAGAATGGATAATGGAGAGCGACAGGCGACTTCGTCGCAATGGAAAATGGATAATGGAAAATGGATAATGGAGAAGGGAGAGCCGCGCTTGCTTGATGTGATGGCGGGCGACGCCACGAGCAGTCCGACGATAGAGCAGGCAAAGGAGCTTGCCGCCGCCTCTCGCACCACCCCGCGCCTCACCATGCGCCAATGGATCCTCGATGCTCCTTTTACAGCATCAACATCGGCGAAAGGAGTGAAAAAACTCAAGGATAATGAAAATGCCAATGCCAGCCGCGCATCGAAGTCTGCCAAACCCAACACTCGCGACAGCGAGTATAATTCTCCATTCTCCATTATCCATTATCCATTGGGCGATGTGATTTTTTCCAGCGAACGCGGAGCGCTCGCTGGAAAAAGGCACAACGCCCCCTGGTGGTCCGGTCGCATAAAGTATAATTTCCTGCCGCAGGCGCAGCCGGCGCTCACGCGCTTCGTGCCGGGACAGGAGGGGCAAGGGCTAACCGACCGCATAGACAGTGTGGTGAATTGGATGGAGAGAAACCACGTGTTGATGATACGCCAGAACTACGGCTTGTGGTATGACCTGCGGCGCGACGATCACGAGCGCATGAGAAGGAAGGACGGCGACGTGTGGTGTCCGCTCTACGAACAGCCCTTCGCAAGGAGCGGAGAGGGCATCGCATGGGACGGACTGAGCAAATATGACCTCACAAAACCGAATAAATACTATTTCTACAGGCTCAGGCAGTTTGCCGACAAAGGCGCGGAGGCGGGACTTCTGCTGCTCAACCAGCATTTCTTCCAGCATAACATCATCGAGGCCGGAGCGCACTGGGTGGACTGTCCGTGGAGACCGGTGAACAATATTAACGGCACGGGCGACGCATTCCCCGAGCCGGTGCCGTTCGCAGGCGACAAAAGGGTGTTTATGGCGGAGCAGTTCTACGACATCTCGAATGCCAACCTCCGGCAGATTCACGAGGGATATATCCGTATGTCGTTGGATGCGTTCAAGGGCTGCCCCAACGTGATACATCAGATAGGAGAGGAATTCACCGGACCGTATCACTTTGCCAAGTTCTGGCTTGAGACGGTGGCGAAATGGGCGGCAGAAAACAACAGCCATCCTATAGTGTCGCTATGCACCACCAAGGACGTGCAAGACAGTATCATGCAGGACGAGACGCTGCGCAAAGGCATCGACATCATCTGCATCGAACAGTGGTTCTATCACAGCAAAGGGCTCTTCGCACCCCCGGGAGGCGTGAGCATGGCGCCAAGGCAGTATCTCAGAAAACAAAGGCCGGGAGGTGTAAGGTTTGAGGATGTTTACCACAGCGTGGCAGAGTGCAAACTCAAATACCCCGAGAAGGCGGTGATGTATTTCGCACAACGGCATCCCGAAATGGCGTGGGCGGCATTCATGGCCGGAGGCTCATGCACCGCAATACCCGTTACCGACAAGCATTTCCTGCAAGCAGCGGCGGAAATGAAACCGGTAATCGATGAGGCTGCGCTCGGCACCCTGCAACCCTCGTATATGCTCAAAGGCGACAAAGGAATGATCCTTTATCTCAACGACGCCACCGCCATTCCCGACATACCGCAAGGAAGCAAGATTTATAAAGTGGATAAAACGACGGGAGAAGTGAAGAAGGCGGAGAAAGTGGAGAAAAACGGAGTTTATTTAATTGACAATTGACAATTGACAATTGACAATTAAAGCACCGTTCCGGTGCAAGCGGCGAAGCCGCAATTATCCATTATCCATTGTCCATTATCCATTATCCATTAAAACGACTTTTTAGTATCCGAATTTCCAATCCATTCCGATACCATTTGGGATGGTGGTGATTGAATTAGGCGATGATTGCGAAAAGTGCTTGTATTCATCAGGTAAAAGGAGGCAGAGGGCGTAGTCTAAACAATCGCTAAGATGACCATACCGCTCACATACAGTGCCGTCGGCGTTGCGCTGGCGGTGCTTGTTTTTTGTGCCGTCGGCATTGCGACGCTGATAATTCAGGTCGTCTATCAATCGCCTGCTACGCAAGTCGATGGCTAATTGATAATGGATAATGGAAAATGGAGAATTATTATCGCCGTTCCGGCGATGGCAGCTATCGCTGCGGTCGATGACACTTTGGTTATCGCAAACATTTGAGTTGGCGAGGAGTTCGTTGATGAATTCTAAGCGGGTGATGTGGGGAGGCTGTTTGGAGAGGAGGCGGATGGAGGCGTGCAGACCCTTCTGCTCCATGCTGCGGCGGATGATGGTGTAGTTGTTTATTCCCTCTTTCGTCTGCGTGCTTCGTGCCTTGCCGGAGGGGTCGCCGGTGATGATGATGCCGCCCTCATGCCCGGCATCGCTAAGTATGTCGGCGATATGACGGCTGAAGGCGGGTGTGTTGTTGAGGCCTTCGTCCGCAGTGCCGATAAATTCCGGAAAGACATACACGCGCTTGTTGGCATTGTCAATCTGAAGGGGCAGGCAACTCATATAGGGGTTCACGTTGAAGTCGAAACTTAATATCAGCGGACGCTGCTTGTTGTAGTAGCGTTCTTTCAAACCCGCCTTGAGGTGGCGCGCACCGTCGAAATTATAGTAGGCGGCCATCGCATTCTGCTCCGTGAAGTCCCAGTTGCCATAAAGCAGTCGGTTGCGCGTCAGAGGGTCTTGGATGCCCTCCAACTTGTTGAAATACACTTTCTTAAATTCCTCGTCGGGGTTGTCGAAGAGACTGAAGGGTATGTAGCGGTAGCCTTTCGGCAGCACCGCCTTGTTACCGTCGCTGTCTTGCACGAACGTGTCTCTCACCCATGTCGTGCAGGGGTTGGTGCACATAAAGAGTTTGCCGACGACGAAAGTGTCGCTGACATGATATCGGATGCGCGACGCCAATACCTGCACCGCCTTCTCCTCGATTTCCGACACCTCGTCGATAAAGGCCCCGGTGATTTCCAAAGAGCCGAGACGGTTGTAGTCGGGGTCCTGGTTGCTCCGCGCCAGTTGTAAACCCATAATCGTGCTGCCGTTCCACAAGGTAATCACCATCCTCTGGCGGTTGAACCTATAATGCACTTTCTCCTGCATTCCCCAGGCGGCGATGAGGCGCAGGAGGGTGGCCCAGGTGGTGGAGAGCAGACTTTTCAGTTCCTTGCGCGCTATCACCATCGTGATGCCGGGGAAGGTTACGCAACTGATGATTACCCATGCGCAGCCGAGGAAGCTCTTGCCGCCGCCCGCGGAGCCGCCTCCCAACACCACCTCTGGGATGTCGCGGTTGCCGCAGGAGGCGCATACCGGCTCGTAAAGGGCATGGCCATGGCCGTCGTCGCCACGGCTCGCCATGACAAGGCTGCCGCCGCAGAGGTCGCAGCGGTTGGGGCTTAGCGCGTCCCACACCTCCTGCTGCCTGAGCGACGGCTTGAACACTATGTCAATCTTGTTCTCCTGCCTTCTTGCCATGACTGCTATAGCTTCGGATACATCTCGTGGCTCCAGCTCACGTTGTTGGCCTGCGCCGTGCTGCTGAAGATGCGGAAGGGGTTGAGGTCGTACTCGTGCTCGATGCTCGTGTCGTCCTGTTTCACCTCCATCGCACTCTCGTTGAAGATGCAGTTCTTCAGCGTGTAGGTCTCTTCCGTCACGCTCTCCGCCAGGTCGTTGCCCCAGGAGATGATGAGGTCGAACTGTCCGAGAGAGAGCAGCGTGCCTTTGCCCAGCGACGAGAGCAGCTGCTGGGTGGAGTAGGGCAGTTTTATCGACGCCTTATACTCCACGTTGCCGAAGCCTCGGCTGCGGGGCTGACCGCCAAGGCCGTAGTTGTTTTCCACTTTCCTTTTCGCCGACCATTTTATCGCCGTGCAGTCGATGAAGAGGCCGGTCTCGCCCCCTTGGTCGCCGATGATGCTCGACTTGAGCTGGATCATCGACCAGCTGTAAGCCACATTGTCTATAAGTGCCATAATCTATTCTATGCTATTAGTGAAACCTTCAGTTACATAAATGCCCATCGACACCCCTTTTGGCACGAGGCGGTAGGAGATTTCGAGGGCGTCGTTCTCGAGGATGTTCTGGTCGGGGTCGATAAATACTGCCCTTCCGCTGATTTGCGAGGCTTTGCTCACTGGCTCTTTCATGTTTTTGTCGATGGCCTCCAGCACCGTGTTTTTTATCATCTGTATGTCGGCGGTGGCGAGGCATCCGGTTTTGGCGTCCACGTTCCAGTCGTCGTTCACCCATGGCAGCAATGCCGCCCTCACCGCTCTTCTGCTTTTAAACATCACCCGGCATCGTGCCAGACTGCGGTAGTCGCTCTGGCAGTCGAGTGTCTGGTCGCAGCTGAAGAAGGTGGCGTTCTCGATGCCGTCGTAGTTGGTCGGGAAGATATACCCTTTTTTGTGCAGACAGGTGTTGCGCTGCTGATAGGTGAGTTTTTTGATGCTTGTGAAATCGGCGTCGGCTGCCCAGGTGTCGCCCTCGGTGGTGAGTTTTCCGAATCCTAAGTCTGCCTGTGCGATTACGGCGGCGAGGTTGTAGGCCCCGGTCCAGCCGATGCTCTTGTTGGCCGGGGCTTGTGCCAGCACGCCGAGGGCTGCCCCTATGCAGCCCGTTACGGGGTAGTTGCCGGTATGTGAATGCAATTCTAACTGCACTTCCCTCACCTCTTCGGTTGCCGCCTGCCCGAGCAGACATGCCACTTTCTCCATGCCGAGGGTAGAGATGTCGGGCAGCAGAGTGTAGTCGCATTCCTCTGCGCTTATCAGCGGGGCCTGCACCAGCACCACTGCCGGGGAGTTGCCCTCATAGTTGGTTACTCCCACCTTTCCTCCGATGACCTCCGCCTGGCTCTGGCATTTGGAGAGTATGCCGCCGCTGATGATATTGTATGACGAGTCGCACAGGGCATTGGTGGTCCATACGCCGATTTGATAAATTATTCCTCCGGAGGCGTATTGCATCTTACTGATTATCGTCAGCTCTGTGTCGGTGCTGAAATCGCCGAATGCGAGGAAGAGCCTTGCGCCGGAGCCGGCGAGTGCGAAGAATGTTTTCACATGATAATAGGGCAGTCCGCTCATCACCCCGCTTGTGATGCCCGTGTCGGTGAGGTCGGTGAGAGAGTTGAGTTCCACGACGTTGCCGTCGGCGTAGGTTGTCTGTGCCTCGGTGCTTTCAGTGAGCGCTTCTTGTATTCCTCCGAAGTCAGACGTGTCTATGATGAGACCGCACACGTTTTCTGTGCTTGAGGTGGCCACCGACGGCATGTTGCCGTCGGTGTCGGTCATAAACACCCCTCCTAAATTTGTTGTTGTCATAATGAGTGTTGTTTAAGGATTATATGCTAAAGGCAGGTGTGCCACTATTTCAGAAGGCCTTGTGATGTTGACGTCCATTTTCATGAGCATCTTGAGGAAATACAGCTCGCTGTTGGCTTGCAGTCTTTCCACCACCATCACGTTCTCGTCGTTGGAGTAGTCCACTCCCATCCAGAGTGCGGAGTCGGTGCCGGTGGTGAAATTTCCGAGTAGGATGGTGCCTTGTGGGAGGCAGGAGAGGGGTACTATCTGATGACCTCTGAACATCAGCTGGTTCTCTTTCCTGTCGTCGGTGTATTTGTATCCTTGCCCCGACATGTATGCGTCGTACATGTCCCAGCTGATGTAGTCGATGATGAATTTCAGTCCGGGCTTGTATCTTATCGACGGCTTGCAACTGTGATACATCTGATACATCACTTCTCTGACTGCCTCTCCGCTTTCAATTTTTATTGCTGGTATCGACACTACCTTTCCGGAGCGTGCATCCTCGGAGCCTTCCCCGGCATTTATATTAAGCATCATTTTCGCTAACAGCCCGTTGTAGTATTTCTCCGGTCCGGCGTCGGTGTCTTTTCCCAAGTCAGATGTTTCTCCGTCGAGGTCGGTGATTTTCGCCGCCGTCTCTTCAGTGGCAGAGAGCCATATCGCCTGGTTTACATATTCCTCTTTCTTCTCCATTACGAGGCGTAGCATTGTGGCTTGCACCCTTGGGTCGAGCTCACGGAAAACGAGGTTGCCCTCTGGCTGGAACGGTTTGTAGTATTCCTCGAAGTCTCTCGGGTTGAACTCGATATACACCATGAAGTCCTCCGGCTCGAGGTATCTCTCTGCAAACACGTATTCTCCGACGGAGGTGTCGGGCGTGGGCTGCCGGTCTTGTATGATTTTTCCGAGAGTCATGCCGGGAAGAGTGTATTTCTTTTGTATTCCCGCCTTGATGTGTATGAGTCCGTTTTTGTAGGTCTCATTTTCTTGCGCTGTGTAGGTGAGCAGGTCGTTGAGCACCTCACCTGTGTAATTGGCCTGTCCGGCTCCGAAATCGAATGTTGCCATAATTTGTGTTATTTATTGGTTATTAGAAATTTATCTGTTGCTTATGCTTTTGAATTTGAAGTCTTTTCCCACGAGCTGTTCGATGGTTTTGTTTTCGATGTCCTCTTTGCTTTCGAGTGCTGCTTTCGCTTTTTCGATATTTTCCTTGTCGGTTGCGATTTCCTTTGCGATGTCGCTCACTGCGGGGATGCTTGCGAAGATGGTGGTGACGAGCTCTGTGTTGAGTTTCGCCATTTCAATCCATGCTTCTCTTGCGTTTTTGTCGATGCGGCACTCGTTGATGGCCTGATCTACGATTTGCTCTATCTCCTTTTGCTTTTGTACAGCTTGTTGCATTTCGTAGTCGTTGATTTTCGCAGTTGCCTCTTTGAGTTGCGCCTGCAGGTTTTTCACTGTTTGCTGACTTCCCGCGAGTTTTGTTTGTTGCTCTGCGAGTTGTGCTTTGAGTTCTCCGGCTTCTTTAGTGAGCCTGTCGTTGATTTGTTGTAATGTCTCTGTTTCCATAGCAGATGTGATTTGGTTAATAATATGTTGATTAGTCTCAGAAATTCTCTCTTCGAGTGAGTCGTCCAAGAGCGGCTGTATTGTTTTCGCCGCTGTGGTTTTGTCTTTCTCCATCATTAGTGTGGCAGCGATGCCTGCGCGGAGGATAGACGGCGTGGGGATAATGTTTTCCGCCGGGAGGAAACCCTCTTTCACTGCGTCTTCGGCAGTGAAGAAGGTGCCGTCGGCTCCGTCGTTGCCGTCCATGATGCGTTGTGCTTTCTCCCGTGTGAATGCGAAGCGTCGGGTGTAGATGGTGATGAGCTGGTGCTTGAAACTCTCCACCATTCTCTCCGTCTGCTCGTCTTCCTGGTGGTCGTATCCGGCGAAGGGGTTGTGGATCATCAGCAGGGCGTAGTCGCGCATATACAGCTCGTCGCCGGCGGCCCAGATTACAGATGCCATGGAAGCTGCGATGCCGTCGATGACGCATTTCACTTTCGCCTTGCATTTTCTTATGGCTGCGAAGACGCTGATGCCGTCGATGCAGTTGCCTCCGGCGGAGTTGATGAGTATGGTGATGCTTTCCGCACCATTGTGGTCGGCCTCCTTGAGTTGGCTGATGAAATTTTTTGTGTCCCAGCCGCTCACCTCGGTATAGAATGTGAGCACTGTCGATTTTAAATTCTTGTCTTTCATTTTCTCTGTTTTTTTTACCTTTATCTTATAATAGTAGAGTAAAATGTCGTTTTTTCTTACTGTTTTAGTTAAAGTATTGTAAATTTTGGGGCTTATTGGTATCACGTATCGATTTTTTATGTATCTTTGCAGCGTGAAAGGAGTCCATATAGAGAATGGACCACAACGTATATTTACTAACACTTTAAATGAAAAGAATTATGACAACTCAAGACAAAAAGAAAAAGCAATTTATCCCTGATTCAGAGTTGATAAATGTGTCGGGCGGTAAAAAAGGTTCATCAAAGGCTTACACAGAAAGTTCTAATACACCTAGTATTTATTATTGCTAAGGAGGGAGACAAAAAGTTGCGGGCGCAAGGCGCCCGCAACTTTTTTAATTGACAATTGACAATTGATAATTGACAATTATACGCCGTTCCGGCGTTTATGTGAGAAAAGACAATGGGTTGCGTCGCAATGGAGAAATGAGGATCATACTGGAAATTTCAGCAAGTGAGGCATCCCAATGGTATTACTTTTACGCCGTCCTCGCGTGTAAACGCCATTTTGCCGCCTGTTATCACAATGAGCAGGTCGGGCTCACGGATAAGCATCTGCTTTTCCTTTTCATTATATTGTCTCACTAAGTTTTTCAGTTCCAGCAGGTGTTCAGCTCCCTTTTCTATTTCCTGGCTTCCGAGTTTGCACTCTATAAGCGCGTATCTTCCATCGCGCAAGTGCAGCACGAAATCTGCCTCCAATCCATAGCGGTCGTGGTAATATTCTATTGAGCTGCCCAGGGCTTGCGAATAAGCCCTCAAATCCCTAAGGCACATACATTCGAAAATGAAGCCAAAGGTTTTAAGGTCGGTTTCCAAACTTTCCGGCGACAAGCCCAATGCCGCCACTGCTATCGAGGGGTCGGTGAACTCCCTCTTCGGTGTCTGTCGTATCATCTTTGATGAGCGCACGGCAGGGCACCAGGCTTTGGCATCCTCGATAACGAATATCTTTTTCAATGCCGTCAGATAGCTGTCGAAAGTCGTGTCGGTGCAGCCTTCCACATTTGCCTTAACGTCTTTGAGCATTGTGGATTGCATTGCTAATGTTGAGAGGTTGCGGGCATACGTGCGGAGTATTACTCTTGTCAATTCGGGATTACGCCTCACATTGTCAACCCTCGACACGTCGGTGTCACAGACGCTCTCTAAATATTCATTGGCAACCATCAGTTGGGCTTCGCGTGAGTTTCCCAACACCGATGCCGGCCAACCTCCACGGCAAGCCGCGAAAATCAAGTCTTCCACCTCCATTTGTGAGGTTTTTCCGTCTATGTCATAATCCGGGTCGTCGAAGAGCGCTTTCAGCGAAACCTCGCCTGTTGACTCTTGCGATTCAAAAAGACTCATCGGATACATTTTCATTCGGGATATTCTTCCGGTTCCCGAATGCATGATTTTGCTTTTATCCACGGAATTAGACCCGGTGAGTATAAACTGTCCCGTTTTCTGTCTGTCATCCACTTGTATCCTTACGGCATCCCACAACACGGGTGCATCCTGCCACTCATCAATAAGTCTTGGGGTTGCTCCTTTAAGCAGCAGCGAGGGCTTTGTGGCGGCAGTAGCCATAAAACTCTCTTTCGTGTCGGGGTCTTGCATTCTTAAAATACTTGCCGCCTTCTGTGAGGCGGTGGTGGTTTTCCCGCACCACTTTGGACCCTCTATAAGTGTTGCCCCAAAAGCCTCCAAATGTTTTTCGAGCAGAGTATCTGCCATTCTATTTAAATATTTCATACGCGTAGAATAAAAAATAACGCTGCAAAATTACAAAAAATTCCTTTACCGCCAAAGCTTTTGGTTAAAAAATGCACTTCATTTGGCAATTTCTCGAATTTTTATTTGGCAATTTCTCTGAATTTCATTTGGCAATTTCTCGAATTTTCATTTGGCAATTTCTCGAATTTTCATTTGGCAATTTCTCGAATTTCATTTGGCAATTTCTCTGAATTTCATTTGGCAATTTCTCTGAATTTCATTTGGCAATTTTCCTGTAAATTTATTACATTTTAATTTTTGTCTATTGCGCAAATAGCATTTTATCAGAAAAATGGACGGGCAAAAGACTATTAATAAGAAATTGACAATTAGTATCGCCGAAACGGCGATGGCAGCTTGCGCTGCGGTTGAAGTCGCTTTATAATGATAACAGAGCTAAATATTATTAGATACAGCTATTTGAGGATATGAAAGAAATTTATTCTGCTGATATGAACTATGGGGAGGCGGAGGAGAACAGCGACCGCCTATATATTCTCGCCTGTCAGATAAAAATCTGGGAGGCAGAAGGGAGCGACATCTACAGCGTCCCGAAAATCGGACAGTGTATTTGTATAAATGAATGCGAGAGCATCGAGACATTCAGCTCCTGCTCGCGTATCGACTCCAAAGCCGTGGTCATACTGCCCGAAAAAGCGGCATACACACAAACCGATGTCATCACAAATCTTACAACAGCTCTCTCCTCGGGCATCGCCTCTTCTCTCACAGGTTTCACTCAAAAAGCCACATCTTCTCGCTCTGCCATCGCCAAATCGGTATCTTCCCGCTCAGGCATTGCCTCTTCTCTATCGGGCATCTCGCAGAAAATTTCATCTTCGACCTCCGCAAATAAAATCTCTCCGGGGATGCGGATTACAATCCGTGCCGGATACGTGTTTTCGCAAGAAGAGGATAAGGCGATAAGAACCGACGACGGGGCAGCCGAAAAGCTCCCTCTCATCTTCAACGGACGAATAAAGTCAGTGACAGGGGAGAGTCCGATGACAATAACCTGCGAGGATATCACAGCCTGTCTGCGCAGAAAAGGTTTGCCGCCTCTTATCACCACAAAACGCTATTCCGTGGCCGACTTCCTCCGCAGCGGTGGGAAATTCGATTTGCTTAAAGACACTGGCGTAATCCTCGACCCACTCTGCGATGCCGACAATATCATCCCCGGAATACAGAACTTCAACACCTCGCTCACCGTCGCCGACCTCTTAGCAAGTTGGAGACGACAGGGCATCAGAAGCTGCGGTATCATCGACAACGACGGCCGGTGCCTGCTGCGCATCGCCTACGACACATACGCAAACATCAGCTCCTCCAGCTCTCCATTATCCATTGTCCATTATCCATTATCATCGATTGAAGTGATAAGAAGCGACCGCGATATTCCCGAGGGCGGCGAGCGATTGGAAGATTACACCACTGCTCAAGACCTCCTCACTGCCGTAACCCTCACCGGCATCACCGCCGACGGAAAACGCTATAAGGTTACGGCACGACCGAACCCCGGAAACTCACAGGAATGCCAGTTCGTGAATGAGCAAAAACCGCGCACACGAAAACAGCAAAAGCGAAGGAAAGGCACGAAAGCAAAATATTCCGGCATCACCGCCAATCTCAAGGCTGACCTCACAGGATACAGGGTGATACCTTATTTCTCGCACAACACGGCAGGCACGGAGCAGCAGTTTAAAACAGAAGCAGCCGCAATCTTGAAAAGATATCTCAACGGAAGCGTAAAAGGCACATTAACCACTTTCGGCGACATCACCGCGCAGCCCGGCGACACCATAGCGTATATATCAAAACTGCACCCCGACAAATCCGGCCATTACACCGTTACCGCTGTATCACGACAATTCGGAAAAAAAGGATACACTGTCAATTTGAGATTTGAGAATTGAGAATGGGCTTCGCCGACTTTTCTTCCGCTCTGCAAAGTAAACGAGTTTCCTTTGCCCTCGCTTAACCGAAAAGTTGAGAATTATGAGGCCTCGCCTCAAGTTGAGAATTTTTAATTCCTTATAATCTTGACGGAGATTACCGGCTCTTTCAAATTCTTGAACTCATCTGCCGCTACTCCTATGCCGAGGAAAGCGGAGGCGAGGATGAGGGCTTTCGTGGTGATGGCGGATGCTGCCGGCGAAAGACAGGGGGCGCCTTTGTCGTCGCTGCCCACTATCGCGCTTTGGCAGGCGATGTGGAGCAGACCGGCGATAGTTTCGTGAGCAACAACAGCGATGAGGTCGTCGGGCGCGGACGGCTGAATGTCTAACAGCGCTTTCAGTTTCCTTATTCTCTTTTCTATCGAGACGGCATCAGGCCCAGGCAGGGGCGATGCAGGCTCATTAGCAGGGGACTGGCTTACAGAAAGGCCGTCGTTTGCCTTTTTCGCAAGCGCGTACTTCCTCAGCCCACATATTTCGTCAATGCTTTTGGCTGCGGAAAATGCGGCTCTGTAGGCGCGGCGCTGCTCTTTCTCGTCCTCATAAAAAGAATAGGCATTCGACACGAACACGCCTCTCAAAATGCTCAATATTTCATTGTTAATTGTCAAAATTCTTCTTTCTGTCATTTATTAATAGTTGTAATCTTACCGTTTCTTCTTTTAGCAATTCGGACATTTGCACAACTATTATTAAAAAAAAGCAAATTATGAATGACAACATTTTTAAGCCCGCTCCTTTGGAAATACCCGGAGCAAGGGCTCTTTTAAGGGCGCAGACGAAATGGAAAACGGCGGCTGCTATCGTTTTGTCGGCGGAGAGGCTTGCGACAATCGGATTGGCTGAAAGACCCGTGGAAATCGTATTTACGGCAGAACCCCCGGCAGCTATCGTTTTGGCGGCAGAACCCCCGGCAGCTATCGTTTTGGCGGCAGAACCCCCGGCAGCTATCATTTTGGCGGCAGAAACCCCGGCGGAAATCGTATTGGCGGCGGAGAGGCTCGAAAAAAATTTCTTGGCGGCAGAGCGACCGGCGAAAATAGTATCAGCGGCAGAGCTGCTTGCGAAATGGCGGGAAATAACCGAGGCTCTGTATGCTTTCCCTTTTATGTCGTTTCAATGGCCAGCCTTGCCAGAGTGGGGAAGTATTGATGAAGAGGTTATAAGAAATACCGGCGACGGATTCACGCAGACAGGAAGGCTGTTAGCAACGGGGAGACCATCCACACAATGGAAATCATTAGCGACAGAAAAGCTATCAGCGACCGGGAAACCATTTGTGACAGGAAAATCATTAACGACAGATAAGCTATCAGCGACGGGGAGGCTATTTGTGCCAGGGAATCCATTTGCGAATCGAAAACCTGAGCTATCCCATCAGGAAACGAAATTTTCAAGACACTGGACCGAAATATCAAGCCGCTGGATAGAATCTTCAAGCCGCTGGACAGAAACGGTAATTTCATTGCATTATGCAGCAGTGTCGAAATTGTTGCGACAATCTCGAATTGTGATGCTTCAGAAACAGTATAGACCAATTTCTGACTCAAGCAAGATTTTATCCAGCGGGCAGGTACTTGGGGATAAGAGCTTAATCAGAAGCAGGGTCTTCGGAGGTCAGGATATTTTGAAAACTGTCAATTCACCTGTATCGCAAGTTGTCAATTCGGCATTTTTGACCCCCGTTAATTCACCTGCTTCGCAAACAGGCAATTCTGCCGTATTGACAACCCTTAATCCATTCACGTCGCAAGCCGGCAGTTCTAATGTTTCGCAGTTTGTCAATTCTGCCGAATCGAATTATATCAGTTCTGCTGTATCGCGCCTTGTCAGTTTTGCCGTTTCGCAGTTTTTCAGTTCATCTGTATCGCATACTGCATTCAGCTTGTTTTCGCAGACATCCCAACTTTCCAAGAGCCATGAGGGTACTATTAAAATCCCGAATCTTTCTGCCAGCATGTTTGGTTACAACCCCTTTCGATGGAGTGAGGGCATGGCGAACAGATTTTTACAAACGAATGTGAGGGTGGCGGAAACCGAACTTGCACATTTAACGAAGATTGCTGTATTCACGGAATATACAAAGAGTGTAGAAACTTCTGAAAACATACAAATAACAGGCATTGCTGACACTAAAAGGCACGCAACTCCTGCTGCACAGACACCCCCGACGCTTATTATGCATCCTACGGGCATTGTTGACAATAAAAGGTTCCCATTTTTCGCTGACCCTGCGAAGATTTCAGGTCTGAGGGATTTTTCGGGAGGAAAGAGCATCTATGACAAAATGAGACTTGCGAGGTTTGAATATAAGAAAATCACTGACACTTCGGAACGTTTAAGCTGCAAAATAGAAAATTTTCTCATTTGCAAAGAACAAATTCTCTCGACTGCAAAATCACTTTCGCAATCGGGGCAGCATGTGAGCGCAGGAAAATCGGCATCATCTGCCGCACCTGAAAACCTTGCTAAATCAGTATCACCCGCAGTGTTAGACAACCTTGCAAGACCAGCACTATACAACGCTTTTGAAAATAGGGCTTACCCTGCGTTGCCCGTTGTTGAAGGAAGTGCAGCTAAATTATTGTCGCCTGTTGCAAATAAAAAAGCGATACCGGTGCAGCCCGCTGTTTCATTATACTCTTATCGCTCCCTTGCCTTCCTGAAAAGGTTGAAAGCTGTGAATAGAGCTTATATAAAGGACGACTTCCCATTTGAAGACGAGGGCTCGCCAACATTCTCAACCTCTCGGGATGATTATAGAAAGGAAAAACTTTTTGCTTCGCATGGCGAAAGAACAATCAGGCATGTCGGAGTTGGAGACGGGCAGTTTGAGACGGTCTTGCTGGAATGCCTTCAAGAGCTCAATATTCAACTCGCGACACTCAACTCAAAACTTTCAAGCTCGGGAATTCACGGTGTTTCAGCAAGGGCAAGGGCATCGGCAGAAATGGCTTCGCCCTCTGCTATCGTGGAGTATCTTTGTGAAATAATGGAAAATGGATAATGGAAGGCGGCTTCGCCGCATTGACAATTAATGGGAAAGGTTATAATAAATTTGGGCAGCTCTTGGATGAGCGGGTTGATTGGTAATGTCGGGTCGATGGTTACTAATCTTATTAATTGCGACCGGCTCGAGGCCGGGCCGGTGTATGGACGCATGACGGTGGATGGCGGCACGGTGGTGGCGCGCGACGCATTCGGCAATTATTGCGAGGATGCGCTGATGCTCGCCATACCCTTGGACTCACCGATACTGCACGAGGAGAAGACGGCCACGACGAAAATCACGTCGTTCACCACTTCCACACTCGTGTGGTATGACTGTCATGCCCTCGTTACGCCGCTCTCGCAGCGGAATGTTGTACTGCAAAAGGTGCAAGGGCGCGACTACAGCCGCAAAGAGCTCGTGAGCAATGGTGACACGCTCTTCGAGGTGAGAGGCCGCATCGTTTGCCATACCGCCGACGAATACCCGGCCATTGAGATGAAAAAGTTTATTCAGGTGATGAACTATAAGGGCCCAGTAGTGGTAAACAGCGAGATTATGGCGCAGTGGAACGTGAGCAAACTGATTATCACCCGTTATTCCATCGCCCCTCTGAAAGGCATGAAGAACGTGCAGGAGTATATGTTTATCGCCGTGGCCCTGAAACCCGACGCAGAGGTGAGGGTGAGCCAGGATATCATAAAGGTCAACGACAACGCAATGTTCTTGGAAGATGAAATTGAAAATGCATGGGTGAATTTCCTTACTGGCCGTGCGGAGGGCAACAGCACCGCAACCACAGCATTGAGCGTGGCGGCAAGAATATTGAGCGGCGAACTCGGAAAATTATGATTTCATGATACGTTCTGACTGCCAAACCGCAGCGTCTCTATGCCTGTGGCACGCAGAGGCTTCGTCGGATTCTCGCTTTCAGCTCCGCCTTCTCTTCCGGCGAGAGCAAGTCTTGGTCGTCAATATGCGTGAGGATGTATTTGGCTTTCTCAAATGCCTCGCGCGAGGAGTCGTCCTGATGGCTCAATGCTTTCCAACTGCCCCATGCCGGAGAGTCGCACTCGAAGATGAATGCGATGAACGACGTGTCGGTGAGGTAATCACGCACGCTCGGGGCTGGAGCAAGTCGAAACACTGGTGATGCCATAATTCAAAACTCAATTAAACAGGGGCAGAAAAAAGTCTGTCCACTTTAAATAAAGACGGACAGACCGAGTGAATGTAACCTAATAGTATGAAAAAAAAGATTTGTAACCGATATTATATTGCGGCAGCCCTCATTTTGAGCATGCTGCGGTGCACGAGGTTGCGCACGGAATGATAGTTGAGATTCATTTTCTCGCAAATCTCGTCATATTTCCTCTCTTCAAGATAATAAAGAGTGATGACTTCCCTCTGCCTTGGTGTGAGGCCGCTCATTAGTCTTGCCACCATCTTATGGTCGCAATGGCATTTCTCGTTGTCGAGTATCTCGCCCTCAATGTCTGTGTCGGCAGTGCGGAACAGCACCTTGTCGAGAGTGTCCTCGTTGGAATACGACATTCGGCGGAACTCGTCGAGCAGCTTGTTGCGAAGAGAGATAAAGAGGTAGGAAGCCAGATTATCTATCTTCGAGGAGCGCTTGGTGTAGAATTTTGTGAAAACATCCTGAATACAATCCTTTACCAGCTCGCGGTCTTGCGAGAGGCACAAACCATAATTGAATAATGGTGACACGTACATATCATATATGGCAGAGAACGCAGAGTCGTCGCCATTAACGAACGCACGCAGAAGTATATTTCCTTTAGTTTTATCAGTAGTACTTATCATAAAATAGTTTTTTAGCTTTTGGGTTTCGTTGTGCAAAGTTAATACAAAAATACCACAAAAGCAAAGGATTTTTAAATAAAATAGTGGAAAACGGGGTGAAAATACCGATTTTTCCCATTTTTATACCGAAAAATCCCATAAAACCTATAGGAGCTTGCTGCTTTGTTGCGTGCAACCTGTTATTGCGGGCGGCGGAATTTCATTGCCATAGTTAGCTGCCTTGCTTGAGCACGGCTATTGCAGGCGGTGGAATTTTCAGTTCCAAGGGTAGCTTCCCGGCTTGAGAGTTACCATTGGACCGGCAGCCGACTGCAGTTGCACCACGCCCGGAGCCAGTTCGCCGATGACGGAGAACGATTTCCAGCCGAGCTGTTGGAAAATGGCGTAGGCAGTGGCGCCTCCCTCGATGATGATATTGGCGGGAGGATAGTTTTTCACTATGTCGGCCACGGTAGCCGTCATCCGTGTTTTCACGTCGATGGCTTTAGCACGGTCGCCTGCAATCTCTGGTCTTGGTTTAGGGGCAAGCACCACCCGCCGCTCGGTCGCATAAATCCGTTTCGCCTCGTCGTCGTCGCGTGCCACTTGTATCGACATCGGCACGGGCTTGCTCTGAGTGCTGCCTTGAACGATGATTACCGATGATTTTCCGTCTCTCACCGCCTCGAAAAAGGTATGAGGCTCAGGAATGCTGGCGAAGGCGGCAATTCTGTTCTTTTTTTCAATAGTCTTTGCCGTTTCACGTTTCGTATAGCCGAGTTCTTGCAGGAAAGCTGTAAAGAGGTCGGCGGCTCCCATAAAGAGCGTGGTGCCGTCGTTGAGGCTCATAATGCTCTTGATGTCGTCGAAGGTGGCGGCATCGGGAAGCAGGATGATATGGCTGTCTGACGACATGTAAGATGACGAGTCGCCATTCATTGTGGCGGCGGTGCATTCATTGAGCGCATCACGGCCTCCGATGATAGTAAACTGACCATTTAAATTTGGGAAGCGTGCCGCCGTGAGACTGCTGGTGACAGGAAACTCGGGGTCGTGGGCGAAGGCGGTGTTGCTCAGTGGCTCACCTTTTATATAATAAAGTCCATTCACTATCACCCTTTCTTTCGAGGGGTTGGCAGGCATATACACCGCTTTGGTATATTCCGGAAAGACCTCCAATAATGCCTCCGTCTCTATTTCCACATTGCCGCGGAGGGCGGAATCGACCTTTTTGAATAATTGACAATTGACAATTGACAATTGAGAATTATACGCCGTTCCGGCGTTAGGGTGGGAAACGAGGGGCTGGCTGGCGCTCGCTGATGGATAATTATGCTCGCTGGCGCTCGCTTTTGTGCCAACGTAGAGTGTGATGAATGGGGTGTTGGTGATGTTGCCGTTTCTGACAGCTTGCGCGGCTGTTTTCACAGCCTCTTTAGCCTGTTGTGGCAGCATAGAGCGGCTGTCGAGGGCCATGATGATGACCTCCGCCTGATATTGTTGTGCGATGCCTGCTATCTCCGCCGCTCCGGTGATATCGTCGGCGATTACTGTAATCATTGTTTCCTCCTTTTTTCAACGTCTTGCCGCAGCCATGCGTGTGGCATAGTCGATGCTAAGCACTAATGCATCGTCGCTGGCGATGCCTTTGCCGGCCACGTCGAAAGCAGTGCCGTGGTCAACGCTCACTCTTATTATGGGCAGTCCGAGGGTGATGTTCACACCTTTCACGCTGTCCATCTTGCCTGTTTCCTGGTTCCAGTTGAACCCCACCACCTTAAATGGTATATGTCCTTGGTCGTGATACATTGCCACGCATCCGTCGTATTGTCCGCATTTCGCCTTTGCGAAGAGCGAGTCGGGCGGCACGGGTCCGTCCACATTAAATCCTCTGGCTTTGAGCTCTTCCACTGCGGGAGTGATTTCGAGAGCCTCCTCGTCGCCGAAGAGCCCGTTGTCGCTGGAGTGGGGGTTGAGGCCGGCGATGCCTATGCGCGGGTTGTCGATGCCAAACTGCTTGCAAGCGTCGGTGATGAGCTCAGTGCATTCGATGATGCGGTCTTTCTTCACGAGGTCGCATGCCTTGCGCAGAGGCACGTGGGTTGACACGTGAATTACGCGCAGGAACTCGTCGGCGAGCAGCATCGCATATTTCTTCGTGTGGGTGAATGTGGCGTAGATTTCTGTGTGTCCGTCGAAATGATGTCCGGCGAGGTTGAGCGACGCCTTGTTGAGTGGTGCTGTAACCGTGGCGTCCACTTCTTTCTCCATAGCCAGGTCGATGGCTTTGCGTATGGCGAGAAATGCGGCATTTCCGCACTGCTCCTGTACCTCCCCGTATTTAAAGGTGGAGAGGTCGATGCACTTGAGGTCGAACACGTCGATGGTGCCGTATTCAAATTTCGCCTCTGCCACGCTGCTCACGGCGTTGACCTGCAAAGGCAGGTTGAGCAGACTTACGGCACGGTGCATCACCCTGGCGTCGCCGGTTACTATGGGCAAGCATTTATCATACGTCTCACGGCGTGACAGGGCCTTGGCTACTATCTCAGGGCCAATACCGGCCGGGTCGCCCATTGTGATTGCTATTTTAGGTTTCATATTCAAGTTAGTAAAAATTTAATAAAGTTTCCGACTGCAAAATTACAAACTTTTTCTTTATATTGTTCAATATAAATGAAAATTTTAAATTTATTAACATAAAAGCGACCTTGCGCAATGGATAATGGAAAATGGATAATGGAAAATGGATAATGGAGAGTGCCGGAACGGCGCATAATTGTCAATTGTCC
>Ga0065709_1005982_pt1 | contig 33585 bp, 28 predicted proteins | sample Hoacrofraction14_2_FD_59096 | JGI IMG/M metagenome (GOLD analysis project Ga0065709, IMG submission 59096) | Hoatzin crop microbial communities from Cojedes, Venezuela, sample from fiber fraction 14 v1 | ecosystem: Host-associated > Birds > Digestive system > Esophagus > Crop | place: Venezuela...
TTCCCTCTGGCTACGATTGGGTCAGGGACAGCTGCTTTGGGGCCATCAAGGCAAAACTGCTGCTGTTCCGCAACGGCGAGGCCATAGTCAATGTAGACGCAGGGCTGGGTACCACCATCCCCATCCAGGCCGAGAGCCATCATCTTATCGAGGGCAATCTCTATACAGAGTATTGTGGCGAGGGGAAAACCCATATCTGCAAGAATGGGGAACCGCTGCTCACCTGGAATGGCGAGGAGGTGCTTTGTGGCCTGCTGCCGCTGGATGGGGATGTTTACACCCTTGCCACCGACCGCAGCAGCGGCAATACCGTACTGCGCAAGAACGGGTCGTCGCTCCTGAATCTGCCCGCTGGAAATGTGTTCGGGGGCTTTGACAATCCCTGCTACGGTAGGACTGGAGCCCTCTACCGAAGTGGCAAGGACATCTACTTCTGCGCCATGAAAAACAAGGACATCTACTTTGTCTGCAATGGCGAAATCAACATTGAATCTCCGCCCGATAACTACCATAAAATGCTGGACTGCAGGTTCATAGATGGCCAGTTGCGGATGCTCTACATGTACCAGCGCAATGCCTACTACTGCGATGAGCAGGATTCCAGAAGGGTGTCGGGTGTTGGCATCTGGACAGATGGGGCCCTGCTGCCCAGCGATGGGGATGGCATCTTTGCCCTTGGTGGCTACGATGGCTACTTGCAGATGGTGCGTACCAGCAATTCCACCACCTTCGGCATCTACGATTTTGACTTCTATAGTGCCTATCCCGATGACATTAAAATCTGCCCTCCTCCTGATTTGCCAGAAGACTGCCTTCTGATGCACTATGGTTGTGCCCAGAACTATCGTGGGAGTCTTTATATGGGAGTCAGCAAGATGGGAGGAAAGCCCTATCTGAGTGCCCCGAATGGGGATTCTGCCCTTGACATCAATGGTTATATCAGCGGCGTCGAGGTGGTTTCTAATCGGTCCAACTTATAATTCTACTGCCGTTATGACCTACATCAATATGTACCCTGAGGGTTTCTTCAGGAAGAATTCCCTCAATATTTTCGGGCCATTCCATAATGCAGAGGAAGCCGGAGTCAATGTAGTCGTAGAATCCAATGTCCAGCGCGTCTTCAATCTTCTCAATACGATAAAAATCAAAATGGAAGATTGGTTCCCCGCTAGGCCTGCGATATTCGTTGACTATCGCAAATGTAGGGGATCCCATCGCGTCCCCTTCTACACCCAGACAGCGGCAGACCGCAGTGGCAAAGGTGGTCTTGCCCGCCCCCATCTTGCCGTAGAGGGCAATCAGGCGGTTATCTCCGATTTCACGAATAAAGGTCGCAGCCGCTTCTTCAAGGCCGGAAAGGTCGTCAATTATGATTTTATGTTCCATTTGGGAGCAAAGATAAAACATTTTGAGAGATGTTAATCAATATTATTGGTGCAAAGTGCGTTGGCATAGAAGCTATGCCGGTGACTGTGGAGGTTGACATTACCAAGGGTGTGGGGATTCACCTGGTCGGCCTGGCAGATGTGGCGGTCAAGGAAAGTCTGCTCCGAACCATAACCGCCTTACAATCACTCAATTTCCATATCCCCGGGAAGAAGATAGTAATCAATCTTGCCCCTGCAGATATGCGCAAGAATGGTGGAGGNTACGACCTCCCGATTGCCTTGGGTATCATTGCAGCATCCGACCAAAGGCAGATGCCGGGCATTGGCAAGTACTTGATTATGGGAGAGTTAGGCCTTGACGGCTCTGTGCGGGATGTTCCTGGCGCGCTCCCCTTTGCCGAGCTTGCCATCAAACTCGGCATGGAGGGCTGCATTCTGCCAATCACCTCTGCCCTGGAGGCGGTCGAGTATCGTGGCGCAAAAATCTATGGCGTCAGGGACTTGTTGGATGTAATCAGGATTGTGGAGGAGCAGGACGACTGCAGCGACCTGCTTATCTGGAACAATCCCAAGTACATCGAGCAGATGCAGAATGAGCCCGATGTAAACAAGGGGGACTTCATGGACTTCTCCGAGATTATCGGTCAGGAGGGCGCGAAACGCGGGGCCGAGATTGCGGTTGCCGGGGGTCACAACCTGATTATGGTCGGTCCTCCTGGCGCTGGAAAGAGTTCGCTTGCCAAGGCCTTAGCGGGCATCTTGCCGCCCATGACCATGGAAGAGTCGCTGACTACCAGCAAGTTATACTCCATTTCAGGCAAGGGTAGCCGCGCAATGGGTCTGATTCGCAAACGGCCTTTCAGGGCGCCACACTATAGCGCCTCCATGGCCGCGATAGTCGGTGGTGGCAATGGCGAGAACATCCTCCCTGGCGAGGTCAGTCTGGCTCACAATGGCGTGCTCTTCCTTGACGAACTGGCCCAGATGCCCAAGTCCGTAATCGAGGCACTTCGCGGCCCGATTGAGGATAGGTGCGTCACAATCTCGCGATTAAGGTCGAAGATTGAGTACCCCGCCTCGTTCATGCTGGTAGCTGCCACCAACCCCTGCCCCTGCGGCTATTACGGCGAAGGTGATAGGTGCACCTGCTCGGTCGGGCAGAGGGTGAGCTATCTGAGCAAACTCTCGGGCCCAATCATGGACAGAATCGACATCCATCTTTGGCTGCACCCGGTCGAGACCAAGAAGTTGGTAAACCGCGTAAAGGGTGAAAGTAGTGCTGCTATTGCGCAAAGGGTTCTGGAAGCAAGGCGGATTCAACGGGAACGCTTCAAGGACGAGAACATCTTCACGAATTCCGAGATGTCCAGCAGGATGCTAGAAAAATACTGCCCGCTCGACAACGAGTGCAAGGACCTTCTGGAGCGGCTCATCCACCGCCTAGGGCTATCTGCAAGGGCTTTTTCCCGTATCATCAAGGTCGCCCGTACCATCGCCGACCTCGATGGCGAGGCCAACATTCGCCCCTCCCACATCTCCGAAGCCGCAGGCTATCGCTTCCTCGACAAGCGCGACATTGGCCAGTAAATTTTGATATTTTAATTTAATTTTCTACTTTTGTACAAATTTGGTACACAAATTATGTTAGTCATCTCAACAAGGGAATTCAGAGCCAACCAGAAAGCCTACCTAGATAAGGTAGACGAGGGGTTGTCGTTGCTGATTCAGCGTGGCAAGAACAAGAGTTATAGGATTGTTCCTGTTAGCGAGGATGATAGCATCAACCCTAGCCCCAGCCACGATTCATTCTGGGATGACAAACAGAATCTGGACCTGCTCGACAAACGGATCAAAGCCGCACTGAAAGAGGAGAATTTGGTAAAAGTAGAGGATATTGACGGCTTTCTTCGTTCGTTGTAGCAAGGATGTATACTTTATTTCTCGAAAAAGACGCAGTTAAGGACACCGCACTTCTCAAGAAGTCCGGTGGAGCGATTCTTGTACGCAAACTTTCAAAATTATTGAATGAAATTAAAGAGCATCCACGGAGCGGAAGCGGCAAGCCGGAAAGGTTAAAATATCAGTCCGAAGAAATTTGGTCCCGAAGACTTGGCAAGAAGCATAGAATTGTATATAAGATTAGAGAAGATGACAAAAAGGTCATACTAACTGCCATTTTGGGCCATTACGAGGACAAATAAGCAAAGATTTTGAAAATTATCATTACATTTGTAAAATTTATCAATTATGAAAAGAAGTTTATACATTATACTTACCACCATTCTAGCGTTCGCTAGCGTTAATGCATTCGGTCAGGAAAAGAAACCTGTATTCAAGAAATACTATTGGGGAACTCCTTACGAGGAGATTCAGGCTGGAGAGTACCGTGAGGGCACTTTTGGTCCTGGTACCATTACCTTTAGCGATGTCGTTGCAGGGCTGGAGTGCAATGTGACCTACAAGTTGGTTAACGGTCGCCTCAACGAAGTCTACATCATCTTCACCAACACCCACGAAATCGAGGAAGAAAATGGCTTTTACAAGGACTTCGAGGCAGTAAACGAGTACCTCAACCTCTTCTATGGCCAGCCACTCTTCTGCGGTCCCAACTGGAAGACTTCCGAGGATGTCAAGAAGGAGGAAATCGACAAGGCCATGCTCGAGGGCAAGGTATCCTTCATCGGCCGCTGGCAGTCCAAAACCGCCTCGGTTCTCCACTACCTCACAGCCCGCAACCTCGAGTTCGAGCACATAGTGACCATTAAGTAGCCATCCTTTACATATTTTAATGTTCCGCCCCAGAAATGGAGCGTAAATCCATTTTTATTTTGTTATATTGCAAAAATGTTATATATTTGCCATGAAATGGAGCGAAATTAGAAGAATAGCGGAGGGCAAAGGTTGGTATCTTGTAAGACATGGAGCCAATCACGATATTTACAAGCATCCATCAATCAAAGATATGCTTATAATAGAAAGACATGACTCAACAGAAATTAGGCCTGGTTTGCTTAATAAACTTAAAAAGAAGTTAGACATATATGATTAGAACTGCGTTAATAGAAAGAGGCAAGGATGGTACCTACGGAATATTTACTTCGGATATAGGTTCCGTGATTATTGGTGAAGGAAAAACCGTTGCCGAGGCCAAGGCGGATTTTGAAAATTCGCTGCGAGAAGTGCGTCAATTTGCAGAAGAAGATGGCGTAGAGTTGCCAGAAGACTTGGCAAACGCCACATTTGTCTACAAATATGACCTTGCATCCCTATTTAATTACTATCCATCAATAAATGTAAGTCAATTCGCAAAATACATCGGCTTAAACCCATCATTAATGCGACAGTATAAGACAGGTAATGCCTACATCTCCGAGAAACAAGCAGCTAGAATCGAAGAGGGAATCCACCGTCTCGGTAAAGAGTTAATGGAAGTAAAGCTTATTGCGTAGATGGCATCGCTACGAATGCAAAAATTCGAAGTATAGGAAAAGTCCTGCAAATTTCGTATCTTTGTAGTCTATGTACGAACTTTTGGACAAAATCAATTCACCTGCCGATATTAAGGGGTTCGACATGAACCAGTTGGAGCAGTTGTGCTCCGAACTAAGGCAATATATGGTGGAGTGCTGCTCCAAGACCCCAGGACATCTGGGTTCGAGCCTTGGCGCAGTAGAATTGATAGTGGCGATGCACTATGTGTACGACGCCCCCAAGGACAAGTTCATCTTCGATGTTGGCCATCAGGCATACGCCCATAAGATACTCACAGGACGCCGCGAAGCCTTCAAGACCCTTCGTACAGAAGGTGGAATCAGCGGATTTCCCCGCCGTAGCGAAAGCGAATACGACGCATTCGGAGTGGGCCATTCATCCACTTCGGTATCTGCCGCGCTCGGACTCGCCGAGGCAGCCAGAATGCAAGGTCTGGAAGAGAAAGTGGTCGCCCTGATTGGCGACGGAGCCCTCACGGGCGGTCTGGCGCTGGAAGGCCTGAATAACGCAGGAGCCAGCAAGGCCGACCTGCTCGTAATACTCAACGACAACAACATCTCCATAGACCCGAACAGGGGCGGACTGCACAAGCATCTGCTGCGCCTGACCACCTCGGGCAAATACAACAAGTTCAAGAACAAGGTTTGGAACTCCCTGGGAGAGAGAGGGTTCCGCCACTTCGTCCAGCGCTGGGTACGCAGCCTTAAGGCCTGGATGGTCAAGCGCACGGGCGGCGACTTGTTCGAAGCCCTAGGCTTTAGGTACTTCGGCCCCGTAGACGGCAACGACATCCGCATGGTCGTGGCATCCCTGCAGCGACTGAAGAAGTTAAAGGGTCCCCGCGTGGTGCACTTCATCACCACCAAGGGCAAGGGCTACCCCGCAGCCGAGGCTAATCCAACCATCTGGCACGCCCCAGGCAAGTTCGACCCCGACACTGGCGAACGCATACCCACCCATTACGACGCCGCCCGCTACCAGGATGTATTCGGAAAAGTACTCTGCGACCTCGCAGCGCAAGACGACAAGATTGTAGGCATCACCCCCGCCATGGCGTCAGGGTCAGGCATGCACGAATTTGCCAAGAAGTTCCCCAAGCGCTTCTTCGATGTAGGAATCGAGGAAGAGCACGCCGTAACATTCAGCGCAGGCCTAGCCGCAGGCGGCATGAAGCCAATCTGCAACATCTACTCCTCCTTCAGCCAGAGGGCATACGACGAAATCATCCACGATGTAGCCCTGCAGAATCTTCCCGTAGTGTTCTGCTTTGATAGAGCAGGTCTCGTGGGCGAAGATGGGGCAACGCACAACGGCGCATTCGACCTTGCAGCCTACCGTTCCATCCCGAACATGACCATCGCAGCTCCGTCCAACGAGCTGGAACTCAAGAACTTGATGTATACCGCAACACAGCCTGGCAACGGCCCCTTCATCATCCGCTATCCCCGCGGCTGTGGCGAAGGAGTGGACTGGAAAGATGTCCCCTTCTCCCCTATCCCCGTTGGTAGTTCAGAGCAGATATGCGAAGGCAGCGAGTTGGCAATAGTGGGCATAGGCCCCATGGTAAACGCAGCACTAAAGGCAGCCGAACAGTTCCCTGGCAAGGTGGCAGTCTACAACTTCCGCTACCTCAAGCCGCTTGACACCGCAACCCTTGACAAAATCGCAAATACCTATAAATATATAATAACTGTCGAAGATGGCTGCCTGAAAGGCGGACTTTTCGGCGCGGTTTCCGAATATCTGGCCTCCAAAGACACTCTAGTCGAGGGAATTGGCATTGCAGATGAATTTGTGGAGCACGCCCGACAGTCCTCGCAGCGCGAACATTATGGGCTAGATGAAAAATCTATTGCCAAAAAGATTCAAAATTTTTTGGAGAATCACAAATAATGTCTATCTTTGCAGTCCCTTTTCCAAAAGGGCTTGACATATTGCCGATATAGCTCAGTTGGCCAGAGCACGTGATTTGTAATCTCGGGGTCGAGGGTTCGAATCCCCCTATCGGCTCGCTTGGGTGCCTGAGCGATAATCGGGCACAACGCAGGGGCAAGTACCAGAGCGGTCAAATGGGGCAGACTGTAAATCTGCTGGCTAAGCCTACGGTGGTTCGAATCCATCCTTGCCCACTTGTTTTTTGCGGAAGTAGCTCAGTTGGTAGAGCATCAGCCTTCCAAGCTGAGGGTCGCGAGTTCGAACCTCGTTTTCCGCTCGTAAACGCAAGCCGATGTAGCTCAGGGGTAGAGCGCATCCTTGGTAAGGATGAGGTCATGAGTTCAAATCCCATCATCGGCTCTTTTTTTTGTGATTATATAACTTTATATCATAATATTATGGCAAAAGAAACATTCCAGAGGACAAAACCTCACGTTAACATTGGTACTATCGGCCATGTTGACCACGGCAAGACCACCCTTACCGCTGCCATCACCAAGGTGCTCGCAGAGCGCGTTTCCGGCAACGCTGACAAGGTTAAGTCTTTCGACCAGATTGATAACGCTCCTGAAGAGAAAGAGCGTGGTATCACCATTAACACCGCTCACGTAGAGTACGAGACCGCTAACCGTCACTACGCACACGTTGACTGCCCTGGGCACGCCGACTACGTAAAGAACATGGTTACTGGTGCAGCCCAGATGGACGGCGCAATCCTTGTTGTAGCTGCTACCGACGGTCCTATGCCTCAGACCAACGAGCACGTGCTTCTTGCAAAGCAGGTAAACGTGCCTAAGATGGTTGTTTTCCTTAACAAGGTTGACCTTGTTGACGACCCTGAGATGCTCGACCTCGTTGAGATGGAAGTTCGCGACCTTCTCACCAAGTACGACTTCGACGGCGACAACGCTCCCGTTATCCGCGGTTCTGCTCTTGGTGCCCTCAACGGCGAGAAAGAGTGGGAAGACAAGGTTATGGAACTTATGGACGCTGTTGACAACTACATTCCTATCCCTGTACGTGAGAACGAGAAGCCTTTCCTTATGCCTATCGAGGATATCTTCTCCATCACCGGCCGTGGTACTGTAGTTACCGGTCGTATCGAGCGTGGTACCGTTCACGTTAACGACCCTGCAGAAATCGTTGGTTTCAACGATAAGCCTAAGAACACCGTTGTAACTGGTGTTGAGATGTTCCGCAAGCTCCTCGATCAGGGTGAGGCTGGTGACAATGTAGGTCTCCTCCTCCGTGGTATCGACAAGAAGGAAGTAAAGCGTGGCGAGGTTATCGCAAAGCCCGGTTCCATCACTCCTCATACTCACTTCAAGGGCCAGATTTACGTGCTTAAGAAGGAAGAGGGTGGCCGTCATACTCCTTTCCACAACAAGTATCGTCCTCAGTTCTTCATCCGTACCCTGGATGTAACTGGTGAGATCATGCTTCCCGAAGGTGTAGAAATGGTTATGCCTGGTGATAACGTAGAGATCGATGTAACCCTCATCACTCCTGTAGCTCTTAACGAGGGCCTCCGTTTCGCTATCCGCGAAGGTGGACGTACCGTTGGCGCAGGTCAGGTTACCAAGATTCTTGACTAATCACGCACCGCAATCCTAAGTGGGCCTCCCGGATTGGCGAGAGCCCACTTTTTAGGGGAATGGTTCAATGGTAGAACAGCGGTCTCCAAAACCGTTAATGTGGGTTCGATTCCTGCTTCCCCTGCCATATCAAAGGTTACGATTTGATAATGTTTAACAGATACTGGTCCCCGCTTCCAACTCCAGTATCCATTAAATGTAAAGATGAAAAAGTTTATCAATTACTTGAAAGAGTGCTATGTAGAGCTCGTCAAGAAGACCACTTGGCCTACATGGGAGAAGCTGCAGAACTCTGCAATCCTCGTGCTGGTTACCACAGTGATTCTCGCGATTATGCTTTCTATCATAGATTTCGCTTTCCAGCATCTGATGACCCTGATCTACACATTGTAATCGTACTATGAGCGAAATGAAATGGTATGTTCTGCGGACAGCAGGCGGGAAAGAAAAAAAGGCAAAAGAATATCTCGAAAAAGAGATTGAAAGAAGCGGACTTTCTGAGCAGGTAGGCCAGGTGCTTGTACCTGTCAAGAAGGAAATCGTCACAAAGAATGGCAAGAGAAAGGCGGTTGACAAACTGCTCTTCCCTGGCTATGTTCTTATTCAGGCTCAACTCACCCCCCAACTCGAGAACATTATCCGCAATAATGTTCCCGGGATGTCCGGTTTCCTAACCGAAAAGAGGACAACCACTGGTTCACAGTTCGAAAGAGTCCCCGTGCCTATCCGCGAGGAAGAGGCCAACAGGATTCTGGGCAATCAGGATGAGAATATCGACGCAGGCGCAGAGACCCTTGTAAACTACGAAATCGGCGAGTCTGTAAAGATTACCGATGGACCATTCAGCGGTTTCAGCGGCACAGTGGACGAAATCCTGGAAGACCGCAGCAAAGTGAAGGTTATCGTCGTCATTTTTGGACGCAAGACCCAACTCGAACTCAGCTTTACACAAGTAACAAAAGAATAACAGAAAATGGCAAAAGAAGTTACCGGATTCATCAAGCTCCAAATCAAAGGTGGAGCCGCCAATCCTGCACCCCCGGTAGGACCGGCCCTCGGTTCCAAGGGACTTAACATCATGGACTTCTGCAAGGCTTTCAATGCAGCTACGCAGGCTCAGGCAGGCAAAGTTCTTCCTGTAGTTATCACAGTCTACTCCGACAAGTCCTTCACATTCGAGGTAAAGCAGCCCCCTGTAGCGGTGTCTCTTAAAGAAGCAGCCAAAATCTCTAAGGCTTCCGGTGAGCCGAACAGGAAGAAGGTTGCAACCATTACCTGGGACCAGGTAAAGACTATCGCTGAAGGCAAGATGCCGGACCTCAACTGCTTCACACTCGCATCTGCGATGAAGATGGTTGCAGGCACAGCAAGAAGTATGGGTATCACCGTTACCGGTGAATTTCCTAAGGACCTTTAAAATTCACACGCATTATGAGTAAGCTAACAAAAAATCAGAAGATTGTGACGGCCAAGTACGACCACTCCAAGCTTTATCCGCTTGCAGACGCGTGTGCACTTGTTAAGGACCTCACATATACCAAGTTCGACGCATCTGTCGAGCTCAGCGCCAACCTCGGCGTTGACCCTCGTAAGGCCAACCAGATGATTCGTGGCGTCGTTACTCTCCCTAACGGAACAGGTAAGGTAGTGCGCGTTCTCGCACTCTGCACCCCCGACAAGGAAGAGGAAGCCAAGGCTGCTGGTGCCGACTATGTTGGTCTCGACGAGTACGTTGAGAAGATCAAGGGCGGCTGGACCGATGTTGACGTTATCGTCTGCACCCCTTCAGTTATGGCCAAGGTCGGACAGCTTGGTAAGATTCTCGGCCCCCGTGGTCTTATGCCTAACCCCAAGACTGGTACCGTGACCATGGAAATTGGCCAGGCAGTCAAGGATGTTAAGGGCGGTAAGATTGATTTCAAGGTTGACAAGACCGGAATCGTACACTGCGCTATCGGCAAGGTTTCATTCACCGCTGAGCAGATTTGTCAGAACGCTACAGAGGTGCTTAACGCTATCGCTAAGCTGAAACCCCAGACTCTCAAGGGTACTTATATGAAGAGCGCTGCTATCTGCTCTACTATGAGCCCTGGTGTTAAAATTGATCTTAAGGCATTCCTCAGTGGTGCCGAGTAAAAATTCAATACTATGAAGAAAGAACTTAAAAATCAAATTATTGAAAACGTCTCGGCTCAGATGAAGGAATATGCGCATTTCTATCTTGCGGATATTTCCGGACTGAATGCCAGCCAGACCTCTGCCCTCCGTCGCGAGTGCTTCGAGAAGGACATTAAGCTCAGCGTTGTCAAGAACACCCTGCTTGCCAAGGTATTCGAGGCAGCTGGAAATGACGAGCTCAACAGCCTTACCGAGGTCCTCAAGGGCAATACCGCACTTATGTTCTGCAACACCCCCAACGCTCCTGCAAAGCTCATCAAGGACTGGCAGAAGAAGGGTGACAAGCCCGCTCTCAAGGGTGCATACGTACAGGAGTGCGCATTCATTGGTGCCGACAAACTTGACGAACTTGTTGCAATCAAGAGCAAGGAAGAACTCATTGGCGATATCATCGCTCTCCTCCAGAGCCCTGCACGCAACGTTATCAGCGCTCTCCAGAGTGCTGGAAGCACCATCGCCGGTGTTGTTAAGACACTCGAAGAAAAGAATCAGTAATAACAATAACAATTTAAAATCTTATCAATTATGGCAGACGTAAAGAAACTTGCAGAAGAGTTGGTAAACTTGACTGTAAAAGACGTTCAGGAACTTGCAAAGGTTCTCAAGGAAGAGTATGGTATTGAGCCCGCAGCTGCAGCTGTTGCAGTTGCTGCTCCCGGTGCCGCTGCTGAGGCAGCCGGCCCTGCTGAGCAGACCGAGTTCGATGTAATCCTCAACAATGCCGGTCAGGCAAAACTTCAGGTTGTAAAGGCCGTTAAGGAAGCCCTTGGTCTTGGTCTGAAGGAAGCTAAGGACCTCGTTGACGGTGCTCCCAAGGCTGTTAAGGAGAAAGTATCCAAGGCAGAGGCTGAGGCTCTTAAGGCCACTCTCGAAGAGGCCGGAGCAGAGGTTGAGATTAAGTAAATCCAACCTTCCCTGCTTAGGGGACAAAACAGGTTTAGAGCCAAGGATAATAGGCTCTAAACCTTTTTTCCGTATAAAAACTTTTTCTTTAACATAAAGGCAGCACAATGTCAAAAAAGACTACAGGCAAGCGTATTAATTTCGCATCATCAAAAATCCTGGAGTACCCTGATTTGCTCGAGGTGCAGCTGAAGTCGTTCCAGGACTTCTTCCAGCTCGACACCTCTCCCGAAAACAGAAAGAACGAGGGCCTTTATCAGGTTTTTCAGGAAATTTTCCCGATTGAAGACACGCGCAACAGCTACAAGCTGGAGTTCATCGACTACTTCATCGACCCCCCGCAGTATTCAATCGTTGAATGCCTGGAGAGAGGACTTACCTACAGCGTCCCTCTCAAGGCTAAACTCCGCCTATCCTGCACCGACCAGGAACACGAGGATTTTGACACCAGAGTCCAGGATGTGTATCTAGGGAATATTCCTTATATGACTCCTGCCGGCACATTCGTAATCAACGGTTCTGAGCGCATCATCGTATCCCAGCTGCACCGTTCTCCGGGCGTATTCTTCGACCAGAGCATGCACGCCAACGGAACCAAGCTCTATTCAGCCCGTATCATCCCCTTCAAGGGTAGCTGGATTGAGTTTGCTACGGATATCAACAACGTGATGTACGCCTACATCGACCGCAAGAAGAAACTCCCTGTAACCACCCTTCTTAGGGCCATCGGTTTCAACTCCGACAAGGACATCATCGACATCTTCGACCTCGCCGACGAGGTAGAGGTAAGCAAGAAGAGCCTCAAGGCCAACGAAGGCCGCAAGCTCGCTGCCAAGGTTCTAAAGACCTGGGTAGAAGACTTCGAGGATGAGGATACCGGTGAGGTTATCCCTATCGAGCGTACCCTCCCTATCGTGGAGCGCGACGCCGTTCTTGACGACGAGACCATCGAGGCCATCCTCGACACCGATGTCAAGAGCGTTCTTCTGCAGAAGGATGAGGCCAGCACCAACGAGTATGCCATTATCTTCAACACCCTTCAGAAAGATCCGACCAACACCGAGATTGAGGCCGTGAACTACATCTACAAGCAGCTTCGCAACTCCGAACCGCCAGATGAGAGCACTGCCCGCGATGTCATCGACAAGCTCTTCTTCAGCGAGAAGCGCTACGACCTTGGCAATGTTGGCCGTTACCGCCTGAACCGCAAGCTCGGTCTCACCATCGACCCTGAGACCCGCGTGCTTACCCAGACGGACATTATCGAAATCGTTAAGTACCTCATACAGCTGATCAATTCAAGGGCCACAGTCGACGATATCGACCACCTGTCCAACAGGCGCGTCCGTACCGTTGGCGAGCAGCTTGCGAACCAGTTCAGCGTGGGTTTGAGCCGTATGGCCCGTACCATCCGCGAGAGGATGAATGTACGCGACAGCGAGCAGTTCAACCCCACCGACCTCATCAACGCCAAGACCCTGTCGTCGGTAATCAATTCATTCTTCGGCACCAGCCAGCTGAGCCAGTTCATGGACCAGACCAACCCTCTTGCCGAGATTACCCACAAGAGGCGTCTGAGCGCCCTCGGCCCCGGTGGTCTTAGCCGTGACCGTGCAGGATTCGAGGTTCGAGATGTACACTACACCCACTACGGCCGTCTCTGCCCTATCGAAAGCCCTGAAGGACCTAACATCGGTCTTATCAGCAGCCTTTGCGTATACGCCAAGATCGACGACCTCGGCTTCATCGAGACTCCTTACCGCAAGGTTGAAAACGGCAAGGTAGACCTCAGCGCCAGCGGGTGGCACTTCCTCAGTGCAGAGGAAGAGGAGAACAAGAAGGTATCCCTCGCCAATGTAAAGATGGACGACAACGGCAACATTCTCGAGGACCGCATCCAGTGCCGTCTTGAGGCCGACTTCCCTGTCGTTACCAAGGAAGAGGTAGACCTTATGGATGTTGCTCCTAACCAGATGGCATCCGTTGCTGCATCCCTGATTCCTTTCTTGGAGCACGACGATGCCCACCGTGCACTTATGGGCGCGAACATGATGCGTCAGGCAGTGCCTCTTCTCAAGCCCGAATCCCCTATCGTAGGTACCGGCCTTGAGGAAAGGGTCTGCATCGACTCCCGTACCCAGTTCATCGCAGAGCGCGAGGGCGAGGTTACATACGTCGACGCAAACGAGATTCATGTCAAGTATGTTCGCACCGACGACGAGAAGTTTGTATCCTTCGCTCCCGAAGAGACCATCTACAAACTCCCCAACTACCGTCGTACCAACCAGAGCACAACCGTCAACCTGATTCCTATCGTCCGCAAGGGTGAAAAGGTACACAAGGGACAGGTGCTCACCGAGGGCTACGCAACCCAGAACGGCGAACTTGCCCTGGGCCGCAACCTGATGGTGGCATTCATGCCTTGGAAGGGTTACAACTACGAGGACGCCATCGTGCTTAGCGAGGAGATGGTTAAGTGGGACATCCTCACTTCCATCCATGTGGACGAGTATCTCACCGAGGTACGCGACACCAAGCGCGGCATGGAGGAACTCACTTCCGACATCCCCAATGTCAGCGAAGATGCAACCAAGAACCTTGACCAGGACGGTATCATCCGCATCGGTGCCCACATCGAGCCGGGTGACATCATGATAGGTAAGATTACCCCTAAGGGCGAAAGCGATCCTTCACCTGAGGAGAAACTCCTCAAGGCCATCTTCGGCGACAAGGCCGGCGATGTCAAGGACGCATCCCTCAAGGCTAATCCTTCCCTGAGTGGTACCGTTGTCAAGACCGCCCTCTACGCCAAGCTTCTCAAGGAGAGTGGCCGTAGGAGCAAGACCAGGGACGAGCAGAAGAGCCGTCTGGAAATCCGCGAAGCCGACTTCAACGCCAAGGCCGAGAAGCTGCGCGCCGACTTCCTCTCCAGGCTCGCCACCCTTACCAAGAACAAGAAGAGTGCAGGTATCTTCGACCTCTTTGGCGTAGAAGTTATTGCCAAGGACAAGAAGATTACCCCCGAACTCATTGAGACTATCGACTACAAGAATATCAACTCCGACAAGTGGACCACCGATAAGGATACCAACGCCCTTGTACGCGACCTCATCAACAACTACAACAGTGCCCTTAAGGCCGAGGCCGCAGTCTGCAAGAGGGAGATGGACCAGATCAAGGTGGGCGACGAACTCCCCAACGGCGTTATGCAGCTCGCCAAGGTATACATTGCCAAGAAGCGCAAGATTACCGTAGGTGACAAGATGGCAGGCCGTCACGGTAACAAGGGTATTGTTGCCAAGATCGTCCGTCGTGAGGATATGCCTTTCCTTGAGGACGGTACTCCTGTAGACATCGTGCTCAACCCTCTGGGTGTGCCTTCCCGTATGAACCTCGGACAGATCTATGAGACTGTTCTCGGTTGGGCAGGAAGCAAGCTCGGACTCAAGTTCAGCACTCCTATCTTCGACGGTGCAAGCATCGATGAGATCTGCGACTACACCGACAAGGCCGGCGTTCCCCGCTTCGGTAAGACCCAGCTGCGTGACGGTGGCACCGGTGACTGGTTCGACCAGCCCGCTACCGTTGGTGTAATCTACATGATCAAGCTCGGCCACATGGTTGACGACAAGATGCACGCCCGTTCCATCGGTCCCTACTCCCTCATCACCCAGCAGCCTCTTGGAGGTAAGGCCCAGTTTGGTGGTCAGCGTTTTGGTGAGATGGAGGTTTGGGCTCTCGAGGCCTTCGGTGCTGCAAATGCACTCCAGGAAATTCTTACAGTTAAATCCGACGATGTTACCGGTAGGTCCAAGACATACGAGGCCATCGTTAAGGGAGACCCCATGCCGCCGGCAGGTATCCCTGAGTCCCTGAATGTGCTCCTGCACGAGCTTAGGGGTCTAGGACTTAAGGTTACGTTGGATTAATTTAATAAGGAATAATAGATATGCCTACTTTCAATAATAAAGAAAACAAGGTAAAGAGCAACTTCCAGAAAATCAGCATTTCGCTCGCATCTCCCGAGGACATTACCGAAAGGAGCTGCGGTGAGGTCCTGAAGCCGGAAACCGTCAACTACAGGACCTACAAGCCCGAGCGTGACGGTCTCTTCTGCGAGAAGATTTTCGGCCCTACCAAGGACTACGAGTGCTATTGCGGCAAGTACAAGAGAATCCGCTATCGTGGCATCGTCTGCGACAGGTGCGGTGTCGAGGTTACCGAGAAGAAGGTGCGCCGTGAGAGGATGGGCCACATCGCCCTCACCGTTCCCGTTGCACACATCTGGTACTTCAAGAGCGCTCCTAACAAGATTTCCGCTCTGCTCGGCCTTCCCTCCAAGAAGCTCGAATCCGTCATCTACTACGAGAAGTACATCGTTACCCAGCAGGGTGCAGGCCCCGTAGAGAAGATGGAGCTCCTCTCCGAGGACGAGTATCTTGACGCTCTGGCCAAGATTCCTGGAAACGAGAACCTCCCCGACTCCGATCCCGATAAGTTCATCGCCAAGATGGGCGCAGAGGGTATCTACGACCTTCTGAAGGAGATTGATGTAGAGGCTCTGGGCAAGGAACTCCGTGCCAAGATGCTCACCGAGACATCCCAGCAGCGCAAGACCGAGATTCTCAAGCGCCTCCAGGTCATCAAGTGGTTCCAGGAGAGCAACGGCATCAACCGTCCCGAGTGGATGATCATGAAGGTGATTCCGGTTATTCCCCCGGACCTTCGCCCTCTGGTTCCCCTCGATGGTGGCCGTTTCGCTACCTCCGACCTCAACGACCTCTACCGTCGCGTGATTATCCGCAACAACCGTCTGAAGAAGCTCATCGAGATTAAGGCCCCTGAGGTCATCCTCCGCAACGAGAAGCGTATGCTTCAGGAAGCAGTGGACAGCCTCTTCGACAACTCCAAGAAGTCTTCAGCCGTTAAGAGCGAAAGCAACCGCGCCCTCAAGAGTCTCTCCGACTCCCTCAAGGGTAAGCAGGGCCGCTTCCGTCAGAACCTCCTCGGTAAGCGTGTGGACTACTCCGCCCGTTCCGTTATCGTGGTTGGTCCTGAGCTTAACATGCACGAGTGCGGTCTGCCTAAGTTCATGGCAGCCGAGCTCTACAAGCCTTTCATCATCCGCAAGCTCATCGAGCGCGGCATCGTGAAGACCGTCAAGAGCGCAAAGAAGATTGTTGACCGCAAGGACCCCGTTATCTGGGACATCCTCGAGAATGTAATGAAGGGTCACCCCGTGCTCCTCAACCGTGCACCTACCCTTCACAGGCTCGGTATCCAGGCCTTCCAGCCCCGTATGATCGAGGGTAAGGCCATCCAGCTGCATCCTCTCGCATGTACGGCATTCAACGCCGACTTCGATGGTGACCAGATGGCAGTCCACCTCCCTCTTGGCAACGCAGCCATCATGGAGGCACAGCTCCTCATGCTCGGTAGCCAGAACATCCTCAACCCTGCCAACGGTGCTCCTATCACAGTGCCTTCGCAGGATATGGTGCTCGGTCTGTACTACATCACCAAGCTCCGTCCCGGTGCAAAGGGTGAGGGTAAGACCTTCTACGGCCCCGAAGAGGTAATCATCGCCTACAACGAGAAGGTTATCGATATGCACGCCAAGATTAAGGTGCGTCTCCCCAAGGACAAGCAGGACGCCAGCAAGGGCACCGAGCTTGTTGAGACTTCCGCTGGCCGCATTATTGTAAACCAGTATGTTCCCGATGAGGTTCCCTATGTTAACGAGGTGCTCGGCAAGAAGGCTCTCCGCAAGATTATTACCAATGTAATCAAGCATACAGGTGTTACCCGTACCGCCAAGTTCCTGGACGACATCAAGAACCTTGGTTACGACCAGGCCTTCCGTGCAGGTATCTCCTTCAACCTTGGCGATGTCATCATCCCCGAAGAGAAGTATAAGCTCATCGAGGAAGGTTACAGCCAGGTTAACGATATCAAGAACAACTTCTCGCTTGGTTTCATTACCAACAACGAGCGTTACAATAAGGTGATTGACCTTTGGACATCCATCGACAACAAGCTCACCGACATCGTTACAAAGCAGATTTCAGCCGACCAGCAGGGCTTCAACCCTGTATACATGATGCTGGATTCAGGTGCCCGTGGTTCAACCCAGCAGATTAAGCAGCTCTGCGGTATGCGTGGCCTTATGGCCAAGCCCCAGAAGAGCGGTGCTGCCGGTGCCGAGATTATCGAGAACCCTATCATCTCCAACCTTAAGGAAGGTATGACAGTGCTCGAGTACTTCATCTCTACCCACGGTGCCCGTAAGGGTCTTGCAGATACCGCCCTTAAGACTGCGGATGCAGGTTACCTGACCCGTCGTCTTGTAGATGTATCGCACGATGTTATTATCACAGAGGAAGACTGCGGCACTCTCCGTGGACTTATTGCTACCGCAATCAAGGACAAGGATACCGTTGTCGAGACTCTTGGCGAGCGCATCCTTGGTCGTACCACTGTTCACGACATCTTCAACCCTATTACAGGCGAACTTATCCTGCATGCCGGTGAGGAAATCCGCGAGGCTCAGGCCGACCTGATTGACTCCCTGCCTATCGAGCAGGTGGAGATTCGTTCCGTGCTTACCTGCGAGAGCCGTCACGGCGTCTGCGCTAAGTGCTACGGTCGAAATCTTGCTACCAGCCGTATGGTTGAGAAGGGTGAGGTTGTTGGCGTTATCGCTGCACAGTCCATCGGTGAGCCTGGTACCCAGCTTACCCTCCGTACCTTCCACGTCGGTGGTACCGCCGGTGGTAGCGTAGTTGATTCTTCAATCACCAGCAAGTACAAGGGCAAACTCCAGTACGAGGAACTCCGTACCATCGAGCGCATTGCCGAGGATGGCACATCCGAGACCGTTGTAGTTAGCCGTATGACCGAGCTCCGCATCGTTGACGAGAACACCGGTTACGCATATTCCCAGTACGATATCCCTTACGGCTCCGTACTTTACAAGAAGGACGGCGACAAGGTAGTTGAGGGCGACCTCATCTGCGAATGGGACCCTTACAACGCAACCACCCTCGTGGAAGTTGCCGGTAAGGTTGGCTTCGAGAATATGATCGAAGGTGTTACCTTCCGCAAGGACAGCGCCGACGAGTTCAGCCTCAGCACCGATAAGGTCATCACCGAGGCCAAGGACCGTACCAAGAACCCTACCCTCGTCATTCTGGACGATGCAGGCAATACCATCAAGCAGTACAACCTGCCTGTAGGTGCCCACATCACAGTAGAGGAAGGTGCTTCGGTCAAGGTCGGTGATGTAATCATCAAGATCCCTCGTGCAATCGGTAAGGCCAGCGATATTACCGGTGGTCTGCCACGAGTTACAGAGCTCTTCGAGGCCCGCAATCCTTCGAACCCTGCAATCCTCTCCGAAATCAATGGTGAGGTCATCATGGGCAAGATTAAGCGTGGTAACCGCGAAATCACCATCAAGAACAAGAGTGGCGTAGAGAAGCACTACCTCATTCCTCTGACCAAGCAGATTCTGGTTCAGGAGAACGACTATGTAAAGGCTGGTACTCCCCTCTCCGATGGTGGCGTAGCTCCTTCGGACATCCTCAACATCCTCGGACCCGTTAAGGCTCAGGAGTACATCGTTAACGAAGTCCAGGCGGTTTACCGTCTGCAGGGCGTGAAGATTAACGACAAACACTTCGAGATTATCGTCCGTCAGATGATGCGCAAGGTCGAGATCACCAACCCTGGTGATACCGAATTCCTGCCCGAGGAACTCGTTGACAGGTGGAACTTCGTTGATGTAAACAACAAGATTTACGGCAAGTATATCGTGCTCGCTCCCGGTGACTCCCAGAAGTATGCCGAAGGCGATATCATCAGCGCACGCGACCTCCGCAACGAGAACGCTTCGCTTGAGCGCCAGGGTCTGAAGATGCTCAGCACCCGTCCCGCTCAGCCTGCAACCGCACGCCTGATGCTCCAGGGTATCACCCGCGCAGCACTGCGTACCAACAGCTTCATCTCCGCAGCATCCTTCCAGGAGACCACCAAGGTGCTCAGCGAGGCCGCCATCCGCGCCCGCGTTGACCATCTCGAAGGCCTTAAGGAGAATGTCATCTGCGGTCACCTGATTCCTGCAGGTACCGGTCTCAAGGACTACCAGGACATCGTGGTTGGTCGCAAGGACGAGCTTAGCGCCGAACTTCAGGACCTTTAGTCAACACTCTATAAATGAAAACAGGGACGCTCACGCGCCCCTGTTTTTTTATACCAAAATTCGTTTTTATTATGAAATAATTAACTCAACGGGACAATGGTCGGATCCAAAAATCCCGTTGTGTATTTCTGCGGACACGATGTGGTCCTTGTAGTTGTTTGAGACCAGGAAGTAATCGATGCGCCAACCCGCATTACGCTCGCGTGCGGCCATGCGGTAACTCCACCAGGAATACTTCACTGCATCGGGGTTCAGGGCCCTCCAGGAGTCCGTAAAGCCTGCTGCAAGGAGTTCGGTCATCTTGCCGCGCTCCTCGTCGGAGAAGCCTGCGTTGAAGTGGTTGGTGTCGGGATTCTTCAGGTCAATCTCGTTATGCGCAACATTCAGGTCGCCACAGATTATTACTCCCTTTTTCTGAGCAAGTCCTGTTACATAATCGCGGAAGGCGTCCTCCCAGCGCATGCGGTAATCTAAGCGCTTGAGCTCGGGCTGAGAATTGGGGACATACACATTAACCAGGTAGAAATCAGGCATTTCCAGCGTAATTACGCGGCCTTCGTGGTCGTGCTCGTCCACTCCAAAGCCGTAACTTGCGCTCAGCGGTTCGTGCTTGGTATAGATTGCCGTGCCGCTATAGCCCTTCTTATCTGCATAATTCCAATATGAGGTATAGCCGAGGAATTCCAAGTCAATCTGACCTGCCTGCAGCTTGGTTTCCTGGATGCAGAAAAAGTCAGCATTCAAGTCCGTAAAAATATCGGCAAAGCCCTTGCCTGCAACGGCTCGGAGCCCGTTTACATTCCACGAGATTAGTTTATACTCCATTCTGCACCGTCTTTAGTGTCCTTGACTGTGATGCCCAGTTCCTTCAGGGCATCGCGGATTTTGTCGGATGTAGCCCAGTCCTTGGCAGCCTTGGCCTTGGCACGCTCGTCCAGAACCATCGCCATCAGACCGTCAATCACCTTGCCTGAAGCACCGCCTGCGGCCTCTTCATCGCGAAGGCCCAGCACTCCGAATACGATATCGTTGAATATCTGCACAAGGGTGTCGATATCTGCCTTGGAGAGCTTAATCTGGCCAGCCTTGGCGGAGTTGATGATGCGGACTGCCTCAAAGATGTGGCTCAGGGCCACGGGGGTGTTCATGTCGTCGCAAAGAGCCTCGTAGACCCCGTCGAACACTGCTTTTACCTCGGCATTGTCTGCGCTGCATGCGTCGGGAGCGATGGCTTCGCTAATCTCTCCGTAAGGAAGGACGCTGGGCTTTACTCCTGCCATTGCATATAGGTCCTTGGATGCCTGCATTACCTTTTTTAGGGCCTTTTCGGCGGCCTGTAGCGCTTCGTTGGAGAAGTCTAGGGTTCCGCGGTAGTGGGCCTGTAGGATGAAGAATCTTACGGTCATGGGGCTATAGGCCTGCTCCAGCTTGGGATGCTTGCCTGCGAAGAGTTCCGGCAGGGTGATGAAGTTGCCAAGGCTCTTGCCCATCTTCTGGCCGTTAATCGTAATCATGTTGTTGTGTACCCAGTAGTGCACGCCCTGGGTGCCGCGCGATGCCTGGTTCTGGGCAATTTCGCACTCGTGGTGGGGGAACATCAAGTCCATACCACCGCCGTGGATGTCGAACTCGTGTCCGAGGTACTTCTCGCCCATTACCGAGCACTCCAGATGCCAGCCCGGGAATCCCTCTCCCCAAGGAGATGGCCAGTGCATAATGTGCTGAGGTTCAGCCTTTTTCCACAGCGCAAAGTCGTAGGGAGCCCTCTTATCGGACTGGCCGTCAAGGCTGCGGGTTCCTTCCAGGGTATCGTCCAGATTTCTTCCCGAAAGTACTCCGTAGTGGAAGTCCTGGTTGTACTTCTGCACATCAAAGTATACACTTCCGTTGCTCTCGTAGGCATAGCCGGCTTCAAGAATCTTCTTGACTGCCTCTATCTGCTCCACGATATGACCAGATGCCCTTGGCTCGATGGAGGGAGGGGCCACATTCAGCATTCTCATGGCCTCGTGGTAGCGCAGGGTATAGGTCTGCACCACCTCCATCGGCTCCAGCTGCTCCAGACGGGCCTTCTTTGCAATCTTGTCCTCTCCCTCGTCGGCATCGTGCTCCAGATGGCCCACATCGGTGATGTTTCGCACATAGCGCACCTTGTAGCCCAGATGGCGCAGGAGTTTGAACAGCACATCGTAGGTCACACCCGGACGGGCATGGCCAAGATGGGCGTCGCCATAGACGGTAGGGCCGCAGACATACATTCCCACACGGCCGGGGTTGATAGGCCTAAAGAGTTCCTTCTTTCGACTCAGAGTATTGGTAAGATAGAGTTCGCGCATATCCTATAGCATTAATAAATCCTACGAATATAAGAAATTAATTTGTATCTTCGCGCTATGATTTTATCTGGCAAAGAACTTTCCGACCGAATCAAGGCCGAACTGGCCACAGAAGTGGCTGAATTTCCTCAAAAATACGGCAGGGCTCCCCAGCTTGCAGTAATCATGGTTGGCGACAATCCCGCTAGTGCAACCTATGTCCGCAACAAGGCACGCGCATGCGAGAAGACTGGCATCACCAACAACACCATCCATCTTCCCGAAAGCACTTCGCAGGAGGAACTGTTGGACTGCATCAAATGGCTGAACGAGGCCGACGATGTGGACGGAATCCTTGTGCAACTGCCTCTGCCGAAGCAGATTGACGAAGGTGCCGTACTGGAGGCCATCTCCCGCGAGAAGGATGTGGACGGTTTCCATCCCATGAATGTGGCCGAGCTTTGGACTTCGCGCAGCGAGCCCGCCCACTGCGTTCCCTGCACCCCTCGCGGTATCCTCCGTCTGCTCAAGTCAGCCAATGTGGAGATCGCAGGCAAGCGAGCCGTGGTAATTGGCCGCAGTAATATCGTGGGACTCCCCACCGCCAAGCTCCTGCTGAACGAGAACGCCACCGTTACCATCTGCCATTCCCGCACCCAGAATCTCGCCGAAGTGACGCGCGAAGCCGATATTCTGGTGGTCGCAATAGGCAAGGCAAACTACATCACGGCCGATATGGTCAAGCCTGGTGCCGTGGTCATTGATGCAGGTATCAATAGCGTTCCCGTGGAAAATCCCGAACCAGAAGCCAAGAACTACAAAATCGTAGGCGATGTCGACTTCGCGGCCGTGGAGCCCATAGCCAGCCTCATCACCCCTGTCCCAGGCGGTGTCGGCCCTATGACCATCTGCTCCCTGATGGAAAACACCATCGACTGCTTCCTCTCCCGCCTCTAAACGCCATTTACAATTTACCCTTAATTCCCTGAATACCAAACACTTATAGTTCGGACGTCTCCCAGTTTTACGGGAGACGTCCGGATGTTAATCGCTTGATATTCAGCGGATTAGGCCATAAACGAAAAGCGGGGCAACTTCCGAATGGAGGTGCTCCGCTTCCGTGATCCCGCCGCGACTCGAACGCGGGACCCACAGCTTAGAAGGCTGTTGCTCTATCCAACTGAGCTACGGGACCAAAAAGGACTGCAAATATAGTTATTTTTTTTGCTTGGCGGCACGATTTTCCGCCGCAGTGCGATTTTTCATCACTAATACCCTCATAATATACGACCAAGCGCCCAGCACCAGCACCATCACGGCGCGCGACTCGTGGCTCAGCGTAGCAAAGAGCAGGCCCACCTCCTCGCTCACACCGTACAAGCCTGACAGGGTAATCTTAAGCAGATAATGGTATGCCCCAATGCCGCCAGGAACAGGCACCACGGATGCGATATTGCCAAGAGCGCAGATGAACAGCGCATCCATCAGCTCCAGCGAAGACAATTCTGGTATGGCCTTAAGCACGAAGTAGCTCATTAGCAGATACATACACCAGATGCCCAGCGTTAAGAGCAGGAAAGGGAACTTGTTGCGAACCTTCCCGAAACTGGCGAATCCCTGCCCCAGGCCGCTGATTGTCTTGGCAAGACGCCCTGCCAGCTTGTGTCTATCCTTGAAGTGGAAAATCCACCAGAGACCAACTCCAGCGACGGCCAGCAGAATCAGCAGCACCCACCAAAGAGTGGCCCTAGATGCCAGCGGATGCCATACATTATCTACAAAAAAGCCACCGAAATGTCCCCAGCTGAAAAGCAGCGAGAGCACAAACATCAGCACAACCGCAAACACATCCCAGGCGCGCTCCATCACCATTGTGCCAAAGACCTTCTCGTAGGTGGCAGACTTGGTGGTGACCATGCCGCAGCGCACAAATTCTCCACTGCCCGGAATTGCGATGCTGCATAGGTTGCCCACATTGCCCGCATCCCAGACCTTGCCGTACTTTATTCCGCTATCGAGAGGTTTCAAAAGCTGCTTCCAGCGTTGTGCCCTGAAAACTATCGAGAGATAGGATGCCACGAAGAACAGCGCCATCCACACCCAGCGGGTCTCCCTCAGGCCTTCCAAGAACTTGCGCCAGTCTATGCCTCTGCAAGCAAAGTACACCAACACGGCCGCCAGAGCCAGCGACAGCAGATATTTGATTACATTCCAAAGCTTTTTAGGCATAGCGCAGCAAAGTTAATGATAATCCCGTAATTTTTGCTATTTTTGTCTTCTAATCCTCATAAAGATGAAATCGATACTTGGAATAGGCAACGCCCTTACAGACATTCTGGCCATCCTGCCGGACGACACCCTGCTTAAGCAATACCATCTTCCCCTCGGAAGCATGCAGCATGTAGACATGGAAACGGGAGACCGCATCTGGGACTCTCTCAAGGAAATTGGGGTGAAATATGTCCCTGGCGGGTCTGCAGCCAACACCATCACCTGCACATCCATCTTCGGAATGCCTTCGGGTTATATCGGAAAGATAGGAAAAGATGAGCTGGGCAGCCTCTTCAAGAGCACAATGGAGCAGTACGGCGTAAAGACCACCATGCTCTATGACGAGAAGAGCAGCGGCCGCTGCATGGTCTTCATCTCCGGGTCCAATGCCGAGCGCACCTTCGCCAACTACATGGGAGCCGCTCTGGAGATGAGGCCAGAAGATTTGAAGCCAGAGTATTTCGAAGGCTACGACTACTTCCACATTGAGGGCTATCTTGTTCAGAATCAAGACCTTATAGCCAAGGCTGTACAGATGGCCAAGGATGCAGGCTGCCTGATTTCCATCGACATGGCATCCTACAATGTGGTGGAGAGCAACGATGCCTTCCTGCACAATCTGGTGGAGAAATATGTAGATATCGTCTTTGCCAACGAGACCGAAGCCAAGGCCTTCACCAAGCTTGAGGGGGCCGTTGACGGCCTTCGCGAAATCGCCAAGATGTGCGACACCGCCATCGTCAAGGTGGGCAAGGATGGCAGCTGGGTAAAGCGTGGCGATGAGGAGCATTACATTGAGGCTTGGCCTGCCCAGGCGGTAGACGGAACGGGTGCAGGAGATACCTACGCCGCAGGTTTTCTCTACGCCCATTCGCTCGGACTGCCCCTCAAGGTCTGCGGCGAAATCGGTTCAATCATCGCCGCCAAGGTGGTAGAGGTGGTTGGTACCAAGATTGATGTGCCCCGCTGGAAGGCCGCCAAGGAAGAAATCCGTGAACTTATAGCAACTGTGAAATGACTTTAAGAGAAAGTGTAATCGTGGCCCTGAAGGGCTTCGGTATGGGGGCAGCCAATGTGGTGCCCGGTGTATCGGGCGGCACTATCGCCCTGCTTACAAACATCTATAACGAGATAGTGGACGCCCTTGCGGCATTTACCGATGTAAGTACTTGGAAGTCACTATTTAAGGGAAACTTCAAGGAGTTCTGGGAGGCCATCAACGGCAACTTCCTGGTGGCTCTGGCCGTAGGTGTTATCGTCAGCATCTTCTCGCTGGCAAAAGTAATGACCTGGGCATTGTCGCATTACCCGATTCTCACCTGGGCCTTCTTCTTTGGACTGATTCTGGCTTCGCTCTATTACATGCTGCGCGATGTGCACGACTGGCGCCTTCAGGACTACATCGTGCTGGTTGTAGGTATCGTGCTGGGTCTCGTGGTTTGCACCCTGTCGCCTACCCAGACGCCCGATGACATGTGGTTCATCTTCATCTGCGCCGCTATTGCCATCTGCACCATGATTCTTCCTGGTATTTCTGGTAGTTTCATTCTGGTGATTCTGGGCAAGTACGACTATATCATGCAGGCAGTAAGCGACCTCAATTGGCCCGTGCTGATAGTGTTCGCGCTGGGCTGCGTCATTGGCCTGCTGGCCTTCGCCAAGCTTCTGCATTGGCTGCTCGCCCGCTGGGAGCGTGAGACCATGCTGGTGCTCATCGGCTTTGTAATCGGCTCACTGATAAGGGTTTGGCCCTGGTCTGACAAGGCAGCGATTGCCGAAGCCCAGGCTCTTCGCGAAGGTGCCATCGACATCGCCGAAAGCACTTCCGAAGTGGTTCTCCCTTCGATTAATCTTCAGATTCCAGGTGCAATCATCTGCTGCATCGCCGGCATCGCCCTGGTAGTCCTCCTCGAAAGCCTCGGCTCCAAGCGCAAAGCCTAATTACGATTTAGGCCTAATCCGCTGAATATCAAGCGATTAACATTCGGACGTCTCCCGGTTTTGTGGGAGACGTCCGAACATTAAGTTGCTGATAACCAGCCAGTTAGTGGCAAATCGTAAAGGCAGCCACTAGGCTTGGGCGAAGAGGGAGATGATGTTGAGGATGACCTTGGAGGCCTTTTCCATGTTCTCCAGGGTGACCCACTCCATCTTGCCGTGGAAGTTCAGGCCGCCTGCGAAGATGTTGGGGCAAGGCAGGCCCTTGAAGGAGAGGTTTGCACCGTCGGTGCCACCGCGGATGGGCTGGATGCGGGGCTTAACGCCAGCCATCACCATGGCCTTCTCGGCCTTCTCTACGATATGGTAATGGGGTTCAACCTCCTGACGCATATTGTAATACTGGTCCTTGATGACTGCGGTTGCAGTACCTTCGCCGTAGCGCTTATTGATAAAGTCAACGCATTCCTGCATCACGACCTTCTTCTTCTCGAAGAGTTCGCGGCTATGGTCGCGGATGATGAAGGAGAAGTCGGCTTCCTCAACGGTTCCCCTGAACGAGGTGATATGGAAGAATCCATCATAGCCATCGGTATACTCGGGCCTCTGGTCAACGGGAAGAAGCGCATTGAGCTCCTGACCAATCAGGATGGCGTTGCGCATCTTGCCCTTGGCATAGCCGGGATGCACATTGCAGCCCTGGATGTGGATTTTGGCAGATGCGGCATTGAAGTTCTCGAACTCCAGTTCGCCAACATCGCCACCGTCCATGGTGTAGGCGTACTTAGCGCCGAACTTGGCAACATCGAACTTCACTACGCCACGACCGATTTCCTCGTCGGGAGTAAAGCCAATCTTAATGGGGCCGTGCTTAAATTCGGGATGGGTCATGATGTACTGAACGGCATCCATAATCTCGGCAACGCCGGCCTTATCGTCAGCGCCAAGCAGGGTTGTACCGTCGGTGGTGATCAAGGTCTCGCCCTTATGCTCGAGAAGTTCAGGGAACTCTGAAGGCTTAAGATAAAGGCCTTCTACCCCCTTCAGGGCGATATCCGACCCGTCATAGTTCTCGATAATCTGGGCGTTAACATTCTCGCCCGAAGCATCGGGAGCGGTATCAACATGGGAGATAAAGCCGACTGCAGGAATGTCACCCTCTACATTTGAGGGGATGGACCCCATTACATAGCCATATTCATCAAGACTCGCTTCCACTCCCAGGCTCTGTAACTCCTTGCACAAGAGTGTCAAGAGGTTCAGTTGCTTGGATGTTGAGGGTTGAGTCTCGGAGTTCTCGTTGCTCTGGGTATCCACTTTCGTGTACCTCAGGAACCTGTTCAGTATCTTTTCCATCGTCTATAGGTTTTTGATTTTCGTACTTCTTGCGATAACGCTCCACATAGCGTTCCAGGCGGGCATCTTCCTTGGCCTTGCGCTTGGCTTCGCGAGCAGCAAGCCTCTCAGCACGGGCACGGGCCTTGGCAGCCTTCTTCTCTGCCTTAGCCTGGGCCTTGGCGGCATCGCGGGCGTCCAGTTGAGCCCATTTGGCTTCCTTCTCGGCCTGCTTGCGGGCCCTTTCCTGCTCACGCAAATCGGCCTTGGTAGGCTCCTTGGGCGCAGCAACAGCGGTAGTATCAGATGCTCCCGCCAGCAGGCTGTCCACGCTAAAGGCCATTGTATCCCGCTGTTCCCCTATCTGGGTGTAAACGGAATCGGGTATCTCGGCCAGAGGGTCAGTAGCCTGAGTGCTATCCTTGGCGGCAGTCTCTTCGGTCGTCTCCTTGGGCTTCTTAGGCTTTGACTTGGTCTTGTTCTTGGCAGCGGCCAACTGCTCGCGAACCTCCTTCATGTAGCCCGGGAAGTAAATCTCGGTCTGGCTGAACTTCGGCTGCGGCTTGCGGTTGAATGCAGACCTTTCCGAAGGCCTTAGACTTAGGTCGGTGATGTCCTCCTTGCCCTTTGGCCTCTTGTCGGGCTGCCAGTTAAAGCCCTTCAGTTCCCTATCTACCTGCCTCAACTGGGGCAGAGGGTAGGCATCATTCTTGGGCGCATCAAAGTAGTGGATTCTATCCAAATCTCCATCCTTGAAGAGGGCAGAAAGCATCTTGCACTCTACCTTGTTCACGGTGGCATATTCCTGCTTCTCCTTTAGGAAGAAGACGGCTGTAGCACCACCCAGGGCATCAAAGCGCCTCAGGGATGCGGTAGTATCAAAGTAGGCCATCACCTCGGTGGAGCGAATCTGGTCGAAGAGTTCGGGGGTCTCCTGGGTGATGATGAAGGCATTGGACATCAGGCTGACACGGTCAACGCTGTTGCCCTTGACCAAAGCGGCAAGAGAATCTGCGGTGTACTGCCTGTTGCCCTCATTCCAGACTATAGGGTCCTTGTAGAGACGGGCGATGGAGTCAAGGTCGCAGTAGCGCAGCGAATCGCAGGCCACCTGCAAATCGTAACGGAAGACCTTAACATTGCCGTGAGCATAGAGGAAGCCAATCTTGGTGGTATCCAGTTCGGCAGGCTCTGCGAGAAGCGAATCTGCCTGCGCGGCCAAAGAATCGGTGGGAGCACTTAGGGTATCCACAGGGGCCTCATCTTCCTCAGTATCAGGCTGTTGTGGCGGCATGTTCTCGGCAGGCGGAGGGCCTTGCGGCTTGCCACCTTGCGGCTTGCCACCCTGCTGCTGCGGGGGCAGTCCACTCTGCTTGGCAGCCTCTTCTGCCTGCTGCTGACGGGCCTTTTCAGCCTCCTCGGCAGCCTTGCGGCGATATGCGGTCACAGGGTCGGAGTTAATCTCCTCAAGCCTTGTGGCACAAGCCTCTATCTCCCCTTGCGGGATATCGCATTTGCGGACTGTATGGTAGATGAGGGTATCTGCACCAAAATAAAGGGTATCAACGCGGGTGCGCTTCTCGGTGTGCTCAACGCCAAGGCTATCCACCTTGCGGTAGGTCTTTTCCTCGGAGGTCTTCATGGCAACCGCGGCTTCCTTGCTCAGCGTAACCTGGGACAGAGAGTCCTGGTAGAACATGTAATTGCCAACGGCGGCCACATTACGGGTGGTATCCTGCACCTGGACAGAGCCCAGCATCAGGATATCGTCGTTATTGCGGTAGTAGTAAAGCGAGTCGCACCAGACTTCCTGGTTCTCGGACATGGCATGAACATGGTCGTTGAAGAAGAAAGTCTCCACGGGGCGGTTGTACCAGCCATGGTTGGCCGAAAGCATGTTGCCATCCTTCCAGAAGTCGATATGCTGCTTGAATATGGCCTTGTTGGGCACCGACTCGTAGTCCAGCTCCGATGTACGCACGAAGATACTGTCTGTATACATGTTTACATCGTTGCGGAAGTTGAAGGTGCGGAGTCTGGCGCTATATGATCCGTCAATACTCTCAATAATCTGACCGTCCTTGCTACGCATCGATGCGCCCTTGCTGAAGAAGGCCAAAGAATCGCGCGTATTATAGTCCAGGAAGTGGGTTCGCAGGGTGTTTCTATCCTTATCCTGCAATTGTACGAGGGTACCGCGGCACTGCACCATGTCCTGGTCGATGATGTAGTCCATCTTGTCGCTGGTCAGAATCGTATTGTTCTGCACCACCTTTACATGGCCTGCTGCGTTGATGATTCGGGCCTGCATGTCCCATAGCGCGGTATCGCAAATGAGGTAGGTACCATTATGCAGAAAAGTCGCATCCACCGACTTACGGTAGTTGCGGCCGTTCTGCTCGATCAGTTCCAGGGATGTCGCCTTAATCAGACGCACCAGCGAGTCGCGTCGCTCGAACTGGGCCGACAAAGGCAATACCGACAGGATAGCGGCTAGGAACAGGATTATTTTTTGACTTTTTGAGCCCATCCTTCACGGCTAAAGTCGCAATCGGCATACATGGGGTCGATTACGATGTAGGTTTCTGCTATCTTTTTGTCNACAAAGTCGTTAATGGCTTCGTTCTGCTTGATGTTCTTGACATCTCCAAGCAACTCGGTGTAGTCGTTCTCGAAAGTTGCCGTATGGGCGGGAACAATCTTGTCCAGACGAACAATCTTGTAAACCAAATCACCATCACGGCCCTCGTTGTCGCGGGAAGCAATCGGGTTGGAAATCTGCCCCACCTCAAGGTCCTGCACTGCGGCATAGTCCTCGGGCTTCATCTGGTCAATCTCAAAGTAGGAGCTACCCGTATTAGGGTCGGACATCTGACCGCCATTGGTACGGGTTGCAGGGTCCTCGGAATAGAGGCGCGCAGCCATCTCGAAGCTGATTGCATTGGTGTCAATCATGGTCTTGATGGAATCCAGACGGGCAAATGCCTTCTCCTGGTCCTCGGCTGTGTACTTAGGCTTGAGCAGAATATGACGGGCGTTAAACTCGTCGCCCTTCTTCTCGATTACCTGGATGATGTGAAAGCCGTCGGGAGTCTCCACAATCTGGGAGATGTTGCCGGGCTTAAGGGACATTGCAGCATCGGAGAATGCGCCCCAGAACACTGTCTTTGAGGCCATTCCGAGTTCACCACCCTTGCGGGCGCTACCGGGGTCCTCGGAGTAAAGACGCGCCAAAGTAGCGAACTTTTCCCCGTTGATGATACGCTCGCGGATGCTGAGCAGACGCTCCTTGCATGCCATCTTGGCGGCTTCCCTATCGGGGTAAACGCAAATCTGGCTCATCTGGTACTTGATGGGCACAATGGGAAGATTATCTGTCGAAACGGTATCCAGATACTGCTTTACATCATACGGGGTGAGTTCGGGGATGGCGCTTGCAATCTCGGACTTCTCCTGCTCCACCAGATTCTGCTCCTCCATCTGCTCCCTCCACAGTTTGCGGAGTTCATCCAGAGACTTGCCAAAATACTGCTCAAGAGCCTCCTGGCCGCCCATCATGTAGGAAACCCTGTCCACATACTGGGAGAGGTTGGCATTTGCCATCTCGGCATTCACGGTCAGGGAGTCCAGACGGGCCTGCATCAGGAAGAGTTTCTGGGTCATCATGTTCTCCAGAATGCCGCAGCGGGTGTTTTTGTCGGCTGCAACGCCTTCGGTACCCATTGCCTTGACCTGGGACTCGATGTCCGAGACCATAATGAGCTCGTTGCCCACAACGGCTGCCCTCTTGTCAATCAGTCCACCTTGGTACTTCTGTGCAGATGCAAGCAGACTTACCGTCATCAAGGCTAATACAATAGCTATCTTTTTCATCTTAATAAATTACAAGGTCCTTGCTTTCCTGCGCTTTTGTAAGCAACTCTTGTTCCAAAACCAGCAGCAGGTCACGCTTTCTTTCACTTAATATGTTTTCACGGATGGTTGGGATGCAGTATTCCATTGGTGCCACCCCATCCTTCTGGATTTCAAAAATATAGGCAATGCGAAGGTCTCCACTCCCTTCGGGCTCGTAGGTAATCAGCTTGTCCTTGAGCTTGGAGAGCATGGTGGGGATGTCCAGTCCAAACTCCCTTGCCAGAAGGGCTGCATCCATCCAATTGTTGGTGTTGTCCAGATACTTAAGGGCAGATGCAAAGGCCAGAGAATCGAATTCCTGCTTCTCCAGACCACTTTCGGAAGATATCTTGTCCAGAATCTCCTCGCGGTTGGGAGATTCCTTCATTATGTCCAGATAGCGGAGCTTCATGATTGGACGCGGCAGTTCGAACAGCTCCTGATGCTCGTCATAGTAGGTCTTGAGCTGGGACGCGGTAATCACTGTGTCCAGATGGTTGTTGATATAGCTCTGCTCGTAGCGGTATTTCAGCAGGGAATTGCGGTACTCCTCGATTTCCTTGTCCAGATTCTTCTCATCCTTGGAGAGTTCCTCCTCGGCCGTACTTACATACAAAAGGTCTGTGGCCCAGGACTTTATGTACTGCTGGGCGAGTTTTGTGCTATCTTCGGGATTAATTCCGTCGGGGATGTACTTTTCGAGTTCTGAGGCGTAAAGCTTATGCCCGTTCACCTTGGCAACAACGGCATCGTCATGCTTGAACGAGTTGATTATGGTGCAGCTTCCCATCATCAGACAGGCAGCCATCGCCAGTATTAGCTTCACTTTAGTCATAGCCTACAAAGATAGCAAAAAATACAATACTAAAAAACACCCCCGTCTGGAGGTGCTTTTTGAAGGTATTTAATTGTGAATTATTCGGCTACAATCTTGCTAAGCCTGCTCCAGAGGTCATTGCTCTTTTCGAGAACTTCCTTGCTGAGGTTGTTGAAGTAGGTCTTTTTGCTACCCTCAACCTTGGCGGCTGCCTTGTCACGGAACTCGTTGAAGAGGTCAACTGCCTCGTCTACAAGGGCGCTAATCTTCTCCTGATGCTGTGGTTTAGTAGATGCGCACACTACACAATCCTCGATGAATGCACTAAGTACATACTCGATGTCCTTTTTAATGTCTCTAAGATTCATAATTGAACTTTATTAATTTTAGCAGCGCAAATATACGCAAATTTTTTATTGTGCGAAATACAGAGGGCTGGATTTTATGCTTTGCAGGCCCTTTTGGCCGATAAATCTGCGGATGTGAAGGATATTCCTGCCGTAATAGTCCGCATCTTCGGGGTAGAGGGAGTTGATACGGACCACCTGCGAAGAATGGATGATGTGGCGACTGTCGATGGCAAGGCCTACATGCCCAACGCTGGTATTGCCAAAGAAGACGAGGTCGCCTGCCTGCATCTTTTCAAGGGGTACCTCAACCCCGCACTTTACCTGCTGCGATGCGTCGCGAGGCAGCAAAATGCCGTTCATGAAGTAGCAGAATCCCGTAAGACCGCTGCAGTCGAACTGGCCTGCGGACATGCCACCCCACATGTAGGGGCAACCCAAAAACAGCCTTGCAGTTGCCTCCAGAGACTCTGCAGATAGGCTAACGGTATCGGCCCAAGCGGCAAAATCGGCCACTTCGTCCTGCTTAACCCAACCCTTGCGGGAGTCGGCCAGCTGGACCTGAAGCCATTCACCGCTGGACTTGCCACCCTGGCGCACGATATCACTCATCAGGAAGTCGCACAGCCTCTGGGAATTTTCAGATGGCTCGGCAAAGATGTGCGTCCCTTCGGCTAGGCAGATATACTTGGGGGCTTTTACATATTCGTTGGCCTGAGCCCTGCTAAGTGGCTGGAGCTTGGGGCCGGCGGTGCCTGCTGCCTTTTGCTCGGAGGCCGTAAGCGCTTTGATTGGAGCCAGCGCAACCTCGTTTATCCATCCCTCGTAAGGCTCTGGAGTGCGAACCTTAACCCAATAGCCCTTGGTATCAAGTACTTGCACCAAAGTACCCATACGGGTCTGGCTTACACATTCCGAGGTATAGCGGGCTTCGCCACGCAAAAATGCCCTACTGGTATTAACTACCGCCCACTGTT
>Ga0065709_1005990_pt1 | contig 33460 bp, 22 predicted proteins | sample Hoacrofraction14_2_FD_59096 | JGI IMG/M metagenome (GOLD analysis project Ga0065709, IMG submission 59096) | Hoatzin crop microbial communities from Cojedes, Venezuela, sample from fiber fraction 14 v1 | ecosystem: Host-associated > Birds > Digestive system > Esophagus > Crop | place: Venezuela...
AGTTGTAAATTTGTGCCGTGAAAGTGTATCGCACCTAAAAGTGGGTTACTTTGACTGAAATGGGTGGGTTACTTTGACTGAAATACGCAGCCATTGCGGTAGGAGAGCTTGGCATAGGTGCTGGGGCGTGCGGTATTCACACGGCTCAGGTTCTCATGCGTCATCATATACTCAAGATCGGCAGCAGAGCCATCGGAATAAAGGATGTCAAAGTCAACACTGTGCTTATATTCCAACTCTATCCTCGAGTCGATCTTCCACCTTTTCTTCTCGTCTAAAGAAGAAGAGAGTCCGACTTTCAGCTTGGTGTTCCAGTCGCCGTTCACATTGTCATACATATAAGTGCTAACTCCGGTTTTCTGATTGTAAAGTGTCTTCGTGCCGGTGCCATTGAAATAGGTAGTAAACGAGGCGTCGAAATACACGTTCATGTCGCGCAGCATCGTTCTGCTGATGTATGCTGTAAGATTATGGTATGTCTGTCCTTTTAATGCGGTGTTGTTAATCATCACATATAAGGGATTGGTGGTGTCGGTGTAAGGCATTAAAGAGGAGATGGTATGGCCAAGATGCTGCACATAATATTCCAGTGTCAGTCGGTTTTTCCCCGATTTGTTATACCTTATCCAACCGTTTATAAAAGGTTTCCATTTTCTTGCCGTGGTGTCGGCGCAGTGGGGCCTGTAATAGTTTATTTTCTCCCTGTTCCAATGTCCGTTGAAGGAGATTGAAAAATACCGGTTTTTTCCGAAATCCTTGGTCAGGCTCACGTCACAAGAAATACCTTTGGAGTATAAGGAGTAATTGTAGGAAGAGCCGTCGATGACAGGGTCTAAGAGTTGCTTGTTCGACGGCAGGACATCATAATTATTCACGTCGAAGTTCTCAAGCTGTTCGAGTCTGTATGTGGTATTATGAGTTCTCTCATACTGATATTCCAGTCCGGCGGTTGTCCTTAGATCCCAGCTCTTCGGCAGTTGTATTGCATACCCCGCCGTCAATATGAAATCTGAATTTGAATAATGCCGGTCATTGTAGTTGTCACGCACTGCACTGCTGTCTGCAGCTATGTAGTCGGTGCTGCTCAGCGTGAAAGAGTCAACAGGTTTATTGCCGTCTATCCTACCCCATAATGAGAGCCACACTCTGTCTCCGGATGAGAGCATCTTAAACACCCCGGCTGAAAGGTTCAAAAGATATGACCTGTTTTTTGCCCTGCTCAAACCTTTGTAGGCATTTATGAGAGCATCGGTAAACGTAGAGTCGGTGCTTGTGGTGTTGGAGTTTTTTGTATTATATTGGAACCCCAGACTGGCATCAAGGCCTTTCTTCTCCACCATGTTCAGGGCAGAAAATTTGTCGTTTATTCGTATTCCGAAATCTTTTGAGCGCGATGATTTAAACGATTTGCTGATGATATCGCCGCTGCTTGCGAAATTCTCCGCGTATTTGTTGGAGACATTGTCAGCGTCATTCCAAGTAACAGATGCGTCGAAAGTGTTTTGTAAAGCATCATCACCACTATGGATGTTTAGTCCTGCCATCTTTGTCGCCTTTACGCCTCTTGAGGATTTCGCCGGCGTCCAGGAGCCCTCCTCGCCCGGCTCCCTGTCTTCATTGATATTATTGGCGTTGACGAAGCCAGTCACCCTTGTATTGTCGCGGTTGTAGGTGGTGAAGAGCCTTGCGAGCCACCTGCCGTGCGTGCCGGCGCCGGCCTCCGCATTAAGGATATATCCTGTCTGATACTCTCTTTTCAGACTCACGTCCATCACATAGTCTTTCTTGTTCTTGCCATACATCGCCAGGTCGATGCCTTTTGGCTCTCTGTCATACACTTTCAACTCTTTCACGGTGTAATACGGCAGGTTGTCGAGCATCATCTTGTTGTTGCCCTTAAAAAAGTCCTTGCCGTTGAGAGTGAGGTAGTCCACCTGCCTTCCGTTGATTTTTATATTGCCGTTTTCATCGAGCTCCGCCCCCGGCATCTGTTTCACGAGCGAGCTGAGCATCGAGCCTTCGGGCAACACGAAAGCGGAGGCGTCATACACGAGGGTGTCGCCTCTCCACTTCACTTGCACCTTTGTGCCTTTCACCACCACGCCGTCGAGGTCCACGGTCTTGGCAATGATTTTTTTCATCTCTAATTTGGGAAGGATATAATAAGGCATGCGCTTTTTTATCACTACCGTGTAGTCGAGATATTTGTCCTCATATCCGTCGCTCGTGGCTTTCACTATTATCTTCTGCCCTATTTTAGGTATTTTCGTGTCCCAGACACTCTCTTTCTTCTGGTATGTATAAGTGGTTGACACCGTATCTATCACAGTGCTGTCGGCAGTCATCAGTGTGATATGCGCCGGCACCGGCATGCCAAGGAAAGAGTCGCTTACATATCCCGCCACGATAATGCTGTCGGTAACGGGTTTGTCTCCATCCGACTTCTTATTGTCAGCCATCGTGTTATTTGAAGCGACGATTGCAATTGCAGCAATCATCATTCTCAATACTGTTATAAGCGATAATCTTCTTCTCATATATACCTTTTATATTATATGACCTTATCCGGAATTAACATAAAATCAGCTATTCCAGGACTGATTTATTTACAGTAACCCTTTCCTTTTGAGCCACAGTGCGAAGAATTTGTCATACACCCTATAGGTTCCATTCTCTTCAGTTATAAAATCCCTTTCNAAAAGTCCTTTCACGGCAGAGACGGCGGANCTGGGCGAAACGAGGTNGTATTTCTTCGTGAACTTACCGCTGGAGATGTTTTTCACTTCCCCTTCCACGGCAATGGTGAGAAAGAGCTGCCGTTGTTTTTCNGGCATNTGCCTCAGCAAGGCCTCATAAACCTCCGAGGTTATTCTGAGGTAGTAGTCTATGGCATCCTCTATCATATCCGTGGTGCATTCGGTGCCCTCAGAAGTCTTGAAAAACATAATGTTCATCATTCTCTGCAGGTTGGCAGTGATACCGTCAAACATATTATAAACNGCCTCCACGGTATCATGCCCGATGCTGCGGTTGCCATAATCGGCAAATTGTTTTTGGGCGAAAAGNCAGTACTTCTCAAATGGGATTTTATCCAGGTTGTATATCACCACCGACTGATAAAAAAGGTCTTGCGGGCGACAGGAACATCTCGCTCATTAAATGCCGTCGGGAACCGCAGAATACGAAATGGGCATTGTTNCACTGCTGCATATACGTGCGCAGCAGGGCCTCGATGTTCTTGTCACCATAGNGCATAATCTGCTGAAATTCATCGATGGCAACGAGACAGGGTTTGTCGGCATTCTCCAAAAAGGAGAATATTTCCTGTAATGTGATATCGGGATAGGGCATATTGGCTAATTGCANGCTCCAGACGGGGTTGTTGTTGATGTCGATAGTTATCTCCTGTCTCACCGACTTGATGACATTGACGAATTTTTCCCATACCTTTNTGCCTAANGGCTTCAAGGTTTCCAATATCGTGCGGCCAAGGNNATTCACGAAATCCGTCACGGAGGCGGTGGCATAGATGTCTATAACGAAAGTATAGTATTTCGCTCTTATAGTCTCTTGATTGAAGCAGTGCTTTATAAGGTCTGTCTTGCCCAAGCGACGTGGTGAGATAAGGGCGATATTATTTTCGTTGGTCAGCAACTCCGTTATCTCGCGCGTCTCTTCCACACGGTCGCAAAAATATTCGTCTCCCTCGTAACCGTTGGTTACAAAAGGATTGTTTAATGCTCTTTTCATATTGCCTCCATTTTCTAAATCAATACTGTTTCGGCATCCTCCAACTGGCTTCTCTTTCCTCGCTTTAGAGTGAAATTCTGGATATTTCTGTCAATACAGGATACTTTTCGGGTGCAAAAATACAAAAAAAATCAGAGATGCAAGAATTTATCAAAAAATAATTATCAAAAAATGATAATTATTTTTTTGATAAAGTATAAAAACAACCTCTCCCGAACTACTCCAACCCCAGTTCAGTCTGTATAGATTTTAATGAATATCACAATAATTCTGCCAAAACCACGAAACCGTTAATAAACATTAATAGCCGTCAATGTTTTGTCTTTTATTCGTTATAAGGGTAAAACGTATATGGAACAACTCGAGTTTGAACAGTCAGCCAAATCGCTCAGGCAGCGCATAGTGGCCACAGCACGCCACTACGGTGCATCTGCCGAGACATCGGAGGATGTGGCGCAAGATGTGATGCTTAAGCTGTGGCTGTTGCGCAAAAAGCTGAAAGACCCGCAAGCCGCCACTGCCTTGGCCGTCGTCGCCGCACGACACCGGTGCATCGACATCGCAAGGACGGAGCACAAAAACAGCTACAGTTCACTGTCATACTATAATCCCCCGGTCGCCGACACGCCGGAGACTCTTCTCGCAGGGAAAGAAAACCTGAAATGGCTCGAAGAAAAAATGCGACTCCTGCCACCTAAAGAACTCACGATACTGAAATTGAGACAAGTGGAATGCAAGGAAATCAGCGAGATAGCAGCCATAATGGGCATCGAGACAACATCGGTGTCAACAATGCTATCGAGAGCAAGAAGAAAAATTTTGGAGGACTTTAAAAAACGGAACCGATGAACAAAGACATTCAAAGATTAATACAACTTTTCCTCGACGGAAAAACCACTCTTGAGGAGGAGGCGCGTTTGGCAGAATACTTCCGCAACAACGACGTGCCTGAAGAATGGCAACCATACAAGGAGATGTTCCAATGGTTTGACAACGGCATGCCCGAAGATATACTGCAAGAAAACGACACCGTATCAAAAACAGAAGAAGACAAACAGCAAAGCACTGACGACACTCCGGCAATGCCACCCGAAGAATCAGATTCAAAAACAACAAAAATAAAAACTCTCCGCCGCGCCGCGATAGCCATTGCCGGCATCGCGGCAGCGGTTCTCTTGGTTTGGGCGATAAGCACAAGAGACGGAAACGACTTCCAACAAGATAAAAATCCCATCGCACTCAACGACGACAACTCAAAAGCTGAAAGTCAAGGAGATGAGGTAAATCATACCGCTAAAGAGAATGTCGAAAATGGGTATAAAGAAAACCAAACCGCTAACGAAAATATCGAAAACGGAAATAAAGAAAATCAGACTACAAACGAGGTGGAAACGGCAAAGGAGGGAGAGGAAAACAAGGATATAAATGCGGCAACAAACGAGGTGAAGCCAAAAACCATAGACAGCAACACCAGTAAGAAACCGAGAAGAAAAAGATTCAGAAAGAATTTATACTCCATCCCCGCGCCCAAAGAGCTGATAGCAGAACAAAAAAACAAAGAGCAGCGGAAGATGACAAAAGAGGAAATAGAACAGAAAATAGCTATAATACTCGAACAAGACAAGGAAGAGCAACAATATATATCGTCCGTCATCGACAGCATGGTCCTACAGACCGATAGGGATTTCCGAACGGCACTCGAAGAGCTGGAAGATGAAGAAGAGGAATATACAGAATATTAACAAGAAAAAAGACGGATTATGAAATATAGAATTTTAATCATTGCGCTATTGATGCTGTTGGCACAAAATATGACAGCAAACGATAAAATTGAAAAAGCTTTCAACAGTTTTATCAAGTCAACCCAAGCCAACCTCACTAAAGGCATAAAAGAAAACGGCGATAACGGTATCGGCGAGATATATTGCTATGAGTACAATTTCGCCATACCCGAAAAAGACATCAAGAAAGTAAGAAGCCTCGGGGAAAAAATGAGCAAAGAGCAAGACGCGAAAAAATTCATAATGAATGAGCCGGGGTCAGAAAAACAAATAGGTGTAGCATACGGGGCAGACTTGAACCATTATTATTCTTTGAGCGGCACGAGCGGCTACTATATACTTATCAAACCCGACCTCACGAACACAAAAAACAGATATGCCTACATCCTGAGCTGGGCGGAAAATGTAAAGGAAAACAGCCAAAAGGAAATCATAGGATATGCTACAAAAATTTACAGCGCTGACCCTGATCAATGTGAAGATAAGGTGAAAAACAATACCCAATTCTATTTTCAGTTTCGAGACCCCGACACAGAAGAGGCAAAACAATTACGAACAGAAATACGGGAAAAGGCTAAAGAGGCACGCGAAAAGTTACGAACAGAAGCGCGCGAAAAAGCCGAAGAGGCACGGGAAAAGGCAAAAAAAGCTAGCGAAAAGGCTAAAGTGGCTCGCCAACACATAAATGACGCACGTGAAACGTTGATGGCACTAAGAACTCACCCAAATATACCCAAAGAAGAGAAGGAAAAAATCCTGGAAGGATACGGGCAGGTTATGGAGGTAGCAGAAGAAACCATGGAAAAGTCACGAAGGCAATTAGAGGAGGCTTTCGACTCTTTAAGTGCAGTTTTTAACTGGGATGACAATCCGGCAGACTACCAGACGAAATCACCAGAGGCCAAATTCCTTTTGGAATTCAACGCTGCCGTAAAAGTGGCAGAAAGTTGGGAAGGTAACAACGCACTAATCAAACTCTATGATATATGTAAAAACGTGCCGGCAGAACTGCCGCCCGCAATGACTAAATATTGTCTTGACGAATTGACGAGACTGTCAAGATCTACTACCGACAGCTTCCAACAGTCTCTCTTAGAAGAGGCTAAAAAGAATTTTAAATAAACATAATGCCCGCCAGCGGCGGGCATTAATGTTATCATATCATTTATCGTATCACTTATCGTATCACTTATCGTATCATTTATCGTATCATTTATCGTGCCATTTATCGTGCCATTTATCGTGCCATTTATCGTGCCATTTATCGTGCCATCATTAATCTTACAAGCCTAATGATTTATATTTAACGTAGTGATTATCAGGATTTTCAGTGACAAATCGATATTATTTATCGTGCCATTTATCGTATCATTTATCGTATCATTTATCGTATCATTTATCGTATCATTTATCGTATCATTTATCGTATCATTTATCGTATCATTTATCGTATCATTTATCGTATCATTTATCGTATCATTTATCGTATCTCTTTTATAATATAGTATCCCCCATGTTTGTTAGAACCACGATGCTCTATTAAGCTTGCATCCAACAAAATCTTTAAAATTCTACGTATAGTCGGAACACTTAAATTTGATAATTTAGCTATTTCCACTCCAGAAACACCTTCATGAGAACCTATGATATCAAATATATTTTTCGTTCTACTTTTCATTAAATCATTCTTCACGTTTGTCCTGTCAACAGGAGTTTTGGTAGTTGTCGTATTAGGCGTATCAACAGAATTTGTCGCTTTCGTATCAACAGGAGCTAACGATTTTGAGAATTTAAGAACAAGGGTAATCCAATGAGGTGCGATTTTATATTCGGGTTTTGGCAATCCGTACTCTTTACATTTTATGAATATATCGGGCACACCTCTTCCCCAATTCTCTGTTATGCCGCTTTGATAGAACACTTTTGCAATCAATGGATTCCTTGGGTCAGAGTGAGGACTCCGTAGGAAGTCTTCAGCCGTAGTACCATTTGGAAATCTTCCCGGATTTTGAAACTCTATCCTGTCATCAAATATTGCAATGCTTGGACTCTCACCCTCTGAATCCCAAGACCTGTGAATAAGCATATTTAGTATGCACTCTCTCAAAACATCAACAGGCACAGTGAGTCGGTCGTCACGCATCAACAGCTCCATCTTACCTGAGAGAAACATGTGCTTTCGACAGAAATCCATACCTGCGTCGAGTTGCTTAAGTAAGTTTCCGTAAATGACGGTCTGGTCGCGGAACTCTCTCATATCAAGACCCTCAAATCTTGCGAGGCGCAATTGACATTGGATAAATTCTCGGTCGGGCTCTTTGCCAAATATTACGTTGGCGGCATTCAGCAAATCGCCATCGTTGTCTGCAACATTATAATGACGCAGCACTTGTATGGTATCTTTAATCATTAGTGCCGAGCCCGCAATACGTCCTCTGCTCACACCATTCTGTAACGCCGTGAACACTTTATCTACGTCTATATCGTCTATAGTTAATTGAATGTCTTTTCTTCTCTCCCAACTAAACCTTATAGGGTCGCTTATCCTTATTCTCTCCTCATACATCTGCGAAGGCATCTTTGCCGTAGTATTCTCCACCTTGTAGTAAGGTTTTCCGTCAAACGTATATGGTGCCTTTGCATACGTGGGTGCCTCGAAATACATCGCAATTACATAAAAGCCTGGCTTGTCTGGCAATTCAATATATTGTACAGGTATATTTACGGCAGGCTCTATCAAACGGAGGGATTTGGCTATTTCTTGTTTGGTAGAGTCTGTAACATTTTGCCCTATGATAGTCATTTTGGGAGATATGCCAAACAAGAGCCATCCTCCGTCTGTGTTCAAAAATGCGCAAGCCGAAGCCATACCAGCGTGCAGCTCGCCAGTAGATTGTTTCACCTCGAGAACCCTGCTCTCGTCCTCGGCTATCATTCGCTTTATGTCATTAATGTCAAGTTGCCGCATTTTCATTGGCTCTTTCGTATCCATAGCTGTATATTTTATGCAAAGGTACAGCTAATTTTTCAAATATGCAAATTTTTTTTCATTTTGTTGATTTACCATTCTGCCTTGTAATCACTTTTTATCTTTTCAGCCCTTTAAAATTAAAAATATAGCCCTCTGAAAATCAGTGTTTTAGTTAAAAAAGGACATTTTTTTGAAGTTTTCAGCCCTTTTATTTTGTGGAATCGTTCCCTTTTTGTAACTTTGCCCCCAAAATAGTAAATATATGAGTACAATAGAAGAACTTAAAAGACTTAGAGAGTGGGAAGACCATGTTGAGTTTAAACGTGCAGAGAAGAACTATCCTTTCGCTGGGGGAAACAAATCCGACCCGCGCGAGAGAAGGCATTGCGTGTTAGGGTATATTGTAGCCCTTGCCAATGAGCGGGGTGGAAGATTGGTGCTTGGAATGGAAGATGAGATGCCCCACAATGTATCGGGTACAAACTTTGCGGAGGGCGAGACAGGAGCGTTGGAAGACGAGATATATAAACGCTTGAATATACGCGTGAAGACAGAGGAACTTTATGATGACGCAAAGAAAAGGGTGTTGGTGATAAATGTCCCCTCACGTCCGGTGGGGAAGGCTCTGCGTTTCGAGGGCGTTCCTTTAATGCGGGTTGGCGAGAGTCTTCATGAGATGGACGACGCTGAATATTTCAGCATTATTTCAGAGCAAGACCCCGATTTCTCTGCTAATGTCTGCAAAGGACTGACGGAAGAGGATTTAGACCAGGATGCAATAAAGGAAATGCGCCAGCTGATATATGGCAAACGTAAGAATGCCTCCGTGCTCACCGCACCGTTAACACAGCTGCTGTCTGATTTGGAGCTGTCAACTACCGAGGGCCTCACATACGCCGCTTTAGTGCTGGTAGGAACAAGGGAGGCCATAAGGCGGTACCTTCCACAATATAATGTGGTTGTGGAATATAGAATCGACCATTCGATGATAAGATACACTGCCCGTGAGGAATTTTGCGGCCCTCTGTTTCTTATTATTGAAAGCGTATGGAAATATATTAACCAGCCAGCGAGCAATCCTTTGCAACATATTGAGGACCTTCCGCAGATAATTGACATACCAGCATTCAACAGAGAGACGGTAAGAGAGGCTTTGATAAACGCGATGATACACCGTAGTATGCAAATGACAGGCGACATTCTTGTGAAACAATACCCCGACCTCCTTGTAATCACCAATCCCGGAGGGTTTCCATACGGTGTGAACCTCGGCAATATATTGACTGTCAACAGCTCTCCAAGAAGCAGAAGGATAGCGGAGGTTGTGGAGAAAACAGGCTTGATTGAAAGGTCGGGGCAGGGCGTTGACATTATGTTCAGTAATTGTGTCGAAGAGGGCAAAGCACTGCCTGACTATTCACAAAGTGATGATTATCAGGTGTCGTTGTCTCTTTCTGGTAAAATTATTCATCCGCGTCTAGTGCTGATGATACGCAATTATTTAAGAGGCGAGGAGTCGGCAAACAAGCTGAATGCCTTCGACTTGGTGTCGTTATATCAAATCTTGGAAAGGAGACCGGATTTAGCTTTTAAAGATTCTATTGAACGCCTGAGGAGAATGGGATTGATTGTTGATAGTGAGAAATACGGATACGCCATGGGGGATTTGTATTATGCGACATACCCGGTGGTGAAATCCGGCACAATCACCGCTCGTGAGATGCGACTGCTCTACGAAATAGTCGGCAAAGACGATTCCGCCCCAATTTCATCATTCATAACGAATATGCCGAATTTGTCGGTGAAACAAGTAAGAAACTTCGTCAACAAATGCTGTGCAAACGAAATTCTTGAGACTGTAGGAAAAGGAAGAGCCACGAGATACAGGTTTAAAACCAATATGGACAACCTCCTCAATTAACCTTTTAGGCACTTTATGCAATTTTCAGCCCTATAAAAATCAAAAATATAGCCCTCTGAAAATCAGTAATTTAGCCTAAAAATGGCATTTTTCGAGACTTTTCAGCCCCTGTTTTTTCGCGAATCGTTCCCTTGTCGTGTCAATTAGAGAATAAAAGAAATCAACTAAATGAAAAAAATTGCATATTTGAAAAAAATGATACGATAAATGATACGATAACATTAATGCCCCTCGAATGCTCGGAAAATCCTTTTCTATGGTGTCTTTGTTCTAAAATATTTTTATTACAACAAAGAAACATACACGAAATCGTACTTTATCTCATCAAAAAATCGAGATAAAGTACGATTTCAAGCAAATTCTTCCTGAAAATTCAGGAGGAGAGCTTTATGTGTTATAGGCTGTTTACTGTTACCGTCGTTTTTCCAGCACCCTTGGCAGAAGCCGTAACTTTCACTTTTCCGGGTTTCAGGGTGCTACGGATAATCAGCTGGCAGCGGCCGTTGAAGATTGTATGACTGTCGCCGTTGAAGGGGTCGTCGCTGGCGATGTCGTCGCTGCACACTCCTGCGATGGTTGCTTCTCCGTCAACTTTGAAATTCACCCGTGTGTTGTCGGCGCAGGGGTTGCCGTCTTTGTCGGTGACGAGGACATTGATGTATGCCAGGTCTTGCGTGCCTGCCTGCATCTCCTTGTCGTAGCTCTCCACGGTGATTTTCGCTGGCGCTCCGGCAGTGCGCACTATGTCTTCCGCCACTTTCACGCCGTTGTTATAGCCCACGGTTTTCAGTTCTCCGGCTTTGTATGGCACCGTCCACTGCAGCTGCGGGGCTTTGTTTTTCGCCGGCAGTTTCTTCTTGCCGAGGCTTTCGCCGTTGAGCCACAGCTCCGTCTCATCGCAGTTGCTCATCACCTGCACGGTGAGGGTGTCGCCATCGTTGTAGTTCCAGTGCTCTGTGAGCGGCAGCCATGTCATCTTGAGGTCGTTCCACACCAATCCGCCGCTGCCATTTTGAGGTATGGTGATGATTTTCGTCATCGGTGCCGATGTGTAGAAACTCTTCACGCTTTGTCCGAGAGGTTTCAGGCGGTTGCTGAGACCTAAGAGGCCTCTTGTCCAGCCTTTAAACGGCCATCCGAACGACTCTCCGATATAATCGGTGCCTCCCCAGTAGAAGCTGCCCACGGGGTAGGAGTGGTCGAAATTGAAATAGTCGTATCCAAGGTCGCCCACTGCCATCTCGCTCTCCATAAAGATGAGCTGCGGATATTTGGCATGGTCGCGGTCCCAGAACTTCTCAAGGTAGTTGGTCGTTACGATATCGGTATAGAATTCAAACTGATGCGGCTCTGCCTGCTCAAATTTTTTCGGGTTCTTCTTTTTTGTTACGCTGCCGTAGCGGTTGGGATACTGCCCCACGGTAACTTTGCGCGAGGGGTCGGTGGCCCGCACGATGTTCACGAGTTTTTTGAGTTTTTGGACACCGCTGCTTTGGGTTTTCTCTTTTTGAATCTGATAATACACCTCGTTGCCCACGCTCCATACGAATACCGAGGGGTGGTTGCGGTCGCGGCGCATCTGCACCACCATGTCGCGATAATGATACTCACCGAGTTTCGCCCCTTGTCCGTAATAGCTGTCGTCCCATTTGTCGAAGAACTCATCGAACACGAGGATGCCATGCTTGTCGGCCCATTCCAACACATATTTGGGGTAGCAGTTGTGCGACAGGCGGATGCCGTTGCATCCGAGGGTGTTCACCACCGCGTCGAGTCTTTTGTCCCAGCCTTTTTTGAATGCCGCCGCCCCGAGGGGCCCGAGGTCGTGGTGCAGGCATACGCCGTTGATATACACCCTCTCGCCGTTCACGAGCAGTCCCTGCTCCGGTGTGAACTCTATCTCCCTGATGCCGAAGGGTGTCTCGTAGGTGTCGCAAAGCTCGTTGCCGAGATACACCTTGCTCACCACCTTATATAATATACCCTTGCCGGGACCCCAGAGCTGGGGGCTGCCCACTTGCATCTCCTGTTGGAAGGTGTAGGTCTCGCCGGCGGCGAAGGGTGCGATGGCAGTGCGGTGTGCCACGCCCTTGCCTTGCGGGTCGAGGATTTCCGTCTCAAGTCGGCACAACACGGAGTCCTTGCGGTCGTTGCGTATGTCGGTGGCGACGCATACCTTTGCTTTGTCGGAGGAGATTTTCGGCGTGGTAACGTATGTGCCGTAGCGGTCCACGTGCAACGGGTTTACCGTATGTATGTTCACGTCGCGGAAAATGCCTTCCCCGTTATACCAGCGGCTGCTCTTGGGATAGGAGTTGTCGTAGTTCACCGCGATGACATTGTCGCCTTTGTTGAGGTCGTCGGTGATGTCGATTTCGAAGTCGATATATCCGTTTGGCTGCTCCTGACTCACTTTCTTTCCGTTGAGATACACTTTGGCATCGCGGTAAACTCCCTCGAATTCGAGGATTACCCTCTGTCCGTCCCAGCTCTTGTCGTAGGCAATATGTTTGCGGTACCATCCTTTTCCCAACGGCAGGTATCCGTTGCATGCCGATGCCCCGTCGCCTTCTTTCTGGAATTCGTGGTCCACCTGCGCATCGTGGGGCAGGTTTACTGTTTTCCACTTACTGTCGTTGTAGCCTGTTGCCTCTGCTCCGGCAACACACTCTCTTATGAATTTCCAATTCGTGTTGACGCAGGTCTTCTCCCTTGCCATCGATGACACTGCCATTGCCGAGAGCAGCAGAGAGAGCATCAGTGCTCTTGTGTGTAGCATAATTTTTCAGTTAAGTAATCTTATTTTCTGCTGCAAAGGTAGTAAAAAAATTTTTATACAATGTAAAAAATGTCCGAAAACAGGGAATTTTCTACGAAAGCCCGCTTTTTCCCCGATGAAATCGTGCATTTTGAACAAATCAAATGCGATTTGTACAATATTGTGGTACTCCATCCCACTCTTTTTCCATACCTTTGCATCGTGAAAGGAAACGTTATAAGACGACTTAAACTAAACGCAACCAACTCAACACAATGATGAAATAGGAGTCCGCGCCCGACATGATGTTGTTGGCGCGGATTACTAATTTATAGCAGAATAAGTTCAAAAGCGATACATATTTTGGCTTCAATTGTTAAAAACGTCTTTGAAAAGATGAATTTTTGGTCAAAAAACGTCTTTGGAAAGACGTTTTCTTATTATCTTTGCGCCGTAAACAATAATTTTTATGGCAGACTTAGATTTAACGGCTTTATACGATGCGTATTATTCGAAGCTATCGCAAGTGAACACCTCGTTTGTGCGCTACTTATACCACGACATCAATTGGGATGCCGGCATCATCGGCATTATGGGTGCTCGCGGAGTGGGGAAGACCACCCTGCTGATACAGCGTATCAAATTATCCTTTCACGACGACTATGAGAAAGCCTTGTATGCGTCGTTGGATAATCTCTGGTTCAACACCAACAGCCTTCTCGACCTTGTGCGCCACCTTGATATGAGAGGCATTCACCATTTGTTTCTCGACGAGGTGCATAAACAAAAAGACTGGGCCCGCATAATCAAGAATATCGCGGATATATACCCCCGTATGAATATCGTTTATACCGGCTCGTCGCTCCTTGAGATTGACCATTCTCAAGCTGACATGTCGAGGCGGCAAACCCTCTACACGCTTACGGGGATGTCGTTTAGGGAGTATCTTGAGTTTCAGGAGGTGGCAAAATTCGATGCCTTGTCGCTTAGCGATATCTTGTCGCACCACGTCAATATCGCCTTGGATATCACGTCTAAGACAGATATTATGCAACATTTCGACGATTATCTGCAGCAGGGCTATTATCCTTTCTTCAAGGAGGCGGGCAAAGACTATTTGGTGAGGTTGCGGCAGACTGTCACCGTGGTTATCGACAATGATATCCCGGCGGTTGAGAAAGTGGAGTTTGAGACGCTCGACAAAATCAAGAAGATGCTGATGATTATCGCAACCCAGGTGCCTTTTGTGCCGAATATCTCCAACCTATGCCAGCAAGTGGCTACAACAAGGAATATGGGGTTGAAGATTCTGTATATGCTCGACAAGGCGAAACTGCTGCAGTTGATTACTCAAAAGAGGAAGTCTTTTAAAAATCTGGTGAACCCGGAGAAGATACTCCTTGCCAATCCCAACCTCATGTATGCCCTTACCCCCAACCCTGAAATAGGCACTGTGCGCGAGACGTTCTTTGCCTGCCAGCTTGCGGAGGCGGGCAGCGTAACATCACCGGAAAAAGGCGACTATATCGTGGATGGCAAGTATCTCTTCGAGGTGGGAGGCAGGAGAAAGAGCTTTAATCAAATCAAAGACATCCCCGACAGCTTCCTTGCCATCGACGACACTCTCGTGGGAAGCGGAAACAAAATCCCACTATGGCTTTTTGGATTCCTAAGATAGGCAAGCAAAGGCGAGCCTTTGCTTGCAGTGAGAGGTAGCACGGCAAGCTGTGCCGTAAAAAAATCTTTGGAAAGACAAAAATGAGAGCGAAAACGTCTTTGTAAAGATGAAAATATTATCGAAAAACGTCTTTAGAAAGACGAAAATAAGGGTAAAAAACGTCTTTGAAAAGATGTTTTATGTAATATAAAGGAAAAGGGACTATAAAATTTTGCGGAATGGCAGACGGAATTATGAGAAAGAGATTTTTAATGTGGCTGATGGCAGCCCTTTCCTGTTGTGTTTCTACGACAGCGAAGAAGAGTGTTGACACCTTTCCCGACGGAACACCAATATCAGAGTGGTTCAGCGATACCACAAGGGTGGATGTCGCCAGATTAGGGAAACAGTATGTGATTACCGACTATGGCATCAAGAACGACTCCACCGTGGTGCAGACCGATGAGATACAAAAGGTCATCGACCGCTGTGCCTCCGAGGGCGGCGGCGTGGTGGTGATTCCCCGTGGCACGTTTCTCAGCGGCTCCCTTTTTTTCAAGAAAGGCACGCACCTGCACCTAAGGGAGGGGGCGGTGCTCAAAGGCATCGATGACATAAGGTATTATAAGATTGCCAAGGTGCATATCGAAGGGCAGATGCTCGACTATTTCGCAGCTCTCGTAAACGCTTACGACTGCGACGGTTTCACTATCTCCGGCAGTGGAACCATCAATGGCAACGGCCAGCGCTTCTGGGAGGAGTTCTGGCTTCGCAGGAAGGTGAACCCCAAATGCACCAACCTTGAGGCCTTGAGGCCGCGACTTGTGTATATCGCCAACAGCAATGATGTTACAGTAAGTGGAGTGAGGCTCATCAACTCTGGTTTTTGGACAAACCACCTCTACCGCTGTAATCGTGTGAAATACCTCGGATGCTATGTGTTTGCGCCTACAAAGGGTAAAGGACCGGTGAAAGCACCGAGCAGCGACGGACTCGACCTCGACGCTTGCAGTGATGTCTTGGTAAACGGATGCTATATGAATGTCAACGACGATGGCGTGTGCCTCAAGGGTGGCAAGGGCACTTTCGTGGACAAGGACAGCACCAGCGGTCCCTGCTGTAATATCATCGTGCAGAACTGCGACTTCGGCGACGCCAACGGCGGCATCACCTTCGGAAGCGAGTCGTGGGACGACCGCAACGTGATAATCCGCAACTGCACCTTCAACGACACTTGGCATGTGCTGTTTTTCAAGATGAGACCCGACACGCCGCAGAAATACGAATATGTGTTGGCAGAGAATTGCACCGGAAACGTCAGGAAGATGATAGAGATAAGTCCGTGGAGGCAGTTTTATAATAAGCTCGACCGTCCCGATATGCCCCGCTCAAGAGTGGCTCACGTGCTGATGCGCAACATCAATCTGGAATGCACGGTGAAAGCCTACGACATCAAGAAGACAGACGATTTCGATATTGAGGACGTGAAATACGAGAATATCAACGTCAAGGAGACGGGAAAATAGGCAAAAGCGGTCGATAATACATATTTTGGAACGATTTTACTTGTTCATCAAGTAAGTTTAGTTGAATGAATATCCCCCTGCTCGTGAGAGTGGGAGATGTTCATTATATAAGGCTTTCCGTTTCATAATTTGTACATATCAAATGATTTCTGTACGATAAAACCATTGTATTTCGGAAATAAAATATTACTTTTGCGGCATAAAACATAAAGATAATGAAACGATTAATTACTTCTCTATTTTTAGGATTGGCAGTATATGGCGGTGTGCAGGCATCGCCGGCAGTGTCGCTGAGCAACCTCACCGTTGAGGGCCGTCAAGCACCCCTCGGCTTGGATGAGCGCAACCCACGCCTCGGCTGGAGGATTGAGGGCGACAAGGAGGGCATCCTCCAACGCTCATATCGCATCATCGTGGCGTCGTCGAAAGAGAAGGCGGAGACCTTGGAGGGCGATGTCTTCGACAGCGGCAACATCACGTCGGAAGCCTCGCAGTGGGTGAGCCTCCCCGCTACTATAAGTTTGCAGCCCAACAAAGAATATTTCTGGAGGGTGAGGGTGAAGACCAACAAGGGCGACACCGGGTGGAGCAAGACGGAGAAATGGAGCACGGGGCTCCTCTCGCCCGACAACTGGAAAGGTGAGTGGATAGGCACCGACTCACTGATGCCCGGCGATGATGCGTCGAAATTCAGCAAGGTAACGGCGAGATACCTCAGAAAGGAATTTCGCGTGGCTAAAAAGGTGAGAAGAGCCACCGTCCACGTGAGCGGAATGGGTATTTACACTATCGACATCAACGGCAAAAGGCCCTCCGACGATGTGCTCACGCCTGTTGGCACCGACTTCTTAAAAACCATTGCCTACGACACCTACGATGTTACATCGCTTATCAAAGCCCAAAATGCCATCCTCCTCACCCTCGAGGCCGGCAACTACTTCGCTGTGAGGCAGCAGTATCAGGCAAATGTAAGAGATACATACGGCATGCCCCGCGCACGTCTGAACCTTATCATAGAATATGAGGACGGCACCCAGGAGACGGTTGCCACCGACACCTCGTGGAAGATGACCTGCGACGGACCGGTGAGATATGCCAATTACTACGACGGCGAGATGTATGACGCGCGGAAAGAATTCAGCGGAGCCTCCCTCCCGGGGTTTGACGACAGCAAGTGGCAGCAGGCACAGGCAGTTAAAGTCCCCAAAGGCACGTTGAAAGGCAATATCTCGCCGAATATGCACGTTTATGCCACCAACAAGCCGGTGGAGATTAAGAAAGTCGGCGACAGGACAATCATCGATTTCGGCACCAACGGGGCAGGCAGGGCAAGGCTGAAAATCAGGGCTGCCAAAGGCGACACCGTGGTGATGAAATATGCCGAGCAATTGAATAAGGACGGCAAATCGTTATACACGAAAAACCTTCGTGCGGCGCAATGCACCGACTACTATATCAGCAACGGCACAGCGGCGGAGTGGACATCGGAATATGTGTATCACGGCTTCAGATTTATGGAGGTGAAAGGCACTGACATCGGCGAGGGCGACATCGTAAGGGAACTCATCGCCGACCGTATGGACGACAGCGACGACTTTTTCCGCACCGACGGGATATTGCAGAACATCATCTACAACGCACGCAGGGGCATCCGCGACAACTACAAAGGAATGCCGTTGGACTGTCCGCAACGCGACGAGAGGATGCCGTGGCTCGGCGACAGGGCCATGGGATGCTACGGCGAGAGCTATATGATGGACAACCACGCGCTGTATGCCAAATGGGTGAAAGACATCTGCGACAGTCAGAAAGACAACGGCGCAATCAGCGACGTGTCGCCGGCATACTGGAAACTCTATAACACNAATATCACCTGGCCCGCGGCTCTGCCTCTGGCCTGCGACATGCTCAACCGGCAGTATGGCGACGACAGACCTGTGAAAGGGGCTTACGGGAATATCAAAAAGTTCTTGAAATACGTGAAAGGGGAGAGCGTGAAAGACGGACTGTTCACCTACGACCGCTATGGCGACTGGTGTCTGCCGCCCGAGGANCCGAAACTGATCCACTCCAAAGACTCCACGAGAATCACCGACGGCAGCCTCCTCGCCACGGCATACTATTTCTACCTCTGCAAGATGATGGCCGGGTATGGCGAGGGAGNTGACAAGGAATATTTTGAGGCGGAGGCAGAGAATGCCAAGGAAGCTTTCAACCGNAAATTCCTTTCGGAAGGGANTTATGCCAACGGCACCGCCACCTCCAACCTGCTGCCCTTGGCGATGGGCATCGTGCCTGACGACCAGCGGCAGGCGGTACACGACAACCTTATCCGCAATATCGTGGAGAAATGCCAAGGCCATATCTCTTGCGGCGTGATAGGAATACAATGGCTTATGCGATATCTCTCGGAGTCGGGCAGGGGAGACGTGGCTTATCGGATGGCAACAATGGAAGACTACCCCGGATGGGGATATATGGTGAGACAGGGAGCCACGACGATTTGGGAGCTGTGGAACGGCGACACCGCCAACCCGGCGATGAACAGCGGCAACCACGTGATGCTCTTGGGCGACCTCCTCACCTGGTGCTACGAGTATCTCGGAGGCATCCGGCCCGCCTCACCAGGCTTCAAGGAAATCCTCCTGCAGCCCGACTTCTCAATAAAAGAACTGAATAATGTGGAATGCTCCCACCGCTCACCCTACGGAGTGATAAAAAGCAAGTGGAGCCGCGGTGCAAACGGCAAAATAACATGGGAAGTTACAGTGCCGCCAAATACCACGGCGACAGTGGTGATGCCGAACGGGAAGAAAAAGCATATTGGTTCGGGAAAGCATAAATTTTAATGAATAAGAGAGGTTGCGGCGAAGCCGCAACCTCTCTTATATTAGCTTAAACTGATTCTCTGTTATCCTTGGATAGCAGCCACACCCGGGAGTACTTTGCCCTCGATAGCCTCGAGCATTGCACCGCCGCCGGTTGACACGTAGCTCACTTTGTCAGCAAGGCCGAACTTGTTTACTGCTGCCACGCTGTCGCCGCCGCCTACGAGTGAGAAGGCGCCGTTCTCCTGTGTTGCCTGTGCCACATATTTGGCAATCTCGCCAGTGCCGTGAGCGAAGTTCTCAAACTCGAACACGCCTACAGGACCGTTCCACAGGATGGTCTTCGACTCGAGGATGATTTTCTTCCAGTTCTCCAAAGAGGCATCGGAAGCGTCCATACCCTCCCAGCCGTCGGGGATGTTGAAGATGTCAACAGTCTTGCGCTCTGCGTCGTTGGCGAATTTGTTGGCTGCCACGGTAGCCACGGAAAGGCTCAGGTTCACACCCTTCTCCTTTGCTGCCTCCATCACGTTGAGTGCCTCCGGCATCAGGTCGTCCTCATGCAGAGAGTCGCCAATCTTACCGCCTTGTGCTTTGATGAATGTGTAACCCATACCACCGCCGATGATCAGGTTGTCAACCTTGTCGAGCAGGTTTTTGATAACACCGAGTTTGCTGCTCACCTTTGAGCCGCCGATGATGGCGGTGAAAGGATGCTGTGCGTTTTTGAGCACGTTGTCGATAGCAGTAACCTCTTTCTCCATCAGGTAGCCGAGCATCTTGTGGTCAGCGTCGAAGCTGTCAGCGATAACGGCTGTTGAAGCGTGCTTGCGGTGAGCGGTGCCGAAAGCGTCGTTCACATACACGTCAGCGTATGATGCGAGAGTCTTGGCGAATTTCTTCTGTCTCTCTTTCATCTCTTTCTTAGCAGCATCGTAAGCGGGGTCCTCTTTGTCGATGCCCACGGGTTTGCCTTCCTCCTCGGGATAGAAGCGGAGGTTCTCGAGCAACAGGGCCTCACCGCTCTTGAGAGCGTCGGCCTCTGCCTTTGCGTTGCCGCAGTCAGGAGCGAATTTCACATCCACGCCGAGGGCTTTCGACACTGCCGGCACAATCTGCTTCAACGACAGTTTCTCGTTTACCTTGCCTTTGGGTTTGCCCATGTGGCTCATCATAATCAGAGCGCCGCCGTCGCTGAGGATTTTCTTCAGTGTGGGGAGAGCACCGCGGATACGGGTGTCGTCGGTGATGTTACCATTCTCGTCGAGTGGCACGTTGAAGTCAACGCGCACGATTGCCTTTCTGTCGGCAAAATTAAATTGTTCAATCTTCATACCTATAAATATTTAAATAAAACTATTTTCCGCTGCAAAGTTAGTCAAAATATTTTATATAAGGTACTAAAAGGTCGTAACTTTATGTTTTTTTTAACTATAAAGAAAGCTTTTGTAACATTGACTTTACAAAGAGGGCTATTTTGCGAATATAATGCGGAAATATAAAATAATGTAATAGTTTTTGCTTGAATGATTAAAAAAACAGAAAAATTCGCTCCTTTTCTTGCACATTTGCCATAAAATGCTTACTTTAGCACCCGAATTTATTGTTTAACAACAAAAACAAAGTAACATGAAAAGAATTTTGATGATTATGATGGCGGCATTCATGATGTCGATGGTGCTGCCGCAAGAGGCAAATGCCGACGTGTGGATCTCAACAAACAAGAGTGCAAAGAAGTATCACAAGTCGAAAGACTGCCGCGCCATCAACTATCTCGACAAGAAATTAATTAAGTCAATATCTCAGAAAGAAGCCGAGAACATGGGACGCTCAGGATGCAAATTCTGCTATGGCACAGCGGCTAAGACAGCAACGGCTAAGAAGACCACTACAACAAAGAAAGCCACTACAACTGCCAAGAAAAAGGTAGAGGAGCCGAAAGAGGAGGCAAAGACAACTGCTAAGAAGGCTACAACAACCACAAAGAAAGCTACAACTACCACCAAGAAGGCTTCTACGACAACAAAGAAGAAAGTAGAGGACGCAGAAGAGGCTAAACCGGCAAAGAAAGCCACTACCACTACTAAGAAAAAGGCTACAACAACAACTAAGAAAGCCACTACGAAGAAAAAAGACGATGCCGCTTAATGGGCAAAATCATAATGAAATAACCAGCGCAGCCCATTCTCGGGCTGCGCATTAGTTTAAACCTTTTGCTAACTTAAACGTCAAAACTGTATGAAGACTAACATTTTATTTTTATGAAAAAACTTTTTACTAAGACAGTGCTTGCGACCGCCGCAGTGATGACAGCCTGTGCCGCAGAGGCACAATACAACACGCCCGTGAGTCAAATGGAAAAACTCGGAAGGGCCCCAGTGGCATTGCCGGCACAGCAGGGAGGACAGTATATCAGTTGGAGGGTGCTCGGTACAGATCCCAAAGACCTTACCTTTTCCGTTGTGCGCGACGGGAAAGTAATAGCATCAGGTTTGAAAACAAGCAATTATACCGACCCGCAGGGAACGGCGGGCAGCAGCTACCGCATCATCGCTGGCAGCGACACTACCGAGGCGGTAAAGCCTTGGGCTGACCTCTATAAAAGCATACCCATAAACAGGCCCGACTCTGCCATGGCCGGGGGAAGACAATATAAATACACTCCGGGAGACTGCAGCGCGGGAGACGTGGATGGCGACGGGGAATACGAGGTAATTCTTAAGTGGGACCCCACGATGAACCACGACAACGCACACGACGGATATACCGGCAACGTGATCTTCGACTGCTACAAACTCGACGGAACGCAACTGTGGAGGATAAACCTCGGCAAAAATATAAGAGCCGGGGCACACTACACGCAGTTCCTCGTCTATGACTTCGACAAAGACGGAAAAGCGGAGATGATTTGTAAGACGGCACCTGGAAGCATCGACGGAACAGGGGCTTTCGTGAGTCTCGCAGGCACTGACAAAGAGATTCTCGCCACGGATAACAACGCTGACTATGTGAACAGCGCGGGCAGAATCCTTTCGGGCGAGGAATTCCTCACCGTTTTCGACGGAGAGACGGGAAAGGCGGTGCATACCATCTGGTACACGCCAAACAGAGCCTTCGGAACAGGAGGGAAAGCGGAATACTCGCCGGAGTGGGGCGATGTGAACGGCAACCGCGGAGAGCGTTTCCTCGCCTGTGCTGCATATCTCGACGGACCCGACAAAAAGCCCAGCGCAGTGATGTGCAGAGGATATTACACACAGTCGTACCTTTGGGCTGTTGACTACGATAACAAAAAGCTGACCACGAAATGGCTGCATGCGTCGGTATCACCCTCCGAATGGATTCTCACCGATGCTGACGGCAAGGAGGTCAGGCACGAGACAGGTTTGGAAGCCACCGCTTTCTCGCAAGGAGCACACAGCGTGGCGGTAGGCGATGTCGATGGAGACGGAAAAGACGAGATAACATACGGAAGTGCGGCCATCGACCACGACGGCTCACTGCTATATTCCACCGGACTCGGACACGGTGACGCGCTTCACTTAGGAGACCTCGACCCCGACAGACCAGGACTGGAGGTGTTTATGGCTCACGAGCACCGGCCATACGGAGCTGACCTCCGAGACGCGCGCACAGGGGAAATCCTCTGGAGATGCACCGACAGGGAAGACACGGGAAGGGCTCTGACCGCCGATATCGACGCCAACAACAGAGGAAGCGAGATGTGGAGCTCGGCAGAGAAAGCCATATATAATGTAAAAGGTGAGAAGATTGCCGACGAAAGGCCGGCAGTGAACTTCCGCATCTACTGGGACGGCGACCTGCAAGACGAAATCCTCGGCAACGGAGGAGGAGCAAGAGGAGGATTCGGAAAAATGGGGAAGATGATGAACGACCCCGCCATGCGCGATTCTATGATGAGAATGGCGCAAAACGGACAAATGCCGCCATTCGGAGAGATGCAAGGCGACCCGAGACAAAGACCGGAGTTCGGAGACTCCGCATTCAACAACCGTGAGCCGAGGGGCGAAATGCGACAAGGGCCCGGCGGCGACAGAAGAGACATGCGAAGAGGCGATAGAAGAGGACGCAGACAAGGACCGCCAATGGGTGGACAATGGGGCGGTATGAGAATGCCAATGGCAGCGGCTCCCTCAATACAAAAATGGAACGGACAGAAAATGGAAGAGATAACTTTCAGCAACGGGAAGAAAATGAGCGAAATGGGAAACTCCGTTACTTGCAACGGCACAAAAGCCACGCCCTGTCTGCAAGCCGATATCATCGGCGACTGGAGGGAAGAGCTTATCGTGTATGACAGCAGCGACTGCGCCCACCTGAATATCTTCACCACAAACATCCCGACAGAATACCGCATCCCGACATTGATGCACGACCATATCTACCGCATGTGCATAGTGTGGCAAAACGTTACGTATAACCAGCCGCCGCACGTGGGATACTATATGGGGGACGTAGTTAATGAAAAATGAAAAATGAAAAATGAAAAACGATGCGAGCAAGCTCGCAAATGAAAAATGAAAAGTGAAAAATGAAAAATGGTGCGACCTGCGGTCGCAATGGATAATGAAAAATGGGAAATAGATTTTTTCTTTGTGTAGTAGTTTTTCTGAATCTCGTTATTGCCGCAAACGGCTCTGCCCTGAACGCCTCTGATTTCGACAGGCATTGGGTGGTGGAGTCGGAGAGTCCTGATTATACCCTTGCTTTTTCGGGCGACACTTGTGAGATAACGGCTCCGAAGGGGCTTACGCTATGGCGCAAGGAGAAGATGAGCGACGGCATGGCGGTGGAATACGACGTGTGCATTATCGACAAGGGAGGCAAAGGCGACAGGGTGAGCGATATGAACTGCTTCTGGCTCGCCTCCGACCCCGGGGCTGCCGACCTCTGGCAAAGGAAAGACTGGCGACAGGGCATCTTCCTGAGATGCTATACCCTGCAAATGTATTACCTCGGATATGGAGGCAACAGCAACTCCACGACACGCTTCAGAAGATACAGGGGCGACAGCAGAGGCGTGGACAGCGCACAATACCGACCGGCGATACTAAAGGAATATACCGACAAAGAGCACCTGCTGAAAGGCAACCACTGGTATCACATAAAAATAGAGAGCCAGGGAAACCACAACCGATTTATCATCGACGGCGAAATAATCGTTGACTACGAAGACCCGGAACAGCTGAAAGAGGGATGGTTCGGTTTCCGCACCACCTGGTCGCACTTCAAAATCACCAACTTCAAAGCATACAAGGCAATATCGGGCGGCGCAATACAGGTGCCGCTCCATTGGACAAGCAGCCAGCCCAATCTCTACGAATGTCCCACAACCTTCGGAATTCCTTTCGCAAAAGGGGAGATATACGACGCTTCGGGCATCAGCATCTCCGCCGATAGGAAGTATGCACAAAAAACCTCCGCCGACGGGAAAAACACACAAAAAAATACGGCAGCGCAAGGCGAAAACAGTATCCCTGCCGACACTTGGGTAATGGCTCGATGGGAAGACGGAAGCGTGAAATGGGCAGGAGTAGCTGCCACGATACCGGCAAAGCAAAATATTTCTGCAGCCGGCACAAGCCATCCAGCCGCCTCGAAATCTCTAAAAAATTCTTCCACCGGCCCGAAATCTATAAAGAACTCTTCCGCCCCGCAATCTTTAACAAGTTTAGCCATAGAAAAATCCTCCGACCGATACTTTATCGCCAACAATGATTTGCAGCTCTTCATCCCGTGCAGCGGCTCAAATATAATCGACAGCATTTTGTATCGCGGCCGAAAAACTACGGGTGCGATGTCGCTCGAGGCGGTATGCCGCAATCAGGTCTATACCTCAAATATTGACAGTTGTGTTATTGAGCGTCAAGGTTCCGTCAGCGCGGTGGTGAAAATCTGCGGCACTCATAGCGGCAACGGTCGGAAATGGCTGCCGTTTGTTGTTAGGCTTCACCTCTGGCAGGGCAGCGGAAGAATAAAGATTACGCATACGTTTATCTACAACGGCAATGAAAACGAGGACAATATAAGCGGCATCGGCATAAAGACTCAGGTGCCGCTCCACGACAAGCCATACCAAAGGGCAGCGGCATTCGCGACAGAAAACGGAGGGGTGTGGATGGAATGCATTCAACCGCTTGGAGGAAGAAAAAGGATGACTCCGGGCGTTGATGACGAACTGATAAGTCAACTGGCGCAATGGGATGCCTACCGCCTCTCGTGTCTCGCTGACAACTCCTTTGCGATAAGAAAGAAAACCACGGCGGAAAGTCCGTATATCGGCACCTTCACCGGCACGCACGCGCCCGGCTATGCCTTCATCGGCGACACCAAAGGAGGCACGGGGATGTTTATGAAAGACTTCTGGCAGACATACCCCTCCACGATAGAAATCAGCGGTGCGAGGAGCCCGCAGGCGAACATCACGATGTGGCTCTGGAGTACTGAGGCGGAGCCGATGAACCTGTGCCACTACGACACCGTTGCCCATGGTCTCAAGGCGGCATACGAGGACGTGCAGCAAGGGATGAGCTCGCCCTACGGCATCGCACACACCACGACACTCTGGCTCATTCCCTCCGACACGATGCCCTCCAAACAGCATATCGCCAACCTCTCGGCGATGCTCGATGAAGACCCTCGACTGCTACCGACACCGCAATATCTGCACGACAAGAAAGCCTTCGGCATCTGGGCATTGCCCGACACCTCGGCCAATGTGTCGGCAGAGCGAAAGAAAGTGGAACAGCGCCTGAACGACTACCTCGACTACTACCTCAAGGCAGTGAAGGAGCGCAAATGGTATGGCTTCTGGAACTATGGCGACATTATGCACCAGTATGACGAGGAGAGGCATCAGTGGAAATACGATATGGGAGGTTATGCCTGGGACAACACGGAGCTGGCATCTCCCTCCTGGCTCTGGTATTCTTTCCTGCGCACCGGCAGGCACGACATCTGGAAAATGGCAGAGGCGATGACAAGGCATTGCTCAGAAACCGACACCTATCATATCGGACCATACAAGGCCTTGGGAAGCCGCCATAACGTAACTCACTGGGGCGACGGCGCCAAGGAGACACGAATATCGCAGGCGGCATTCAACAGATTCTACCATTACCTCGCTGCCGATGAGCGCACGGGAGATATCATTTCGGAGGTGCGCGATGCTGACACCCTGCTCTATCACCTCGACCCGATGCGACTGGCAGAGCCAAGGGAAAAGTTCCCCTGTAACGCGCCGGCACGGCTGCGCTTAGGTCCCGACTGGATGGCATACGCCGGCAACTGGCTCGCTGAGTGGGAGCGCAAGGGCGACACCCGCTACCGCGACAAGATAATCACCGGAATGAAGAGCATCGCCTCACTGCGCCACGGCTTCTTCACTGGCAACAAGGCCCTCGGATATTATCCCGACAGCGGCATTATCACCTACGATGGCGACCCGGCACGGCAAAACACCAACCATCTGATTACCATTATGGGCGGTTTTGAGATAATGAACGAGATAATGATGATGACCGACGTGCCGGAATTTAATAAATGCTGGTTGGACTTCGCCTTACAATACAAACAGAAAGCCCGGGAGATAAGCAAAAACCATTTCCCCGTAAGGCGACTTATGGCATACGCGGCAATGAAAACCGGCGACAAGCGTCTCGCTCAGGAGGCTTGGGATGACTTGTGGCACAGGATAGAGCACCGCAAAGCCCCGCGCTTCAATATCACCACCTTAGAGCCGCCAGTGAGCCCCGCCACCCTCACCGAGGGCATCGGCATCACCACCAACGACGCCGCACTCTGGAGCCTCGACGCAATTTATATGTTGGAGATATTAGACTATTAAAATCTAACGGCAGAAAGTCTGTTGACTATCGTATCAAGCTGTTGTTGAATAATATTCTTATTTCTTTCGCCAGCCTTTGCCAATCCATTTTTATATTTTCTCATAAGAGAAGGATTTATTCCAACTGCCTTTGCAAATTGTGTGACGTTTAAATATGGGAACGAATGGAAAAAAGCCGACATATCATAATGATATTCTATTTCGATATCATTATCATACCATTCAGGGTATTGCCCTGTACGCTCTTTGTAATATTCAGCTTGCTCATGAACAAAAGATTCAAAATCGTCCCGAGCTTCTTTTTCTGTTAAGCCACTAGAGAATAAAGGTATTTCATTATCAGCATAAATGCTGTAACCACCATCCTCTGCCTTTTCAATTATTGCTCTTATCTTTTTCATATACTGTTATTTTTTGTTTTTATTTTTTAGTCCGGCTGCTTTCATCATACCATCAAGAGTTCCTTTTGGTATTTCTTGAGTCTTATGTCTCCCTACTGGTATTGAGTAAGGATAATCTGGATGGACGTATTTATAATGTTTCGTCCCTTTATCAATTGTCCAACCATTTTTTTCTATTAGTTTATAGAATTCAGAATATTTCATAATTTAATTTTACGGTGCAAAGGTAAGGAAAATTTCTATCAGTGAGAAAAAAAAGAACAAAAATGTTCCTATTTAAATGTTTTTTAACTTTTCGGGCATTTTTAATTAAAAAATAGGCCCATTGCCAGATTTTTGTTATAACCTTGCAATGAGCCTTTATATTGGATTTTCGTCGTGAATTATGACGGTTGTTTTCCGATGTATGCGAGGATACCGCCGTCAACATACAGCACGTGTCCGTTCACTGCGTCGGAAGCCTCTGATGCGAGGAACACTGCCGGTCCTCCGAGCTCCTCGGGCTGCAGCCATCTTCCTGCCGGTGTCTTAGCGCAGATGAAGCTGTCGAACGGGTGGCGGCTGCCATCGGGTTGTTTCTCTCTCAGCGGGGCTGTCTGCGGTGTTGCGATGTAACCCGGGCCGATGCCGTTGCACTGGATGTTGTACTCACCATACTCGCTGCAGATGTTGCGTGTGAGCATTTTCAGACCGCCTTTGGCAGCAGCGTATGCGCTCACTGTCTCTCTTCCGAGCTCGCTCATCATAGAGCAGATGTTGATGATTTTACCTTTGCGGCGCTCCATCATTTCGGGGAGCACGGCGCTTGACACGATAAACGGACCCACGAGGTCGATGTCGATTACCTGCTGGAACTCTGCTCTCTTCATCTCGTGCATAGGAATACGCTTGATGATGCCGGCGTTGTTAACGAGGATGTCGATTTGTCCCACCTCTTTGTGAATTGTCTCCACGAGAGCCTTCACGTCGTCTTCTTTTGTAACGTCGCACACATAGCCTTTCACGTTCTCTATGCCTGCCTCTTTGTATGAAGCCAGACCTTTGTCAACAAGTTCCTGCTTGATGTCGTTGAACACGATGTTTTTGATACCTGCCGCAGCGAAAGCCTTGGCGATGTTGAAACCGATGCCGTAGGAGGCTCCGGTAATCCAGGCGTTTTTGCCTTCCAATGAGAATGCTTTTAAACTGTCCATACTTTTTTGATTTTAGTTTGTAATTTATAAATAGCTTATTGCTGATTTTATTTCTTATTTCAGAATATCACCGACTTTAATCCTTTCAGAATATTACCGACTTTAATTTCTATTCAAGAATATCGCCGACTTTAATTCTTATTTCAGGAATGTGATGTCGTAGAAGTCCTGGTCGCCGTAGTCGAGGTTTTCGCCTCCCATTCCCCAGATGAATGTGTAGTTGTGGGTAGCGGCGGCAGAGTGTATGCTCCATTCCGGTGAGAGCACTGCCTGGTCTTTTTTCATCCAGAGGTGCCTTGTCTCCTGTGGCTCTCCCATAAAGTGGCATATCGCCTGGTCGTCGGGGAGGTCGAAATAGAAGTATGCCTCCATTCTTCTGCTGTGTGTGTGAGCTGGCATGGTGTTCCACACGCTTCCTGTGGCGAGTTCCGTCATTCCCATCTGCAACTGGCAGGTTGGCAGCACTTGGTTTACGAGCATTTTATTGATGTCGCGCTCGTTGCTCATCTCCAAAGACCCCATGTGTGCCACCACGGCGTCGGCCTTGGTGATTTTGCGGCAGGGGTAGGAGGTGTGTGCCGTTGTGCTGTTGAAATAGAATTTCGCCGGTTTGTCGGGGTTGAGGCTTTTGAAAGTCACCTCTCTGTCTCCGGAGCCGATGTACAGCGACTCTTTGAAAGCGAGTGTGAACTGCTCGTCGCCAACGGTAACTATTCCTTCGCCTTCTCCCACGTTATAAATGCCTATCTCCCTCCTGGTGGTGAAGAAAGGTGCCTTGAGTGGGTCGATGGCCTCTAATTTCAGCTCTTCAGCCATAGGCATTGCGCCTCCCACGATCATACGGTCGTACATCGAGTACACCATATTCACCTCGTCTTTGGCGAAGAGTGTCTCTATGAGAAAATCTTTTCTCAGTCTTGCTGTGTCGTAGTGCTTGGCATCATCGGGATGCGCCGCGTATCTTAGTTCATAATTTGTTTTCATATCAACCTTATCTTATATAATTACGAAATCGAAGGCAAAGATACATAAAAAATCGGAAACTTCTGCTATTTGTTATATATTATTAACTCAATCACACGTTTATTTAAACAAATCGTCGATATAAACTGTCTTTATGAAGCATCCAAGAAGCTGCCTTGTGCCCGTCAGACCCTCTTGTCTTGATTGAGGGGATACGAATGGCTATCTCTTTCTGTAGCTCACGAGAGAGTAGTCGTCCACCCCAATAAGCCGTTTGTTCAGCAACGATGCCATAAGCGATTTAAAATCCTTCTTGATATACGATTTGCAGAGTTTCTTGATGACATGATAGAAATCGATAGAAGGCAGTGCGTATGCGTTTTTCACGAATGTGCTGTTCTTCGACAGCGAATGCGTCGCAGCAGTGAGGTCATCCGCAAAGTCCTCCTTTCTCGACACCTCATACATTGTTAATATATAATGTGCTAAAGTGTCGGTGGCAGCGAAGATAATATATGGGCGTTGGCATTTAAAACACCCAGCATGGAAGCCGGCGGGTTGCAACTCATCGTTGAGGCTTACGAGATATGGAGGGTTGTTGAAGTCGGTAAGACAAGTGAACGAATGGTGGAGGATATTGTTTGCGATATCGTAACAAAACACCACGCTGTCGCCGTATGCCATCCACTGCCATGTGTCCTCGTCAGTGCGCCAGGCGGCAGCCAAGGTTGCGAAAGCCCCCTCTTCGTAGAATTTCTGTTGGAAAAGGGCATTCCGTTGCTTTACATCCGTCTCACACCTCTTGTAGAATCGCTCCCAGATGCCATTCACCCAGGCGTCGAGAGCCTCAAAACTCATAATCGGTTTTGTGGGCAGACATTCAAGCAGATAGGCTGACCATCGCTCTGCATACACTCCTCCTCCTCCGGCTCCGTCGCTCACTGCCAGCATACGTGAGGTGGCAATGGCGGCATCCTCACAGAGGGCATCCTTCTCAAACTTGGGAATCGAAACGGAGTGGAACGGCCGCTGTTGGCTTTTCGCCAACAGCTTCCGTGAAAGAGTGTTCTTTTGTATGGGTTTATAAAAGAATTTGCGTCTCATCTGCTTTGGTTTATGTTAGTGGGAGTACCTATCTCAAGGAATTTGATAAACACTTGTGAGTCGGCGTTTACGCTCATTGCCGAGTGACGCACGTCGTTAGCATCCCCGCGCAGTTGTGAGATGTCTGCATTGTAGCGCAAGGGCAGCAGACTCGACATACGATAGAGGCTCTCAGCGTACTCGTCGCCGTTCAGCTCCATTTCCGACACCGGGAATGCCACGCAGTCTTCGTTGTCGGGCGAGATGTGTATGTTGAAGAGCAACACATTGCCGTCGTTGGTGTATATGGCTTTCAGCTCGTTGGCCTCCTGCATAAGGTCCTCCTCATCAATGCCGTTAAACTCACCGTCGGTGATATTGATAATGGTAGGAGGATAGCAGTCTTGGTCGTGATGTTCAATCATCCACTTCTCAAGCAGCATCTTTGCCAAAGAGAAGGCCTTGTGCAGATGCGTCCAGTTGCCATCGGCACGCGGCAGGAGCCACTGCGTCTTCTCTATTTCACGGGAGATGATGCCACGGCGGGTCTTCACCTCTTCCACTACCTTGACCTTCTTCGCCGGGTTGTCCATAATCTCCTTTGGCGACACGAAGAAACGCCCCTCGAGGTTGCCGCTCCAGCCACTGTAGGCATCTACGCCATAGCCGATGAGGGCAATGTCGTAATAATGCCTCACCTCATTGGTCTTGATGCACCTGAGCACGAGCTCGTTGATCTGGTTGTTCACGATATTCGCCACCACATCCGCCAGACTTACTGTTTGACCGTTGACAGTTACCTCCCTTTCCATGGAACAAGACTGGTCGATGAGGAAGATGAAAGCCGTTGGTGTGGCTCTTGTGATTTGAGCCGTATATGGCGTCTTTGCCACCAAGAGGTTGGGGAAATTGGGCACTGGCAAACCAAAGTTGCTGATGTTGGTAATATAACGGAGAGGAACGCAGTGGTTCACGAGCACCTCTGCTTCAAAAAACGGCTGCTCGTCTTGTTGGAGGTCAGACTGCTTTGATGCCTTGACACTGTCGAAATGAATGGCGTTGAAGTCGTCGATGGTTCCGCCCACGTTGGCACCGCTACTTGTTGCTTCGCAGTCGGCAAACAGGGTATCCTCGGCAAAGACCACATCGGTAGAAATCTCGAGGATTACAGGATTGGTGATGCGCCCCTGATTTTGCGCGATGTACATCATGGGGTTTTGAGTGGTGAAGCTGAGCCTCACATAGCGTTCAAGACCGTGCTGCTTGTCAATCTCATGCCATTCATCGTCCCCGCCGGGTTTAGGGATGTTGATGTCACCATCCTCGCAGTCAGCCCATGAGTAGAGGCCTTCCGACTGGATAATAGACTCGATGTTGTCCCGGTCGGTGTAATGGTAGAGTTTCTTGATACCGTGGCGCTCAAGCACTTGCTTGAAGTCTTGCCAATTTGTTTTCTTGTTCTGTTCCATATTCTTATGAATTATGATTATAATTATAATATATTAGTTATTTTGCCAGAATTTCCGGGAGGATATTCTTGTATTTCTTTTTCGTGTTATTAATCCGTATGTTAACGGTCTTAAGTGACGGGCAATTAGTGAATGTTAAAGGATTTACCTTACAATCAGGGTTTTGAATCACTATATCCGTCAAGGAGTCGCAACCAATAAAGGTACTTGCTTCGATCTCTTTTACTGTCTCGGGAATGTCGATGCTCTTTAAGGCCTTGCAGTTGATGAAAGCCCCGCGTTCTAATATTGTTAATCTGTTAGGAAGAGTGATGCTCTCAAAGGAACTGCAGCCCATGAAAGCCCAAGAGTTAATGGTGGTTACAGAATCAGAAAGGAATATGCTTTTTAATGACTTGCAATCACAGAAAGTGCCTTTGCTAATTTTTTGCAGGCTGCCGGGAATGCAAATCTCCTGCAAGGAATTGCAGTTCTTGAAAGCCCCGTCACCAATTTTTTCTACTCCGCCGGGGATACTGATATTCTGCAAGGATTCGCAGTTCTTGAAAGCCCCATTACCAATGGTGGTCACTCTGCGAGGAAGAATGATATCCTGCAAGGAGCGGCAGTTCTTGAATGCCCCATCACCAATGGTTGTAACACTATCCGGAATTACCAATTCCTTCAAGTTATAGCAATCCGCAAACGCATATTTGTGGATTGCTACGACGCCATCTCTTATGGTGTATTTCTCTAAATCCTTGTAAGTCACCGATATTAAGCATTTGCCGTCTTTGCTGTATTTCACGCCATCCTCGTCCTCCCAAGCATCTTTGAGAAGCATTTCTTCTTCCTTAGCGGCACGTTCTTTTAGTGCCTCGATTATAGCCGACAAGGCGGCCCCGCGGTCATTCTGACTTGTAGCTGCAGGTTGTTGGAGTGTTGTCTCTATGACATCCGGTTCTGCGGTGGTAGCTTGTGGTTTGGGGAGGTTCAGCAGACGATAGGAGACAGAGGCAAGTGAGCCTTCCAATAATGCGATATTAAACAGGCTGACCAGCCTGTTGATTTCATTATTCTCCGAGGGGTATAATTCTTTGAGCAGCTTGCATTTGCTGATGTCACGATAATCCTTCTCCGTGAACAGCAGTCTGTCGGCCGCTGCATACTTTGTGAAGCGGGTAGGGTCGGCAGCTATCGCCTTTAGCGACAAGAGAATCGAAATGGCAGGGAAGTCGTCGATATGCTCATCGAAATTGTCCTCTGTGCGGGCAGGGTGGCGGAAATTGGGGCTGCCGGTCTCCCTGCTCTTC
>Ga0065709_1029320_pt1 | contig 33434 bp, 24 predicted proteins | sample Hoacrofraction14_2_FD_59096 | JGI IMG/M metagenome (GOLD analysis project Ga0065709, IMG submission 59096) | Hoatzin crop microbial communities from Cojedes, Venezuela, sample from fiber fraction 14 v1 | ecosystem: Host-associated > Birds > Digestive system > Esophagus > Crop | place: Venezuela...
CACGGCGGCGGCAGCCACCACGGTCACGGCGGGCGCGACCGCGACCCCGACCTCTGCGGCGGCTGCCGTGCAGACGGGCGACGAGTCCAACGCGGCAGTTTGGGTCTTCGCTGCGGCGGCCGCCCTCCTCATGGCAGGCGCGGTATCCGTCAAGCGCAGGGAAAACTAAACGATAAAATCCAGTAAGGATTGAACGGCCCCCGCAGGAGCTTCTCCTGCGGGGGCTTTTTGCGGGAAAGGGTGCCGGGCGTCTGCCGAACCAGAACGGACGGACGTCCGGCACAAGGACCAATTGGCGGCTATGCCGCGAAGCGTCACGGCTTTTGCATGTCGGGCAGGGGAGAGGCAGCCTGCCTGCCCGACCGGTTAAAGGCGCGCGGCGCCCCGCGATTATCCCGATTGCGCGAGGGGGTAAAGAATGCTAAAATCACAAAGTTATGAAAACTCATCCATAAAGGAGCGGCAAAATGAATATCTCCTATACATCGACAAGGAGCAAAGAGAATCCGGTTACGGCCTCGAAGGCCATACTTAAAGGCCTCGCGCCGGACGGCGGCCTCTACGTGCCGAGCTGCGTGCCTGCGTTCACTATGACGCTTGACGAGATGGCGAAGCTTTCTTACCGCGAGCTCGCCCTCGAAGTAATGGGAAAGTTCCTCGACGACTTTACAAAGGAGGAGCTTAAGGGCTGCATCGACAGCGCCTACGACGAGAAGTTCGACACGCCCGAAATCGCGCCGGTGCGCTTCGAGGACGGCATCGCCTACCTCGAGCTTTTCCACGGGGCGACGATCGCCTTCAAGGACATGGCCCTGTCGATCCTGCCGCACCTCATGGTCACTTCCGCGAAGAAGAACGGCGTCACCGACAAGATAGTCATCCTCACCGCGACGAGCGGCGACACGGGCAAGGCGGCCATGGCGGGTTTCGCCGACGTTCCGGGAACGGAGATCATAGTATTCTATCCGGACGGCGGAGTCTCGGACATCCAGCGCCTGCAGATGGTCACGCAGCGAGGGGAGAACACCCACGTCGTAGCCATCCGCGGCAACTTCGACGACGCGCAGTCGGCCGTCAAGGCCATGTTCGGAAATGAAGAGCTGAACGCGAAGCTCGCCGACAGCGGCATCCGCTTAAGCTCCGCGAACTCGATCAACATCGGAAGGCTGGTTCCGCAGATCGTTTACTACGTCTACGCCTACTGCACCCTGGTGCGAGGCGGCCGCATAAAGGCGGGCGACACCCTGAACGTCACGGTCCCGACCGGAAACTTCGGCAACATCCTCGCCGCCTATTACGCGAAGCGCATGGGCCTGCCGCTCGGAAAGCTCGTGTGCGCCTCGAACGAGAACAACGTCCTCACGGACTTCTTCCGCACGGGCGCCTACGACAAGAACCGTCCGTTCATCCTCACCAGCTCGCCGTCCATGGACATCCTCATTTCGAGCAACCTCGAAAGGCTGCTCTACCACGCGGCGGGAGAGGACTGCGAAGCGGTCTCCGCGATGATGGAGTCGCTCAAAGCCGAGGGCAGGTACGAAATCACGGACGCCATGAAGGAGAAAATGACCGACTTCATCGGCGGATTCGCGACCGAGGAAGAGAACTTCGCGGGCATCCGCGGCCTCTTCGGCAAGACGGGGTACGTCATCGACCCGCACACAGGAATCGCGAACGCTGTCGCAAGGCGTTTCATGGCGGGCGAGGGCGAAGGCACGCCCATGCTCGTGGCGTCGACGGCCAGCCCGTACAAGTTCGCCACGGCCGTCATCGGGGCGATCGAACCCGATAAGGCGGAGGGCAAGAGCGACTTCGAGCTCATCGACGAGCTTTCGCGCATCTCGGGAGTAAAGGAGCCTGCGGCCGTAACCGACATCCGCACCGCGCCCGTCCGCCACAAGACCGTGGTCGACGCCGGCGCCATGCAGGCGGCCGTAGAAGAGATACTGCTTTAAGAAGCAAGGAAACGAAAGAGCGGAGCATTTACCGCGCATCGAGTAGGGAAGGACGCCTCCCCTACTCGATTTGTTATCAGGGAAAGGGGCTGCGTATGAATTTCACATGGGAAAAGCTCCTGTGCCCCGAGCGCCCCGTCAGCGAGGAGCCGGGCTACGGCAAGGACCTTCGGACGGAGTACGAGCGCGACTACCAGAGGATAATAACGAGCCCGTCGTTTAGGCGGCTCGCCGACAAGACTCAGGTCTTCCCGCTCGACAAGAGCGACTTCATAAGGACGCGCCTGACGCACAGCCTTGAGGCCGCGTCGATCGGGAGGTCGCTGGCGGAGAACATTTCCGAGGAGATCATAAAAAAGGGGATAGACCCGCAGTTCACGGCGGACACGGAAAGCCGCCTGGCCTCGGTCATAGAGAGCGCGGGGCTGGTGCACGACATCGGGAACCCGCCCTTCGGGCATTTCGGGGAGGAGACGATAAGGTTCTGGTTCAGAGAGCACTTGAGGACGCTGAATTATAAAAATAAGCCCGTCAAGGACTTCCTCACCCCGCAGCAGCAGTACGACCTCCTGAACTTCGACGGCAACGCGCAGGGGATAAGAGTCCTGACGAAGCTTCATTTTTCGGAAAATGGGCATGGCCTTAACGTTACCTACGCGCTGCTTTCGGCGATGCTGAAGTACCCGACCCCCTCGAACTCTATGAAGCCGGACTCGGACAACGTGCGCGAGCGGAAGCTAGGATTTTTCGCATCAGAGGCGCGGCTCTTTAACGATATTCAGAAAAACACGGGGACGCGCGGGGCGAGGAACCCCCTCGCCTTCATACTTGAGGCGGCGGACGACATAGCCTATTCGACGGCGGACATCGAGGACGCCTTCAGGAAGGGCTTCATCGATTACGGGACGCTTCTTGAGGAGCTTAAAAAGCGCGGCGTCGGCGGACGGCACACAGAGAGGCTGAAGGAGAGGTTCGAGAGCACCAGGCAGCGCGCGGCGTCGGGCGACGGCGAGTACGCGGTGCAGGCGTGGATGGCGGACGTGAGGGACTATTTCATTTCCGAGGCGAGCGGGGCGTTCGTCGAGGGGTACGGGGAGCTGATGGACGGCGTGCTCATGAAGGAGCTGCTCGCGTCGCGCGCGGAGGCGTGGACTTTGCTCAAGGCACTGAAGTCGATCGCCTACGACTACGCCTTTACGTCGATGGAGATTTACAAGACGGAAATAGCGGCGAACAGGATCCTCACCTACCTCCTCAACTGGATCACGGGCGCGGCCTTGAGGTACGACAGCACCGAGGCGCCGCGGATACTCGACGAGAAGTTCATGTCGCTCTTTTCGAAGAACTACCTTGAGGCCTACAGGAGCGCGGCCCGCGGGCTGAAGGAAGAGGACAAGGTCTACTACAAGCTGCTCCTCGCCACGGATACCATAAGCGGGATGACCGACGGCTACGCGCGCGACCTCTACACGGACCTGAACGGGATAACGTTCTGAGGCGGGGCGGGCGCGGGATCATGCGCGGAGCCTAGAAGCGGCAGCGCAGGGGACTTTAAGAGGCCGGAACACTCTTTAAGGGCGGTCTTGATAACCCCCTTGACGTAACGTATAATGAAAATGCACCTGGGATGTGCGACCACCTGTTTATATCCTGATCCTACATAATCATTGACGGGATCCCAACAAACGGATTGGATGTCAGGCCTCTATAAGTGGAAGGCAGAAGGTTCGGTGAGGCTGCCCACCTAGCGTAAGTTAGGCGTCAGTGATACGGGGACGGCATCCCGGGCTCTTTTTATGCCGCGAAGCGTCGCGGTTTCCCGCAGGATCGAGCAGGAGACGAAGTCTGCGCTGCCCGATCGGGAAAAGGAGCCGGCGTCCGTCGTGCTTGCACGGACGGGAGGCTGAGCTATAATGGGAGACGGGCGTATTTTCGGCTCCGGATGAAGCGAAACGAAGGCCGCGGGGCGAAGCCGCCTTGCGGAGGGGCTGCAAAGTGGCCGGGAAGCGGACGTATTCACCGCGGCGCGGCCGGTGAAAAGGATGAAGTCGATCGTCAGGTCTTTGAAGGCCTTTAACAAGCGGATGATAGAGGACCACATGGGCGCGTACGCGGCAACGTGCGCGTATTTTTTGATTATCTCTTTCGTCCCCTTCATCATGATCTTCATCGCGCTTTCAAGGCGCGCGGACTCGGACTCGACGGCATTTATGAACGCGATCATCAACATCGTGCCCTCGGGCCTTAAAACTTACGTGCTCAGCATCATAAGCGAGGTGTACATAAAGCCGCTGTCGATCCTGCCGCTCTCCCTCGTGATCATCGTCTGGTCGGCCTCGAAGGCCCTCCACGCGCTCACGAACGGCCTCAACGTAATCAACAAGGTCGAGGAGACGCGCGGCTGGTTCATAACGCGCTTCAGGTCGATGCTGATAGTCTTCCTCGCGATACTGAGCCTCATCGTGCTGATGCGCCTTTCGGTGTACGGCCGCGAGACCATGGCCTTCCTCGAGGAGCACATACCCTACTTCAGGATAGTCAGCGACGTCGTCTACAACTTCAGGGGGCTTTTCAGCTACGGCGCGCTCCTTTTCATTTTCCTGTGCGTGTACAAGTTCCTGCCCAACTGCCACCTGACGTTCAGGAGCCAGCTGCCGGGCGCGCTCGTCGTCACGACGGTCTGGATGTTCTTCTCGTACCTGATGACCGTCTACTACAACCACAGCCGCAGCTTCCTCGACATGTACGGGAGCCTGACCGGCATTATCCTAGCCATGGTCTGGATGTACTTCTGCATGTACTTCCTGCTCGTCGGCGCGGAGATGAACCGAGTGATATTGGAGGATCCGGAGCACAACATAATCAATTCCGCGGTCGACGACCTCATGGAGGCTTCGATAAAGAAGCAGGAGAAGGTCAGCGAGCAGATCGCGCGCGAGGAGGAAGAGGTGCGGATCCGCACCGGCGCCACGCAGGAGATGCCCCTGATCGGCGACGACGAGCTCGGCTTTGAGTGGGATGATGTTAAGTACGCCGACGAAGAACCTAAGGACGATTTTGAAAATGATAATGAGGAAGCGGTGCAGCGGATAATAGAGGAGGCCCCCTCGAAGGCCTCTTCCGCGGGCACGGGCGACACGACGGACTTCGAGCGCGAGCGGCTCCGGCGCTACATCGAAGGACCCGCCGACGGCGGTACGGGCGACATCTGGGCGGACGGGTGAGAGGCGTTCTTCATCGAGCCATCTTGTCCGTTAAGCTTTGACCTTGCATCGGCAGGGTGTTACTATAGGAAACGGCTTCGCGGCGGCAAGGTTCCGCGGGCTTTCACGGAGGTTATTTATGAGCGACATTGAACAGAAGGTTGCGCAGCTTAGGGAAAAAGCGGTCAGCGCCATAGCAGGCGCCGACGGCCTTGACGCGCTCAACGGCATCCGCGTCGCCGTCCTGGGAAAGAAGGGCGAGCTGACTGCCGTGCTTAAGTCGATGAAGGACGTATCGCCGGAAGAGCGCCCGAAGGTCGGAAAGTGGGTCAACGACGCCCGCGCGGCGGTCGAGGAGAAGCTTGCCGAGAAGAAGGAAGCGCTTGAGGCGGCATTTCTTGAAAAGAAGCTTGAGGCCGAGACCATCGACGTGACGCTTCCGGCGGTCAAGAAGGTCGAAGGGCACAGCCACCCGAACACGATCGCGCTCGAGGAAGTCGAGAGGATCTTCATCGGGATGGGCTACGAGGTCATCGAAGGCCCCGAGATCGAGTACGACGAGTACAACTTCACGAAGCTAAACATCCCCGCGAACCATCCCGCCAAGGACGAGCAGGACACCTTCTACATCACGAAGGACATCCTCCTGCGCACGCAGACTTCGCCCGTACAGGCGCGCGTCATGGAGCAGGGAAAGCTCCCGATCCGCATGATTTCCCCGGGACGCGTGTTCCGCTCGGACGAGGTCGACGCGACGCATTCGCCCTCCTTCCATCAGATCGAAGGCCTCGTGGTCGACAAGAACATAACCTTCGCCGACCTTAAGGGGACGCTCGACGTATTCGCGAAGGAGCTTTTCGGGCCGCAGACGAAGACCAAGTTCCGCCCGCACCATTTCCCGTTCACCGAGCCCTCGGCGGAGGTCGACGTGTCCTGCTTTAAGTGCGGCGGGAAGGGCTGCCGCTTCTGCAAGGGCAGCGGCTGGATCGAGATCCTGGGCTGCGGAATGGTGCACCCGCACGTGTTCGAGATGTGCGGCATCGACCCGCAGGTCTACTCGGGTTTCGCTTTCGGCGTGGGGCTTGAGAGGATAGCACTGCTTAAGTACGAAATAGACGACATGAGGCTTCTTTACGAGAACGACGCCCGCTTCCTCAAGCAGTTCTAAGGGCAGGGGAGAGGAAACGCCGGAGGCTGTCATTTTCGCAAAAATAAGCGGGGCGGGGCGAAGGCCCGAAAGCCCCTTGCGGGAGAAGATATGAATACATCGCTTTCATGGATAAAGATGTACGTGCCGGAGCTTGACGTGTCGGCGAGGGAATACGCGGACGCTATGACGCTTTCGGGCACGAAGGTTGAGAATTACGAGGAGTCGGACGCCGCGCTCCGCGACATAGTCGTGGGCGAGGTGCTCACCTGCGAGGCGCATCCCGACTCGGACCACCTGCACGTGTGCACGGTGGACGTGGGAAGGGGAGAGCCCCTTCAGATCGTGTGCGGCGCGCCGAACGTGGCGGCGGGGCAGAAGGTTCCGGTCGTCCTGGTCGGCGGGAGCGTCGCCGGCGGGCACGACGGCAGCAAGACGGACGGCGGGATCGAGATCAAGGCGGGCAAGCTCCGCGGGGTCGAATCCTTCGGCATGATCTGCTCGATCGAGGAGCTCGGAAGCAGCAGGGAGTTCTATCCCGAGGCCCCCGAGGGCGGGATCTACGTGTTCCCGCAGGATACGCCCGTGGGCGCGGACGCGGTCGAAGCGCTCGGCCTGCACGACGCGCTGATCGAGTATGAGATAACCTCCAACCGCGTGGACTGCTACAGCGTGCTCGGGATCGCCAGGGAGGCCGCGGCGACCTTCGGAAAGAAGTTCGTGCCGCCCGTAGTGCCGCAGACCGGCAACGGCGAGAAGGCCTCTGACTACATCGAGGTGGAAGTCGAGGCTAAGGACCTCTGCCCGAGGTATACCGCGAGGGTAGTGAAGAACGTAAAGATCGGGCCTTCGCCGAAGTGGATGCAGAGGTGCCTGGCGGCGAACGGAATCCGCCCGATAAACAACGTCGTCGACATCACCAACTACGTGATGGAAGAGTACGGCCAGCCGATGCACGCCTTCGACTACGACACGATCGCCGGGCACAAGATCGTCGTAAAGCGCGCCGAGGACGGGGCTTCGTTTACGACCCTCGACGGCATCGAGAGGAAGCTCGACTCGGACGTCGTCATGATCTGCGACGCGGAGAAGCCGGTCGCGATCGGCGGCATCATGGGCGGAGAAAATTCGATGATCACCGAGGACGCGACTACCGTCCTCTTCGAGGCGGCCTGCTTCAACGGGACGAACATCAGGCTCTCCTCTAAGCGCATCGGCCTTACGACCGACGCCTCCCAGAAGTTCGACAAGGGGCTCGACCCGAACACGACTATGGAGGCAATTAACCGCGCCTGCGCGCTCATGGAAGAGTTCGGGGCCGGCGAAGCCGTCGGAGGTTTCGTGGACTCTTACGCGGAACCGAGGAAGCCGGTTGAAATCGACTTCGAGCCGGACAAGATCAACGCGCTCCTCGGAACGTCCTTCTCGCCCGAGGAGATGATCGGCTACTTCGAGGCGGTCGACCTCTCCTACGACAAGGAGACGAACAAGATTACAGTCCCCACCTGGAGGCAGGACGTGCTGCGCACCTGCGACCTCGCCGAAGAAGTCGCGAGGTTCTACGGCTACGACAAGATACCTTCCACGCTTCCCGCGGGCGAGGCCACGGCGGGCAAGCTGCAGTTCGACATGCGCGTGCTCTCAGAGCTAAGGAACGCGGCCGAGGGCTGCGGCTTCATGCAGGGATACTGCTATTCCTTCGAGTCGCCGAAGGTCTTCGACAAGCTCCTCTTTGCCGCGGACGCGCCCGAGAGGAACGCGATCAGGATCGCGAACCCGCTCGGGGAGGACTTCTCCGTGATGCGCACGACTTCGCTGAACGGGATCCTTTCCTCGCTCGGAACCAACTACAGCCACAGGAACAAGGCCGTGCGCCTCTATGAGGCGGGGAATGTGTACCTCGCAAAGGCGCTCCCGCTGACCGAACTTCCCGACGAGCGCATGCGCTTCACGCTGGGAATGTACGGCTGCGGCGGCTTCTTCGAGATGAAGGGCATCGTCGAGCACCTGCTGAAGGCGGTCGGGATGGACGAAGCCCCCGAGTACGTCCGCGAAGGCGCTTCGCCGGCGCTGCATCCGGGGCGCAGGGCGGCGGTCATTTACAAGGGAAAGACGGTCGGAGAGATCGGCGAGCTGCACCCGACGTGCGCGAAGAACTACGGCATCGGCGAGCAGACGGTCATTGCCGTCATCGACGTGCCTTCGATCCTTGAGTTCGCGACCTTCGACAGGAAGTACGTCGGCATCGCGAAGTTCCCGGCGGTCACGCGCGACATTTCCTTCGTGCTGCCTGCGTCCGTCACGGCGGGCGAGATCGAGAAGGTGCTCCGCCAGAGGGGCGGAAGCGTGCTTGAGTCCTTAGAGCTTTTCGACGTGTACGAGGGAAGCCACATCGCGGACGGCTTCAAGTCGATGGCGTACAGCCTCACCTTCCGCCACAAGGAAAAGACGATGGAAGAGGCGGAGATCAATTCCGTCATGAAGAAGATCCTCAACGGCCTCTCCGGCCTCGGAGCCGAGCTCCGCAAGTAAAGGATCTGCTTGGATTTTAAAGGTGCGGGGCCTTGAGCGGCTCCGCATCGTGCTGTGAGGGCGGCGGCGAAAGCGGCACTCGTTCGGTCAATTGATAAATGACAAGGCAGAAAGGTGCGGGAAGATGCGCACGGATGATTTTTTTTATGAGCTCCCCAAGGAGCTGATAGCACAGGAGCCGCTAAAGGACAGGTCTTCCTCGCGGCTGCTTCGCTTAGGCCGCGAGAGCGGGCAAATCGAGCACGGAAGGTTCACCGACGTCCTGAAGTACCTAAAGAGCGGCGACGTCCTCGTGATAAACGACACCAAGGTGCTCCCCGCAAGGCTCCTCGGCGTCAAGGCGGAGACCGGCGCGCACGCAGAGCTTTTGATCCTAAAGCGCGCCGAGGGCGACGTGTTCGAGTGCCTTGCGAAGCCGGGCAAGCGACTCAAAGAAGGAGCCGTCATATACTTCGGCGGGGAGGACGAAAGCGCGCCCCTAAAGGCTTTGATCCTTGAGGAGCTCCCCGAGGGCCTAAGGCGCGTCCGCTTTTACTACGAGGGCATCTTCGAGGAGGTGCTCGACTCGCTCGGCGAGATGCCGCTTCCGCCCTATATCAAGAAAAAGCTTGAGGAGAAGGACCGGTACAACACCGTCTACGCCAGGAACGCCGGCTCGGCGGCGGCCCCGACCGCGGGCCTGCATTTCACGAAGGAACTCCTTGAAAATGCAAAGGCCATGGGCGTGACTGTCGCGCCCGTGACGCTCCACGTCGGCCTCGGGACTTTCCGGCCGGTGAAGGCGGAGAACATCGAAGACCACCACATGCACTCGGAGTTCTATATCGTGCCCGAGGAGACCGCCGCCGCGGTAAACGCGGCGAAGGACGAGGGAAGGCGCGTCATCTGCGTGGGCACTACGGCCTGCAGGACGGTAGAGTCCGCGGCCGAGGAGACCGAAAGCGGCTTCAGGCTCAAAGCCGGAAGCGGGTGGACGGAGATTTTCATTTACCCGGGATACGAGTTCAAGATCATGGAAGGGCTTATCACGAACTTCCACCTGCCGGAGTCGACGCTCCTCATGCTGGTGTCGGCCTTCGCGGGAAAAGAGCACGTCATGGCCGCCTATGAGGAAGCGGTGAGGGAGAGGTACAGGTTCTTCTCCTTCGGGGACGCGATGCTTATAATCTGAGCAGGACAATAAGCCAAGACATCAAAAAAGCCAGGGAAACCCTGGCTTTTTTGATGCGGGAAAAATTTTATTCACCCCTGCATCAGCGAGGTTATGTCCTTGTAGAAGTTCGGGTAGGAGACCGCGACGACGGAGTCGTCGAGGATGCAGGTCTCGCCCGAGGCCACGAGCCCCGCGACCGCGAAGGCCATGGCCATGCGGTGGTCGCCGCAGGGGTTGAGCTCTATGCCGTCGAGGGGGGCAAGGCCGCGGGCGAAGCGCGCGCCGTTGCCTTCGATGACCATGCCGTCGGGCTCTTCGTGGACGAGGACGCCCATCCTGCGGAGCGCGTCGACGACGAGCGTGATGCGGTCGGATTCCTTGACGCGCAGCTCGGCGGCGTCCTTTATCACGGTCTCGCCCGTGGCGCAGGCGGCCATGACGGCTATTATCGGCAGCTCGTCGATGAGGGTCGGTATGAGGCTGCCGCCGATCGTGGCTCCGTGAAGGGATGAACTCTTGATTATGACGTCGCCGATCAGCTCGCCGTTTTCTTCGTGCTCGTACTCGGTCGCCACCTGCCCGCCCATCATTTTCGCGACGCGCAGGATGCCGTCGCGGGTCGGGTTGATGCCGACGTCGGTCAGGCGGACGTAGGAGCCTGGGACCAGGAGGGCGGCGGCGATCAGATAGGCGGCGGAGGAAATGTCCCCTGGGACCCTGATGTCGCGCCCCGTGAGCACTCCCGCGGGGGTGACCGTGCAGGCCCAGCTTCCCGACTTGCCCTCGGGCTTCGAGCTTATGTCCGCGCCGAAGGCCTTAAGGAGGTTCTCGGTGTGGTTCCTCGAGAGCGCGGGCTCGATCACCGTGGTCGGCGAGTCGGCGTAGAGGCCGGCGAGGACGATGCAGCTCTTGACCTGCGCGGAGGCGACGGGGCTCTTGTAGCTGATCCCCGTGAGCTTTCCCCCGCTTATCGAAAGCGGAAGGCGGCCGCCGTTCGAGGAGACGCGCGCGCCCATGTGCGTTAGCGGGCGGATGACGCGGTCCATCGGGCGGCGGGAGAGCGAAGCGTCGCCGACTATGCGGCTTGTAAAGCTCTGCCCTGCGAGGATGCCGCTCATCAGCCTGGTCGTCGTCCCGGAATTCTTCGCGTCGAGGTCGGAGGCCGGAGCGGCTAGGCCGTGCAGCCCCTTGCCGCGCACTACCATCACGGGCTTCCCGTTCTCTTCGGTCTCGAAGATATTGATGCCCATTTTGCGGAAGCAGTCGATGGTCGCGAGGCAGTCGGCGCTTTTTAAGAAGCCGCTGATGCGGGTCTCCCCGCTGGAAATCGCCCCGAACATGATGGCCCGGTGCGAGATCGATTTGTCCCCCGGGACCTTAAGCGTCCCGAACAGTGGTGATGATGCATGGATAATCATTTTTTCTCTCCGCCGGCCACGTGCCAGCCGCTGTCGATGAGCGCCTTTACGCCCGCGTCCCTGGATTCCTCGGAATAAAGGAGTATGCGAAGCACGCCCTCCTCGAATTCCCTGTTGTGGACGATCCCGATGTTCTTTATCGAGATGCCGCGCTCCGCCAGAAGCGCCGCGACTCCCGCGATCGCGCCCGCCTCGTCGGCCACCTGGACGTAGATCCTGTGCTCCTTCGGAAGCGAGCCCTTTTCCCTCTCCGAGAAAGAATCGCGGTAGAGCTTGCATTCGGTAAATGAATCAAGCAGCGCTTCCCCGTCCCTTCTTTCGATCGCGCCGCGGAACGCCTTTAGCTTTTCGGTATAGGCGTCGAGCGCCTTGATTATGCTCTCCGAGTTGGCCAGGCAGATTTCCTGCCACATCTGCGGGGAGGAAGAAGAAATGCGCGTTATGTCCCTAAAGCCTCCGGCCGCTACAGTCTTCATCGTCCGGTCTTCGCCGTCAAGGTCGTGGACCAGGTTCACGAGCGAAGCGGAGACGATGTGCGGGAGGTGGCTTACCGCCGCGGTGACCGCGTCGTGCTTTTCGGGGCTCATGACGAGCGGGAGGGCGCCGATGTCCCGCACCAGCTCCGCCATGGCCTTTGTGGCGCTTTCGGGCACGCCCTCAAGGGGCGTTAAGAGATACCAGGCGTTCTCTATGAGGCGGGCGTTCGAGGCGGCGTAGCCCGTCTTTTCCGACCCCGCCATGGGATGTCCCCCGATGAAGCGGCCTGCAAGCCCCAGCTTTTCCGCCTCGCGGCAGATGTCTCCCTTGACGGAGCCGACGTCGGAGAACACCGTGTCAGGCCCGCACACCGGGATAAGGCGCTTTAAAAAGCCGACGGCTGTCACGACGGGCACGCAGACTATGACGAGGGAGCATTTTGAAAATGCCCCAAGGCTTTCGTCCGCTTTTTCGTCGATGATGCCGTCGGAAAGCGCCTCGTCAAGGACGGCGGCGTTCCTGTTGTATGCAGTTATCCTGATGTCGGGACGCTTAAGGCGCACCGCGCGGGCGATCGAGCCGCCGATCAGCCCGAGGCCCACGAAGCCGACGTCCGTTATCTTCTTTGAATAAATGTCCATGCGCTCAATTAAAGTACAAATTAGTAAAAAAGTAAAGGGGGCGGGGATTAGGGGAGACGCAAGGGCGGTCATTTTCCGAATATATCTTTGGCAAAATAGACGAATCATGCTTGATGGAACGCGAGAGTTTTAGTAAAATATTCCCATTAGGCGTGCAAAACGCCGCTGATAAGGAGGTCATACATGAACGTTTATACCACTGACAGGATAAGGAACGTCGTGCTGCTCGGGCACGGAGGATCGGGAAAGACCACGCTGACTGAAGCGATGGCCTACCTTTCCGGCATAACCAGCCGCGTCGGTTCCGTCGACGACGGGAATACCGTCAGCGACTACGACAAGGAAGAAATCCGCAGGAAGTTCTCAATCGGGAGCAGCGTCGTTCCGGTCGAGTGGAATAAGTACAAGGTCAACGTGATCGACACGCCGGGCTACTTCGACTTCGTGGGCGAGGTCGAGGAGGCGGCGGGCGTCGCGGACGCGGCGGTCATCTGCGTTTCGGGCAAGGACGGCGTCCAGGTCGGGACCGAGAAGGCTTTCGAGCTCTGCCGCGACCACAATATCCCCTGCATGTTCTTCGTCACGGAAATGGACAACGACGACGTTTCCTTCCGAGAAATCGTCGAGAAGCTCCAGGAGCTCTACGGCAAGAAGATCGCGCCGCTGCACATGCCCATCCGCGAGGACGGCAAGTTCGTCGGCTACGTATCGGTCATCAAGGAGAGCGGCCGCCGCTTCGTGAACAAGCAGGAGAAGGTCGAGTGTCCGGTCCCCGAGTACCTCGAGGACTACCTCGCCTCCTACCGCGAGGCGCTTATAGAGTCCGTCGCCGAGACCTCTGAAGAGTTCATGGAGAGGTATTTCGCGGGCGAGACCTTCTCGGAGAAGGAAATCGCCGCCGCGCTCGCCGCGAACATCCGCGAGGGCTCCATCGTGCCGGTCAGCATGGGCGCCCCGGTCAACCTCCAGGGCGTGGCGAACCTGCTCGACGACATCGTCGAGATCTTCCCGGATCCGTCGCAGCGAGCCATCAACGGCATCGACCAGAAGAGCAACGGCATCTTCGAGGCGAACTACGACTTCCAGAAGGCGAAGAGCGCCTACGTCTGGAAGACGATCGCCGACCCGTTCATCGGAAAGTACAGCTTCATCAAGGTCTGCTCCGGCGTCCTTAAGCCGGACGACACGCTCCTCGACGTCCAGAAGGAAAATGAAGTCCGCCTCGGCAAGCTCTATGTCATGACGGGCAACAAGTCCCAGGAAGTCCCCGAGCTCTTCGCGGGCGACATCGGAGCCCTCGCCAAGCTCGGCGACGTGGCGACCGGCGACACGCTCGCCCCGAAGGCCAGCCCGGTCATTTATCCCAAGACCCAGCTCTCGACGCCCTACACTGTCCGCCGCTACCGCGCGGTCAACAAGGGCGAGGAGGACAAGATCGCGGGCGCGCTCTCTAAGCTCGCCGCCGAAGACCAGACCTTCAAGGTAGTCAACGACTCCGCGAACCGCCAGGCGCTCCTCTACGGCATCGGCGAGCAGCAGCTCGAAATCGCTAAGAGCAAGCTGAAGGAGAGGTACAAGGTCGAGATCGAGCTTTCCGACCCGAAGGTCGCTTTCCGCGAGACGATCAGGAAGAGCTCCGACGTCGAAGGAAAGTACAAGAAGCAGACCGGCGGCCACGGCCAGTACGGACATGTAAAGATGCGCTTCGAGCCGAGCGCGGACCAGACGAAGCCCTATGAGTTCGCGATCGAGGTCGTCGGCGGAACGGTTCCGAAGAACTATTACCCGGCGGTCGAAAAGGGACTTGCCGAGTGTGTCCAGAAAGGACCGCTCGCCGCCTACCCGGTCGTCGGAGTCAAGGCCACGCTCTACGACGGCTCCTACCATCCGGTCGACTCCTCCGAGCAGGCGTTCAAGACCGCCACGCACATGGCGTTCAAGGACGGCTTCCTCAAGGCTTCCCCGGTTCTCCTTGAGCCGATCGTCAGCCTGAAGGTCAAGGCCCGCGACAAGTTCACGGGCGACATCATGGGCGACCTCAACAAGAGGCGCGGCCGCGTCCTCGGCATGAACCCGGACCACAAGGGCAACACCATAATCGAGGCCGAGGTCCCGCAGATGGAAGTCAACGGCTACGGCACGGTGCTCCGCTCCATGACGGGCGGACAGGGCGAATTCTCCTACGAGTTCATCCGCTACGAGCAGGCGCCCAACGACATCCAGGAGAAGCAGATCGCTGCCCGCAAGGACAAGCTCGCCGACAGCGACGAAGGCTGATATTGAAAAAGAGGGGCCGGCTGGAATCCCAGCCGGCCCCTCTTCATGCAGTCGTTTAATTCGCCTCTTCCTTCTTGCGCTTCGACTTTTCGAGGATCTTGTTGATCTTGTGGGTCGTGCTCTTTACGGTGTCGAGGGACATGTTGTGGTTCAGGGTGTCGATTATGCTCGACATGTACTTGTACATGTTCGCCGGCACGAAATACGGCTTGTCGGCGATGCCCTCGGGAAGGTAGGTGAGGTTGGTGGTGATGAGCTTCGTGAAGAGGCCGTCGTCATAGGCCTTGTCGAACTTCTCGAGGCCCTCGGTGAAGAGGCCGAAGGTCGCGCAGATGAACACCCGGTTGGCCCCGCGCTTCTTTATCTGCTTGCAGACGTCGAGCATCGAGCCGCCGGAGGCGATCATGTCGTCGATGATGACGCAGTCCTTGCCTTTGACCGAGTCGCCGAGGAATTCGTGGGCGACGATCGGGTTCTTGCCGTTGACGACCTTCGTGTAGTCGCGGCGCTTGTAGAAGCAGCCCATGTCCGCGCCGAGGATGTTCGAGAAATAGACCGCGCGGCTCGTCGCGCCTTCGTCCGGGCTTATGACCATGAAGTGGTCCTTGTCGAACTTAAGGTCCGGAACCGACTTTAAGAGCGCGCGCAGGAACTGGTAGGTCGGCATGAAGTTGTCGAAGCTCCGAAGCGGGATGGCGTCCATGACCCTGGGGTCGTGCGCGTCGAAGGTAATGATGTTAGAGACGCCGTAGGAGGAGAGCTCCTGGAGCGCGAGCGCGCAGTCCATCGACTCGCGGGCGGTGCGCCTGTGCTGGCGGCTCTCGTAGAGGAAGGGCAGGATCACCGAGATGCGGTGCGCCTTGCCGCTGGCAGCGGATATTATCCTCTTTATATCCTGGAAATAATTGTCCGGCGACATATGGTTTTCCTTGCCGCAGACCCTGTAGGTGACGCTGTAGTTAGTGACGTCGCCAATTATGTACAGGTCGCTGCCGCGGATCGAGTCGTTGATGCGGACCTTGCCCTCGCCCGTGCCGAAGCGCGACATGGCGACGTCGACGAGATAGGACTTCTCGAGGTAGCCGCACACGTCGGCGAGGCTCTTCTTCCTTGCGACGGCTGCTTTCCTGGATTTGACGATGCTTGCGTTGATTGCTTCCGCCATCGGCTCGGCGCCTTTTAAAGAGGCGATCTTGAGCGGAGCGACCGGAAGCGGGCGTTTTTCATTTTCAGATGCGGACATACTATCCTCCGAAGTTGGTGTAAGCGCATTCGCGCGACGTTCCTGTTATAACATACTTGCCGCGGGGCGGGCAATCCCCCTAAGGGGAGGCGCGGTTTACAAAAAAAATCAAAGCTGATATAGTGAAACAAGCATTTTTGAGGGATTTAAAGCGGAAAAAAATTTCGCGGAGGTTATTATGAGCAAGCCGATAGCGGCTATCGTCGGGCGCCCGAACGTCGGGAAGTCGACGCTTTTCAACGCGCTGGCCGGGGAGAACCTGGCGATCGTCAAGGACACCCCGGGGGTGACGCGCGACCGGATTTACGCGAACGTGAGCTGGGTCGGGTACGACTTCACGCTTATCGACACGGGCGGGATAGAGCCCGAATCGGACGATATACTTTTAAAGCAGATGCGCGAGCAGGCGCAGATCGCGATCGACACCGCGGACGTCATCATTTTCATGGTGGACGGCAGGACGGGGCTGGTAGACGCCGACACGCAGGTCGCCGACATGCTCCGCCGCTCGAAGAAGCCGATCGTCCTCGCGGTCAACAAGGTGGACAGCTTCAAGAAGCAGGAAGCCGACGTTTACGAATTCTACGCGCTTGGGCTCGGCGACCCGGTCGCGGTTTCGAGCGCGAACAGGCAGGGCATAGGCGAGCTCCTCGACGAGGTCGCGGCTTACTTTTCCATGCAGGACTTTGCCGACGAGGAGACGGAGGGCGTGCCCAGGGTCGCGATCGTCGGCCGGCCGAACGTCGGAAAGTCGAGCATCATCAACAAGCTCCTCGGGGAGCAGAGGCTGCTCGTGTCCGACATCGCGGGGACGACGCGCGACGCGGTCGACACCGACGTGGTCTGGAACGGCAAGAAGTACAGCTTCATCGACACAGCGGGCCTTAGGCGAAAGAGCAAAATCAAAGAGGAAATCGAGCGCTACAGCATAATCCGCACGGTCAGCGCGGTCGAGCGCGCCGACGTCGTGGTCGTGGTCATCGACGCGGTCGAGGGCATAGCGGAGCAGGACGCGAAGATCGCGGGCATCGCGCACGAGCGCGGCAAGGGCATCGTGGTTGCGGTCAACAAGTGGGACGCGGTCACGAAGGACACGAACTCGACGCGCGTGTACACGGCGAAGGTGAGGCAGATCCTCTCGTACATGCCCTATGCCGATATCATTTTCATATCGGCCGAGACCGGGCAGAGGCTGCCGAAGCTCTTCGAGGCGGTCGACAGGGTAATCGAGAACCAGAACCGCCGCGTGCCGACGGGCGTATTGAACCAGCTCCTCGCGGAGGCGGTCGCGCTCAACACCCCGCCGACGGACAAGGGGCGCAGGCTCCGCATCTACTACATGACTCAGGTGGGGGTCGCCCCGCCCACTTTCGTGATGTTCGTCAACGACAAGAAGCTCCTGCATTTTTCATATCAGAGGTACATTGAAAATAAGATCCGCGAGAGCTTCGACTTCGACGGGACCTCGATCAAGTTCCTGGTGCGCGAGCGGAAGGATAAAGAAGGGGGCAAGGACAAATGATAAGGGTTTTCGCGGTTGCCGTCGGCTATTGCTTCGGGCTCTTCCAGACGGCCTACCTTCTTGGCTTGAGCGTCGGGATCGACATCAGGAACACCGGCTCGGGCAATTCCGGCACGACGAACGCCCTTAGGACGATGGGCAAGAAAGCGGGCCTTATCGTATTCGCCTGCGACTTTTTAAAGGCCCTTTTGGCCTACCTTGCCGGCGCGTACCTGATCGGCCGCCTCGCGCCCGGTCTTGAAGCGGTCCTCGGGATATACGCGGCCTTCGGCGCGGTCCTCGGGCACTGCTTCCCCCTCTACATGGGCTTTAAGGGCGGCAAGGGGATAGCCTGCATGGCGGGCTTCATGGCCGCGTTTTCCTGGCAGTGCTTTTTGATCTGCTTCGTCGTTTTCGCGGTAGTCTTCCTGACGACGCACTACGTCTCGCTCGGGTCGCTCCTGGGAACGGCGTCGGTGCTCGTAACTACGATAATCTTCGGGCAGCTCGGGCTATTGAAGAAGATCCCGAATGAGCGCCTGATCGAGACCTACGTCCTGATCGCCGCCTTCGTCGCGCTCGCCTGGTTCCTTCACCGGGAGAACATAAAGCGCCTCGCAGGCGGGACCGAGAGGAAGACCTACCTCGGGAAGACGAAGTCGTGAAGAGGCCCAGTGGCTTTGGAAAATGAAGGCGCGGAGGCGCTGCATTTTCAAAATATGGCAAGAGGGGCCGCGTGCGCTCAACGCGCGGGCGGCGGAACTGATTTATTTATGGATGGCGCGCCTTAGGGCGCAGCGGCGGGCTTTGCTTTGCGGCCGGCAGGGATTTTTTGCAAGGAGGTCTATATGGCTAACGTCGCGGTACTGGGAAGCGGGACGTGGGGGACGGCGCTGGCGCGCCTTCTGGCGGACAACGGCCACGCGGTCACGCAGTGGTGCCCGTTCAAGGAGGAGGCGGAGAACCTTTCGAAGACCCGCGAGCATCCCAACCTCACAGGGGTGAAGCTTCCCGAAGGGATTTCATTTACCGATGACCTTGAAAAAGCGGCAAGGGGGCAGGAGCTGATAGTGGTCGCCGTCGCCTCGCCGTACACCAGGAGCACGGCGTCGCGCCTCGCGCCTTTTATCGAGGACGGGCAGCGGATCGTTACGGTGACGAAGGGAATCGAGGAGGGCACCTGCCTCGTGCAGACGCAGATCCTTGAAGAGTGCATACCGAACGCGGTTTTCGGCGTGCTCTCGGGCCCCTCGCACGCGGAGGAGGTCATAAAGGCCCTTCCGACGGCGATCGTGTCGGCCTCCGAGGACAGGGAGACGGCCGAGTTCGTGCAGGACATCTTCATGAACCCGGTCTTCCGCGTGTACACGAACCATGACGTCTTGGGCGTCGAGCTCGGGGCGTCCTTAAAGAACGTCATCGCGCTCGCCGCGGGGATGTCGGACGGGCTCGGCTTCGGCGACAACATCAAGGCGGCCCTTATGACGCGCGGCATCCACGAGATCGCCGAGCTGGCCCTGGCGATGGGCGCGCACCCCGCCACGCTCTACGGGCTTTCGGGCATAGGCGACCTGATCGTCACCTGCTCCTCGATGCACAGCCGCAACCGCCGCGCGGGCATCCTCATGGGCCAGGGCATGACGATGGAGGAGGCGACGAAGGAGGTCGGACAGGTCGTCGAGGGAATCTATTCGGCGAAGGCGGCCAAGGCTTTGGCGGACAAGTACGGCGAAGAGCTCCCGATCATCGGAATGGTCTACAGGATTTTATTTGAAAACGTGAATCCGCTCGACGCCGTCGACAATCTGATGCGGCGCGAGAAGAAGATGGAGACCGAAGTGCCCGAGGACAAGCTCCCGCAGGACTGGAAGAGGTAAGGCGGCGCGCCTCGCGGACACGATGGGCAAGGCGGCGCGGGAAGCGACGCGGCAGCAAAGGTTTTTTCGCGGCAAAGGAGGCAGGCTGTGAACAACGACATTAAGATCGCGCAGAGCGTGACGCCGCTCCCGATAGGAGAAGTGGCAGCGGAGGCCGGGATACCGGAAGAGTACCTCATCCCCTATGGGAAGACGAAGGCAAAGATCGAGCTTTCGATGCTGAAGGACAGCGAAAGGCAGGACGGGAAGCTCGTCCTCGTCACGGCGATTACCCCTACTCCCGCCGGGGAGGGCAAGACCACGACCACGATCGGCCTTGCCGACGGCATGAGGCGGATCGGGAAGAAGGTCATGGTCGCCTTGAGGGAGCCGTCGCTCGGCCCCGTGTTCGGCATCAAGGGCGGCGCGGCCGGAGGCGGCTTTGCGCAGGTGATCCCGATGGAGGACATCAACCTCCACTTCACGGGCGATTTCCACGCGATCGGAGCCGCGAACAACCTGCTGGCGGCAATGATAGACAATCACATTTTCCAGGGAAACGAGCTCGGGATCGATCCGCGCAAGGTCACTTGGAAGCGCTGCGTCGACATGAACGACAGGCAGCTGCGCAAGGTCGTTGACGGCCTGGGCGGGCGCACGAACGGCTGCCCGAGGGAGGACGGCTACGACATCACCGTCGCCTCGGAGATAATGGCGGTGCTCTGCCTTGCCGACGGCATCGACGACCTGAAGGAGAGGCTCTCGAGGATCGTCATAGGATATACCTACGGAAAGCCCTCGGAGCACAAGCCGGTCACGGCTGGAGACCTCAAGGCGGCGGGCGCCATGGCGGCGCTCCTTAAGGACGCCATAAAGCCGAACCTCGTGCAGACGCTTGAGCACACGCCGGCGATAATCCACGGCGGCCCCTTCGCGAACATCGCGCACGGCTGCAACTCCGTAACCGCCACGAAGATGGCGATGAAGCTCGGCGACTACGCGATCACCGAGGCGGGCTTCGGCGCGGACCTCGGGGCCGAGAAGTTCCTCGACATAAAGTGCCGCCTCGCGGGCCTTACGCCTTCGTGCGTGGTGGTCGTTGCGACGGTCAGAGCGCTCAAGATGCACGGCGGCGCGGCAAAGGACGAGCTCGCGAATGAGAACCTCGACGCCCTTATAAAGGGCATGCCGAACCTCCTGCGCCACGTAAGGAACATCAAAGAGGTCTACCACCTCCCCTGCGTCGTCGCGGTAAACGCCTTCCCCACGGACACCGAGCGCGAAATCGCCGCCCTTAAGGAAGCCTGTGAAAATGCAGGGGTCAAGGCGGTGCTTTCGACGGTCTGGGCGGACGGAGGCAAGGGCGGAACGGAGCTTGCCGAGGAGGTCGTCAGGATCTGCGACGAAGGGAATCCCGAAAAGTTCACCTTCGCCTATGAGGACGGCGAGAGCATAGAAGAGAAGATCCGCGCGGTGGCGACGAAGGTCTACGGCGCGGATGGCATAAGCCTTACGGCGGAGGCGAAGAAGGAAATCGCCTCGCTCGAAAGGCTCGGCTACGGAAAACTTCCCGTCTGCATCGCCAAGACGCAGTACAGCTTCAGCGACGACCCGAAGAAGCTCGGGGCGCCCGAGGGCTTCGAGGTTACGGTCAGGAGCCTCCGCCTGGCGGCGGGCGCCGGCTTTATAGTCGCGCTGACCGGCGACATCCTCACCATGCCGGGGCTTCCCAAGCATCCGGCGGCGGAACAGATCGACGTCGATTCCGAGGGAAGGATCAGCGGCCTGTTCTAAAGGAATGATAGAGAATCGTATCTGCAGCGGCTCCTTTGAATGTTGAAGGAGCCGCGAATTTTGAACTGCTGCTTTTACGGATTTAAGCAATGCAGCTTTCGGAGGTCGATATGTCAGAAAACTATGCAGGGATGAGTCTTGAAGTTTACGCGTCGGAGCTTGCCTCGGAGAAGCCCGCGCCCGGGGGCGGCGGGACAGCCGCCTACGTCGGCGCGCTCGCGGCCGCCTTGGGGCGCATGGTCGGCTGCCTGACCGTCGGAAAGAAGAAATACGCGGCGGTCGAGGAGCGGATGCTTGAAGAAATGGAGAAAGCCAAGGCTTTGAAGGACCGCCTCGTCGAGCTTGTCGACGAGGACCCAAAGGCCTTCGTGCCGCTCTCAAAGGCCTACGGCCTGCCAAGGGGCACAGAGGAAGAAATCGCGAAGAGGAACGAAGTGCTCGAAGGCTGCCTTAAGGACGCGGCGGGCGTGCCGCTTGAGATTTTGAGGAGCCTCGGGGAGCTTTCGGATTCGATCGCCTTCTTTGCGGAGAACGGGAGCGCACTCGCCGTCTCGGACGCGGGCTGCGCGGCGGCCCTCCTGGAGGCGGCCGCTAAGTCGGCGCTTTTGAACGTGCTCATAAACACGCGCCTGATGAAGGACGCGGAAACTGCCGCGGCGATAGCCGCCGAGGCGGAAGAACTTGAAGAAAAGTGCGGCGCGGCGGGCAGGGAAATATACGCGGCGGTGCTCGGAAGGCTCAAGTAAGGGCCTTGCCTCAGGCAAGAGGACTAAAGGATCCCGCACTGTGCGGAAGGCAAGCGCGCAGGCAGAGCGGGAGCTAGAAGCGAAGCTATCTGCAAAAAAGACGCAGCTGGACAACCGTCAAGAGAAAGGCGAAGCGCTATGGCGAAGATTATTTCAGGCAGGGAGATCGCGGCCTTTATGGCCGAAGAATTAAAGGAGAGGTCGTCGGCGCTTGCCGCCAAAGGGCACGTCCCGACGCTCGCGATAGTGCGCGTCGGCGACAAGGGCAGCGACCTCGCCTACGAGCGCGGCGTCAAGAAGACCGCTGAGAAGGTAGGAGCCGAAGTAAGGGTGCTTACTGCTCCCGAGGACGCGTCCGAGGAAGAAGTCGTCGCCCTCGTCGGGCAGGCGAACGAGGACGCCGCGATTGACGGGATCATGGTATTCCTGCCGCTGCCCGCGCACATTTCGGAAGCCGCGGTCAGGGCCGCCATCAAGCCCGAAAAGGACGTTGACGGGGCAACCGACGCGAGCGCGCTTTCGGTGTACAAGGGGCACGGGACAGGCTTCGCCCCCTGCACCGCGGCCGCTGTGGTCGAGATCTTAAAGCGCAGCGGCACGGAGCTTTCGGGCAAAAACGCGGTCATAGTGGGAAGGTCCGAGGTGGTCGGAAAGCCCCTTTCGCTTATGCTCCTTAAGGAAAATGCCACGGTCACGGTCTGCCATTCGAAGACGTCGGACCTGCCAAAGGTCACCAGCGGGGCGGACATACTCGTCGCCGCGATCGGGCGGGCGAAGATGCTCGGGGAGGATTATATTTCAGAGGGACAGACCGTTATCGACGTAGGCATAAACTTCGACGAGAGCGGCAGGATGTGCGGCGACGTCGACTTCGAGGCGGCCGAGAAGAAGGCCGCGGCAGTCACGCCGGTTCCGGGCGGGGTCGGAGCCGTGACGAACACGATACTTTTGATGCACGCAGTCGAGGCCGCGGAGGCGAAGTTCGCCTGAAGAGGACGGTAACGTTCCCGCACAAAAAGGGGCGCGTGTTTTATTATTTATTTGCAAGGACGTTTGGAATGGAGGTTTTGCATTGGCGCTGTTGACTAATCCGGCGGCCGTCACTGCCGCGGCAGTGGCCGTTCTTTTTGCCGCGGCGGCGGTTTTGATTTTCCGCGAGAACAAGAGGCAGAGGGCGGCAAGGCGCAAAAAGTGGAAGGCCGCCTGGGGAAAGGCCGCGTCAATGAAGGCGCCGTCCTCCGAGTACATGCGGCGCGTCGGAGCTTATTCGGCTTCCCTGGAGGGCGGAATCGATGAGATAACGGCGGGGGACCTAGACATAGCATCCATTTTCGCGAGGATGGACAGCGCCGTGTCGGGACCCGGCGAAGAGTACCTGCTCGCCTGCCTGACGCACCCGCTGCTCGACACGGATAAGCTCGCGGAGCGCAAGGCCGTAATGGACGCTATAGCTTCGGATGAAGAGCGGCGGCTCGCCTTAAAGGAAGCCCTCGCGGGAGTCGGAAAGCTCAAGAGGAGCTCGTTCTTTGCGGCTATCGAGCGCGCAAAGGAGCTTGAAACGATAGGAGCCGGGAAGTACGCGGCGATGTCGCTTTTGACCGTGGCAGCTTTTGTCATGCTTTTCTTTTTCCCGACACCTGCCGTGCTCGCATTGATTGTCCTTTTCTCGGCGAATGCTTTCGCGCACATCCGCATAAAGCCGAGGACGGAGAAGGGAATAGAGAGCTTTACCGCCATCGTCAGGATGGTCAAGGCTGAAAAGAAGCTTTCGGAATGCAGCTTCGCCGAGGCGGATTCCATTTTCAAAAAAATCCATAAGGCCGCGGAGGACCTTTCGGCATTTTCTTTCGGCTCGTCGCTAGTGACGTCCGGCGGCTCCGTCGACACGGGGCTTATGGGCGCGGTGATCGAGTACGCGAAGGTGCTTTTCAACCTCGACCTAATCCAGTACGACAGGATGGCCGGGGCGGTGAAGGACCGCGGCGAAGCGCTCCTTGATCTCTTCGAGGGGATCGGCGGGCTCGACGCGCTGACCGCGGCGGCGGGCTTTCGCGAGAGCCTTCCCGTAGCCTGCGAGGCGGACTTGAAGTCCGACGGCAGGGCTTTAATGGAGGCGTCCTGCGTCTGCCACCCGCTCCTTAAAGACCCGGTCGGGAACGACGTCTCCCTTGAGGGAGGGATGCTTTTGACCGGCTCGAACGCCTCGGGAAAGTCGACCTTCCTGAAAGCCGCCGCGATCGCCGCCGTGCTGGCGCAGAGCTTTAAGTTCGCGCCCGCAAAGAGCTACGCCGCGCCGCCGTTCAGGATATTTACGTCGATGGCCTTAAGCGACAGCCTGCAAAACGGCGAGAGCTACTACATCGTCGAGATACGCTCGCTTAAGCGCATCCTCGACGCGGCAAGCACGGAAGGCGCTCCGGCCCTGTGCGTCATCGACGAGGTCCTGCGCGGCACGAACACAATCGAGCGCATCGCCTCCTCGGCGGCAATCCTCGGAGAGCTGTCGAAGAAGAACGTGCTTCTCTTTGCCGCGACGCACGACATCGAGCTGACTTCCCTTTTGAAGGGCAAGCTCGTGATGAAGCATTTTTCGGAAAATGTAAATGGCTCAGACGTCGCTTTCGACTACGTGCTCAAGGACGGCCCGTCCGACACGCAGAACGCGATACGCCTCCTCAAAGGAGCCGGGTATCCTGATTCAATCGTCGAGGAGGCATCCGAGAGGGCCGAGGGCTTCAGGGCGAGCGGCACCTGGGAAAAAGATCCAAAGAAGTGAGGCGGAGCATGGGAGAAAAGAAACAGAAGGTAACGCTCTACAGCGACGGGGCGGCGCGCGGCAACCCCGGCCCCGGCGGCTGGGGCGTCGTGCTGACCTACGTCGACTCTAAGGGCGTCACGCACGAAAAGGAGATGTCAGAGGGGTATCCCGAGACGACGAACAACCGCATGGAGCTTACCGGCGTGATACGCGGCCTTCAGGCGCTCAAGCGGCCCTGCCGCGTCGAGGTGGTCTCGGACTCGCAGTACGTGGTCAAGGCCTTCAACGATGGCTGGATGGAGGGCTGGCTTTTGCGGGACTTCCACAAGAAGAACGGCGACCCCGTATTGAACGATGACCTCTGGCGCGAGCTCCTTGAGGCGGCTGCGCCGCACGAGGTCACCTGGACCTGGGTCAAGGGCCACGACGGCCATCCGATGAACGAGAGGTGCGACAAGCTCGCCACCGAGGCCGCGGACAGGGCGAAGAAGGAAGGCTGACGCCCGCGGTTTTAAGGGAAACCCGGGGCATCGGCGCTGTTAAGGCTGCAGGAGCTGCCGACGAGGCGAAAAGCCCGCGGTTTTAAGGGAAGCCCGGGCAGCGGCGCTATTAAGGCGGCAGGAGCTGCCGACGAGGCGAAAAGCCCGCGGTTTCAAGGGAAACCCGGGGCAGCGGCGCTTACAGGCCCCGTGATCCGCGGACAGGGCGGAGAAGGAAGGCTGACGCCCGCGGTTTCAAGGGAAAACCGGGCAGCGGCGCTTACGGACCCCACAATCCGCGGACAGGGCGGAGAAGGAGGGCCGAGGCCTACGGGGATTAATGGAAACCCGAGGGCATCGGCATTTTCAAGCTTGCTGTAAGGCCTAAATAGCTGTAGACTAAGACGGATTATAGAAAGGCACAGAAGCCGGCCGCCGGCCGGCGCATTTCGGACAGGAGGCAAGACGTGGAAAAATACGGAGTTAACGAGCTTCGGAAGATGTTCCTCGACTTCATGGAGAGCAAGGGACACCTCGTCATGAATTCATTTTCACTGATACCGCACAATGACAATTCCCTGCTTTTGATAAACGCGGGAATGGCGCCGCTCAAGCCCTATTTTACGGGCGCGGAGGTGCCGCCGAGGCGCAGGGTCGCGACCTGCCAGAAGTGCATCAGGACGGGCGACCTCGACAACGTCGGCCACACCGCCCGCCACGGCACCTTCTTCGAGATGCTCGGCAACTTCTCCTTCGGCGACTACTTCAAGACCGAGGCGATCCACTGGACCTGGGAGTTTCTGACCGAGGTCGTCGGGCTCGACCCAGAGCGGCTCTATCCGTCGGTCTACGAGGACGACGACGAGGCGTATGCGATCTGGCGCGATGAGATAGGAGTGCCGGAAAAGCGCATTTACCGCTTCGGCAAGGCGGACAACTTCTGGGAGCACGGCGCGGGCCCGTGCGGGCCGTGCTCGGAGGTCTACTACGACCGCGGCGAGAAGTACATGACGGACGAGACCGACACCGAGCCGGGCGGCGAGGGCGACCGTTTCATGGAAATCTGGAACAACGTCTTCACGCAGTTCGAAAATGACGGCAAGGGCAACTACACGACCCTTAAGCAGAAGAACATCGACACTGGCATGGGCCTTGAGAGGCTCGCGGTGGCGGTGCAGGACGTCGACTCGATGTTCGACATCGACACGATAAAGCAGCTCCGCGACGAGGTCTGCGCCATGGCGGGCAAGAAGTACCATGAAAATGCCGCCCACGACGTCGACATCCGCAAGATAACCGACCACGTGCGCGCCGCGACCTTCATGGCGTCCGACGGCATAACCCCCGACAACGAGGGCAGGGGCTACGTCCTCCGCCGCCTCATCAGGAGGGCCGCGATGGCGGGAAGGAGGCTCGGGATCAAGGGCGCCTTCCTCGCAGAGCTTTCGAAGGCGGTCGTCGCCTCCTCGGGCGAAGCCTACCCCGAGCTCTGCGAGCACGAAGTGCTCATCTACAACGTCATCCTCAACGAGGAGACTTCCTTCGGCCGCACGATCGACCAGGGAATCCGCATCCTCGAGCAGAGGAAGGAGGAGCTTGCCGCCTCGGGCGAAAAGACGCTCGACGGCAGGAAGGCCTTCGAACTCTACGACACCTACGGCTTCCCGCTCGACATGACGCAGGAGCTGATGGGCGAGGCGGGCTTTGGCGTCGACGAGGAAGGCTTTAAGGCCGCGATGCAGGAGCAGCGCGAGCGCGCAAGGGGAGCCAGGAAGAAGACGAACTACAGCGGGACCGAAGAGACCGTGTACGACAGGATCGGGACGGACGTCGCGACCGAGTTCACGGGCTACGGCGCGCTCGAGGACGAAGGGAAGGTCCTCGTCCTCGCCACTGAAATCACGGAAAATGATCCCGGCAGCATTGCCGAAGAGCTCACGGAAGGGATGCGCGGAAGCGTAATCACCGACAAGACCCCCTTCTACGCCACGATGGGCGGCCAGGAAGGAGACACGGGCGTCATATCCTCCGAGAGCGGCACCTTTGAGGTCGAGCAGACCATAGGCCTCGTGGGCGGCAAGACTGCCCACGTCGGGCGCGTGGCGCAAGGAAGCATCAAGTCGGGAGAGAGCGTAAAGCTCGCCGTTAACGCAGCGCGCCGCCATGCGACCGAGAAGAACCATTCGGCGACGCACCTCCTGCAGAAGGCCTTGAAGGAAGTCCTCGGGGACCACGTCTCGCAGGCGGGCTCGCTCGTCACCGATTCGCGCCTCAGGTTCGACTTCATGCATTTCTCTCCGATGACTACCGAGGAGATAAGGAAGGCCGAGGACATCGTCAACGAGAAGATAGCCGAGGACCTCGCGGTAAGGACGGACGTTATGTCGATCGACGAGGCGAGGAAGACCGGCGCCATGGCCCTCTTCGGGGAAAAGTACGGCGAGAAGGTACGCGTCGTGTCGATGGGCGACTTCTCCAAGGAGTTCTGCGGCGGAACGCACGTAAAGAGCACCGGCGCCATAAGGGCTTTCAAGATAATTTCCGAGACGGGCATCTCGGCGGGCGTAAGGCGTATCGAAGCGCTGACCGACAAGGGAGTGTTCGACTACTACAGGCAGCTCGAAGAGACGCTCAATGCCTCGGCGGCGGAGCTTAAGTGCTCGCCGAAGGAGACTCCGGAGCGAATCGCCAGGCTTCAGGCGGAGCTTAAGGAGGCGAGGAACGAGCTTAGGGCCGAGAAGGCGGCCGCGGCTAAGGCGGCGGCGGGCTCTGCGGCGTCCGAAGCTCTTGAAATCGGCGGCGTAAAGCTCGTCGCAAGGCAGATAGAAGGCGCGGACGCGAACGCCCTTAGGGACATGGGCGACTCGCTTAAGGACAGCTTGGGCGCGGACGCGGTAGTGGTCCTTGCTTCGAGCGCGGCGGGCAAGGTCAGCCTCCTTGCCATGGCGGGCGACGGCGCCGTAAAGAAGGGCGCGCACGCCGGCAACATAATAAAGCGCGCGGCCGCGAAGGTCGGCGGAGGAGGCGGAGGCCGCCCGAACATGGCGCAGGCCGGCGGAAAGAACCCCGAGGGCATAGGAGAGGCGCTCAAGGAAGCGGAAGCGGCCTTGAAAGAGCAGCTCGGCGCCTGAAACAAATCAATGACATTCGGCTGAAAACCGGCAGCTGTAAGCAGGGCGGATTTGAGTATCCGCCCGCCAAAAGCCGGCTCCGGGGCCGAATCCGAGAATATTTTCTTGACTGACGCGGCCCGGACGCTTATAATTGCCGTCAGAATACGCCCCGAGCGAACTGGGGGGAGGTGAGTAAAGCATGGCAGGCATTATCGTAAAAGAGAATGAGTCGCTTGACAGCGCGCTCCGCCGTTTCAAGCGCAGCTGCGCCAAGGCGGGCATCCAGCAGGAGATCCGCAAGCGCGAGCATTATGAGAAGCCGTCGGTACGCCGCAAGAAGAAGTCTGAGGCGGCCCGCAAGAGAAAATACAACTGATTTACAGTTAAAGCCTAAGACAATCCCTGCATCCAACGCAGGGATTTCTTTATAAGCGGCGCGGGGAGCGAAAAGATATGGCAAAGAATTTCGCCGTCAGGGAGTACGAAGTCGAAACGAAGAAGATAGAGGGCGCGTTTTCGATCGCCCTCGTTTCCGACGTCCATGGAAAGGTGTACGGAGAGGACAACGAGCCCGTGGCACAGGCCCTTGCCGCGATGGATCCCGATTTCATCCTCCTGCCCGGCGACTTGGTCTCGGCGGAGCGGGAGGAGACGGACGAACCGGCCGTGCGGCTGGTCGAAAGGCTCGCGAAGGTCGCACCGCTTTTCATTTCCCCGGGGAACCACGAAAGGGCTTTGAGGTACAAGAAGCTAAAGTACGGGAACGGGCGCTACGACGCGCTCAGGAAGGCGTTCGCCGAGGCGGGCGCGAGGTTCCTTTCGAACTCTAGCACCTTCGCCGACAACGGGGAGGAATCGGCGCGGCTGACCGGGCTCGACCTGCCGCTTTGGAAGTACACAAAGTTCAAGCGGCCGGAGCTTTCCGCCGAGGAGCTCCATGAAAGGCTCGGGAAGAGCGACGGCAGGCATTTTCAGATACTGCTCGCGCACAATCCCGCCTTCATCGACCAGTACTTCGAGTGGGGCGCGGACCTTGTGGTTTCGGGCCACTACCACGGAGGCCTCGTGCGCGGCGCGGTGACGGGGAGGTCCTTGATGGATCCCTACGGCTTCGCGCTCCCGAAGTACGGCTACGGCCTCTATGAAAATGACGGCGCTTACGCCGTCGTCACGTCGGGGATCGGCGACCACTCGCTTCCGGTGCGCGTTTTCAATCCGCACGAGGCAGTGCACATAAAGGTCAGGGGACGGGGATATGGCGGCAATTGAAGTTACCCTCGATGCGTTCAGCGGCCCTTTGGACCTGCTGCTCCACCTAATCGAGAAGAATAAAATCGATATTTTCGACATACCGATCGTGACGGTCACGGACCAGTACCTTGAGTACGTTAGGGGGCTGGAGTCGGAGGACCTCACGGTGACTTCCGAGTTCATGGTCATGGCCGCGGAGCTGATAGCGATCAAGTGCAAGATGCTCCTGCCGGCCGAGGTCGACGAGGAGGGCGAGGAGATCGACCCGCGCGCCGAACTCGTAGAACGCCTCCTTGAGTACAAGCTCTACCGCCTCATGGGCGGCAGCCTTCGCGACCGCATGGCCGAGGCGGAAAAGGCTTTCTATAAGCCCGACACCATGCCGAAGGAGGTGCTCGCCTACCGCCCGAAGGCCGACCCCGCCGAGCTCCTTTCGGGGGTGACCATAGAAAAGCTCCACGCGGTCTTCGCCGAGGTCTTAAGGCGGCGCGAGGACAGCATCGACCCCGTAAGGAGCCGTTTCGGTACGATCGAGAAAGAGACGGTCAGCCTGTCCGACACCATTAAGGACGTCGCCGGGAGCGTCAGGAAGAAAGAGAAGACGACGTTCAAGAGCCTGCTTATGGGGCAGAAGTCGCGCATGAAGGTGGTCGTCACCTTCCTCGCGGTGCTTGAACTGATGAAGTACGGGATAGTCGAGGCGGTGCAGGAGGATGCTTCATCCGAAATAGTGCTCACCGCCATTGAGGGAGCCGATCTGACCAAGCTTGAGGAGGAAGGCGAATGGACGGATATGTGACAGAGGACATCTTGGAAAATGATCCGCCTGAGGCTGCCGCCGAGGGCGCGGAGGCGGAAGCCGGGCAGGAAGTGGCAGGGCCGGAGGATGAAGGCGCCCGCCTCAGGGCGGCGGTCGAGGCCATGCTCTTTGCCACCGGAAAAGCCTTGTCATTTTCTGAAATGGCAAAAGCCCTGGAAACGGGCGAGGGCAGGGTGAAGGAGACCGCCGAGGAGCTCGCCGCCGAGTACGAAGAAAGGAAGAGCGGGATCAGGATCATTTTCCTGGGGGATTCCTGCCAGATGTCGACCGCGCACGAGTGCTACGACACGCTTATAAAGCTCGTCTGCCGGCCCAAGAAGCCGAACCTCACGGAGGTGCTGATGGAGACGCTGTCGATCATCGCCTACAGGCAGCCCGTGACGAAGGGCGAGATCGAGCGGATCAGGGGCGTCAATTCCGACCACGCGGTAAACCGCCTGGTGGAGTACGGCCTGGTCCAGGAGATAGGCCGCGCGATGCTGCCCGGCCGCCCGATACTCTTCGGGACGACGCACGAATTCATGAGGCAGTTCGGGGTCTCTTCGCAGGACGACCTGCCCGATATCAATCCCGTCGCCATGGCCGACCTTCGGGCACAGGCCGAGGAAGAGGCGAAGGTGGAAGTCGACGTTTAAGTAAAAGCGGGCCTGCGCCTTTGGGGGGCGGATTCCGAAGAACATCATTTTGCAAAAGGATCGGACAGGAAGATGGAGCGTCCCCTGCCCGATTTATTTATGCGCGATGCCGCGCGGGGCAATGGACTGCTCCCTGGGAGCGTGACGGCCGGGCGTCAGGGCGGGCCGCGGGAACGGCAGGAGCGGGAGTATATTTCGGCGTGCGGCTCCGTTATAACCACAAGATACCGTTGCGGACAGGGGCGAAATATCATAAAATGTAGCGGAATAAGGTTTTTAATTTCTACTGCATCATAAGGAGGAATTATGGGTGAAGCAGGGAATACGGCAATAGGGCGCATTGCGTCATTGCTCGATGCCAACAGCTTTGTGGAAATCGGAGCGGGCATCACGGCACGCACCACGGATTTCGGCCTGGCCGCCAAGGACGCCAGGAACGACGGGGCGGTCACGGGCTACGGCACGGTCGACGGAAGCCTCGTCTATGTGTACGCACAGGATCCCGAGGTGCTCGGAGGAACGGTTGGAGAGATGCACGCGCGAAAGGTGCGCCACATCTACAGCATGGCCGCCAAGATGGGCGCCCCGGTCGTGGCGATGCTCGACTCTAAGGGCATCCGCATCGAGGAGTCGTCCGACGCGCTCTCGGCGCTCGGCAGCATCTACCGCTCGGTGGCGGCTCTTAGCGGAGTAGTGCCGACCATCGCCGCGGTCTACGGCGAGTGCGGAGGCGGGCTCAGCTTCATCCCCGCGCTTTCCGATTTCGTTTTCATGGCGAAGGGCGCGAAGCTTTTCGTGAACTCTCCGGACGCCATCGAGGGAAACAGCGCCGACGCGTGCGACACGTCCGCAGCGGACTTCCAGGAAGAGGCGGGCAACGTCGATTTCGCGGGCACTGCCGAGGAAGTCGCCGCGGCGATGAAGAAGCTCATTTCGCTCCTCCCTGCAAATAACGCCGACGAGGGAGAGTATTTCCCGGGCGAGGACGACCCGAACCGCCAGGTGGGGAACCTCACCGCGGCCGAGGGCGGCGCCGCCGGAATGTGCGCGCTCCTCGCGGACGACGGAGATTTCTTTGAGACTAAGGCCGGCTTCGGCAAGAATGTCGTGACGGGCTTCATGCGCCTCAACGGCCAGACGGTCGGCGCCGTCGCCTGCTCCGAGGAGGGCAAGCTCTGCGCTTCCTGCGCCGACAAGGCGGCTTCCTTCATCAATTTCTGCGATGCTTACGGCATCCCGGTCTTAACGCTCGCCAATGCGGCTTCCTACTCGCGCTGCAAGTGCGGCGAGAAGAAGCTCCCGGCGGCCTGCGCGCGCCTCGTGAACGCCTACGCGGAGGCGACCGTTCCGAAGGTCACCGTCGTCACCGGCAGCGCGATCGGCAGCGCCGGCGTGGTCATGGGCTCTAAGGCGGTCGGCGCGGACATGGTCTACGCATACGCGGGCGCCCAGGTCTCGGCGATCGATTCCAAGGAAGCGGGCGCGATCCTCTGCGCAGAGGGCACCGCTGCCGAGCAGAAGAAGGCGGCGGCCGGTTACGCGGCCCTTCAGGGAAGCACGGATTCGGCGGTGCGCCGCGGCTTCGTCGACGCGGTCATCGAGCCGGCCGACACGCGCAGGTACGCGATAGGCGCCTTCGAGATGCTCTATTCCAAGAAGGAGGACCGCCCGGAGAAGAAGCACGGGACGATCCTTTGAGAAAGGCGGGAGCTATGAAAAGATTCAGAAATCTGGCAGCAGCGCTGCTGATGGTTCTGGCTTCCGTGTTCGTGCTTTCGGGCTGCGAGAAAACCGCCTCACAGGTCGAAACCGAGACGATGAATCAAATCTGGGATCAGAACCTCGAGACCATAAAGGAATACACGGAAAACAATATTGCCAAGGCTATAGCAGAATACGGCTACGATGGGATTTTAGAGTTAAAAAGAGAGTACCGCATTATCTATGGGAGGCTCTTTGACAACAGCCTGCTGAAACGCTTGGAAGACTTTGAAAACGCACACGGCGTCGTGGTCAGGGCTGAGGTCGACGAGGTCATGCGGAGCGGAGAGGAGTACACCTCCCGCACGATCCTAACCGGCGAGAACGGAGAGCAGGAAGCCCTTACGGTTACCTTTACGAAGGACGGACTCCCGTACAACGCGACCATGCAGGCCTACTCCGACGACACCAAGCTCACCATGGGACAGAAGATGGCCACCGCGGGAAGCAATACCATAACCGGACTCCTGGTCGTGTTCGCGGTCCTGATCCTCCTGTCGCTCATCATTTACTGCTTCAAGTTCATCGGGCTCGTCACGGCTCCGCCCAAGAAGGCAGAGACCGAGAGCGAAGCGGCGCCTTCCAAGGCGAACGTTTCCGCTGCCCCCGCGGCTTCCGCGGCGACGGACGACGGAGCCCTGGTCGCGGTGATCGCGGCCGCCGTATCGGCGGCG